>RCNG010001495.1_pt1 | contig 12398 bp, 13 predicted proteins | sample 2041371 | NCBI WGS metagenome assembly RCNG01 (sample SAMN09708227, study PRJNA481090) | Marine sediment metagenome, whole genome shotgun sequencing project. | biome: marine sediment; feature: ocean; material: sediment; isolation source: Sewage treatment plant 1 marine sediment (STP1) ... | reverse complement strand
ATGGGCAAGGACGTCACAACCTATGTCTTTGCCGCGCCCAGGGACGGTGATCCAAGCATCGACGTAACGTTGCTGTTCCGGCGCGCGTTCATCGACCTCGCCGACCAGAAGGGTTGGGACGACGCTGATATCCCGATGGCGGAGGCGAGTCTCACACTGTCCGAGTCGTAGGCGAATCCTGTACCCGGAGGAGCTTGCGTTCACGTTCACGTCTGCCATCGGCGACCGACGCGTTGCATCAGACCCCGATGCCCACGAGTTCCACCTCATCTGCGAGCCAAAGGTCAAGATCGCCGCGGCAGGTGCAGTCGTCGGCGGAGGGTGTGGATAGGAGTAGATCAGTAGATCAGTAGATCAGTAGATCATGAGCGGTACTGATCTACTCGGCCAACGCTTCCTTCACCAATCGCGCTACCAGACCCCCGTCGAGATCCTCGCCGGACTTCATCACTCGGCCGATCACCCGGCCGATCATCTTCGGGTCTGTTGCGCCGGTATCTGCGATCGCCTGGTCAACGAGGGCTCTCGTCGCCGCCTCATCGAGCTTGGCCGGGAGGTAGGTGGAGAGGTAGTCGATCTCGAATGCGAGCTTCTCGGCTTGCTCTCTGCCGCGGTCGCCCAGCGCTTCGTACTCCGTCTTCGACTTCCCCATCCTCTTGATATACGTCGAGATCGTTGACAGGACGAGTTCGTCATCGACGTCGCCGGTGAATCCGGGAGCGGATCTCGCCACCGACACCTCGGAGCGGATCTGTCGAATCACGCTGAGCGTCGCACGATCCCCGTTCTTCATCGCCACGGTCTGCGCCGCAACAAGCTGTTCTTCGATGGTCATGAGTGTCGCCTTCAATCGGTTGCCAGCAAGGATAACGGGAAAACAGACATGAGACATGAGACATGAGATGTGAGACCCGAGCGATCGACTTAGCTGTCTCTCGTCTCATGTCTCTCGTCTCATGTCTTGCCTCTTTACAAATCGTTTGCTTCCTTCCAGGTCATTCCAATAGACTGTCTCGCGGAACCGGTGAGAATCGGTTGACAAATGGTCGACTTTGTGAAAGCATTCACGTTCACAAAATCCCAGCAGGAATCGTTTCGAGGAGACACAACTGTGCTTACCGTCAGCGATTGGCGCGAACTATCCGCCTGTCGAGACTCCGATCCCGACCTGTTCTTTCCCACAGGAACGACCGGTCTCGCCACCGACAAGATTCGCCATTCCGTGGCCATCTGCTCAGCCTGCGCCATGCAGGAAGAGTGCCTCCAGTACGCGTTGGAGACCAACCAGGAAGCCGGTGTCTGGGGTGGCTACGCCGAAGATGACCGACGTCGACTCAGGAAGCGCTGGCTCGCAGAGCGTCGCAGACAGCGCCAGGCCGCTAGTTAGCCGCTGATCCCCCAACCCCTCTCCCCTTCGGACCCGGTACGCCGGGTCCGAGTCACGTTCGCATCACGCCTCGGAGGCAAACCCCACATCGCGTCGCCGGGCCGACTCGATCTCAACGAACGCCACCTTCTCGAGAATGATCCCGTGGCGGTGGCCCCGGGTGTCCCGAATCCAGAGAACCTGAGTCCCTTTGGCGATCCCGGCCTCGAACTCGGTCGCGATGTCGTGGCCGGGCTCGACTTCGATCTCCAACTCCCGCGTTGAAGACATTCCGAATCGGACTTTGGTGGTCTCACTAATCGTGTCGCTCATGCAAACCTCTCCTGGTTGGCGCCGATCGTACCGCTCCGACGGACAGATCAGTTGTTGATGACAAGCTCAGGGTGTGTTCGCAACCGGGGCTTGCGTTCCTCGACGGCCACCGCAAGGCGATCAAACGCCGCGGCCGCCTCCCCATCGGGATCGACTGCCACAGCCGGCAGGCCCCGGTCGGCACCTTCCCGAACGGCAGAGACGAGCGGGATCTGGGCAAGGAGATCCGTCTCCAGACGGGCGGCAAGCGCCTCACCTCCGCCCTCACCGAAGATCTTGTACCGCGTGCCGTCGTCCCCGGTGAACCACGACATGTTCTCTACGACTCCCACGAGCTCCTGGTTGACCTTCTCGGCCATCAAGCCGGCTTTGACCGCCACGCGTTCGGCCGTGGGTTGCGGAGTGGTGACAACGATGGCCTCGGAGCGAGGCAGGAACTGGCTGAGCGAGATCGCCACGTCACCGGTCCCCGGTGGCATGTCGATGAGGAGGTAGTCGGGTTCATCCCACAGGACGTCAACGAGGAACTGCTCGAGCGCCTTGTGGAGCATCGGTCCGCGCCATATGACGGCCTGATTGGGATCGACGAAGAAGTCCATGGACATCACGCCGACGCCGTAGACCTCCGGCGGGATCATCACTTCGTCGAGAACGACCGGCTGCCTCTCAAGGCCCAGCATCTTCGGGATGGAGTAGCCCCACACGTCGGCGTCGATGAGTCCGACCCGGCTCCCCCGGGCGGCAAGCGCCACTGCGAGGTTGGCCGTGACCGAAGACTTTCCGACACCACCTTTGCCCGATGCGATAGCGATGACTCGGGTCTTCGATCCGGCTCGGCCGATGGTGACCTCGCGGATGTTCCCACCGCGAACAGTCTCGACCACTCCGGCACGTTCAGCGTCGCTCATTGTCGTGAATTCGACCTTCACACCAGCGACGCCGTCCACGCTCTTGGCGGCCGCGGTCACGTCATTCGTCAGCTCGTCCTTCAATGGACAGCCCGGAACGGTGAGCGCCACCACGACGTGAGTGCTGCCATCCGGGGCAACAGTCACGTCTCGCAACATTCCTAGATCTTCAAGGCCCCGATGTAACTCGGGGTCCTGCACCGCACCAATTGCAGCGCGAAGCGCATCAACATCCACCACGAACAACTCCTATCGAGATAGTGAATAGAAACTATAGTGAGGCCCGGTAGCCCAGATTCTCGACGGGGATGGCATGGACAACGAAGCGTTTGATCAACAGATCGCGGATCTCGCTGGCACGCTCGGTGATGCGACGCGCCGCGGGATTTACGTGACCGTGCGTGAATCCCCGGAGCCAATGACGGCTTCGCAGATCGCAGAACTATTCGATATCCACGCCAATGTCGCCCGTCATCATCTCGATCGCCTCGTCGCCGACGGCTACCTCCAGGTGACACGACGACGCCCGTCCGGTCGGACGGGCCCCGGCGCCGGCCGCCCGGCGAAGCACTACGAACCGACCCGCAAGAACGTATCGGTCCAGTTCCCGGCGCGCCGATATGACCTCCTCGCCGAACTGCTCCTCCGAGTGATCGAACGCATCGCTCCCGACAACGCTGCTGAGGTCGCCGACGAGATCGGGAGGGAGTACGGTCGAGAACTTGCTGCAGAGATCGGCTTCCCCGACGAGGCGGGATACGACACCGCTGCCGTCGCCGTTGCCAAGGCACTCATGGGCGTGGGATTCGAAGTCGAGGCACGCCTCGGTGACCATGAGCTGGTCACTCGCTTCTGCCCGTTCGGGGAGTCGGCGAAGAACCACCCCGCGATCGTCTGCCAACTCGATCAGGGTCTCGTCACTGGGCTTCTCGAGGGAACCGAGCAGATCCCCGTAGCCATCGTCAACGCCCACAGCACCGAAGAAGGCGACTGCGTAACGAAGATCTGATCCGAGCGACCCGGCTCCGCCGGGTGTATTCGGTAGTCGGCAGGAGCTCTGCCGTATCTACTGCTCTACTGCTCTACTGCTCTACTGCTCTACTGCTCTACTGCTCTACTGCTCTACTGCTCTGGCTCTGACGTCGGCGGTAAGGTCAACTCATGAGTTGGATCGAGACTGTTGACGACGAATCGTGGGATGGGGAACTTGCTTCGCTGTTCGAACGCGTCGCTGACCCGAAGACCGGGCGGGTTGATCACATCATGGGCGTCCACTCTCTCAATCCCCGGTCGCTCGACGCCCACGACACGCTGTATCGCTCGGCCATGCGCGGGACCGCCACGCTCCGCAAGGTCGACCGCGAACTGATCGCTCTCGTCGTCAGCACGATCAACGAGTGCCACTACTGAGTGGCCCATCACCGGCGCGGTCTGCGCCATCTTCTCAAGGACGATCGTCTCCTCGCACGAATCGAGAGCGACTGGCCGACGGCCGGACTCGACGACCGACGGGTCGCGATGCTGCAGTTCGCTGACACACTCACCCGCGCTCCCGGATCGATGGAACCCGCCGATGTTGAAATCCTCCGGGCTGCAGGGTTCACCGACCGCGATGTTCTCGACATCGTCGAGGTGATCGCCTACTACGCATATGCGAACCGAATCGCCGACGGCCTCGGCATCGCGCTCGAATCGTGGATCACCGATGACTGACCTGATCGAGCGAGCGAGAAGGATTCACGCCGATCTCCCTGTCGTGGACGGACACAACGACTTGCCCTGGGCACTTCGTATCCGTGCCGGCTCCGATCTCGACCGTTCCAACCCGTGCGAACATCTCAACGGCTACCACACCGACGTGCCTCGCCTCGCCGCAGGCGGCGTCGGGGCACAGTTCTGGTCCGTGTTCGTTCCTGCCTGGGACCCGACCCCGCTCCGAACCACAATCGAGCAGATCGACCTCGTACGACGAGTGACGGATCGTTGCGACCGGTTGGCCCACGCCGACTCAGCTGCCCACGTGGCAACGGCTCGCGCTCGAGGACTCACCGCTTCGCTGATGGGTGCCGAGGGCGGCCACTCCATCGAGAACTCGCTCGCGGCGCTCCGCACCCTTCGGATCCTCGGGGTTCGTTACATGACCCTCACGCATGCCGACACGATCGACTGGGCCGACTCGGCGACGGACGATGCCAGACACGGCGGTTTGACGAGCTTCGGCGAAGAGGTGGTCCGAGAGATGAATCGGATCGGCATGATCGTCGACATCTCGCACGTCTCCGCCGACACCATGCGCCACGCCTTGTCCGTAAGCGACGTACCGGTCATGGCCTCACATTCGAGTGCATTCACCCTCGCTCCGCATCCCAGGAATGTGCCCGACGATGTTCTCGAGCTGGTTCGGGCCAACGACGGGGTTGTGATGGTGAACTTCTACCCACCGTTCGTGAGCAGAGCCGGAGCGGAACAGGCCGCCAGCATGTTCAGTGTTCAACGAGGCCTCAAGGAACACCTCGGCGCCGACACTGCGGTTGAGGAGGAGATGAACCGATTGATCGAGAAGGATCCGTACCCCGAGGTAACCGTTTCGGATGTCGTCGGCCACATCGAGTACATCGCAGAAGCGGCCGGTGTCGATCACGTAGGAATCGGATCCGACTTCGACGGGATCGAAGTCACCCCGATCGGCCTGGAAGACGTCTCAACCTACCCGACGATCACGGTCGAACTACTCAACCGCGGATGGAGCGAACCAGACGTCAGGAAAGTGCTGGGTGAGAACGCGCTACGTGTGCTCGCCGCGAATGACGGACCAAGTTGCCGAGTAGATCAGTAGAGCAGTAGAGCAGTAGCAGACAGATCAGCACTGATCTACTGCTACTCAGCAGCAGCCATGCTGCGGATCACCATATGGAGGATCCCGCCGTGGCGGAGGTAGTCGACTTCGATCGGGGTGTCGCAGCGTGCCATCGCTGAGAATTCGACGGCTGTGCCATCTGCCTTCGCCGCGGTCACCTGCACTGTCTGGCGTGGCGTCAGGGTGTCGTCGACGTCGACCGCGAAAACCTCGGTTCCGTCGAGGCCGAGGCTCTCAGCGCTCTCGCCCTCGGCGAATGTCAGCGGGATCACACCCATCATCACGAGGTTGGAGCGGTGAATCCGCTCGAAGCTCTCAGCGATCACAGCCTTGACGCCGAGCAGGAAGGTGCCCTTCGCAGCCCAGTCGCGTGACGAACCCATGCCATAGTCTTTGCCGGCGAGCACGACGAGCGGCACGCCTTCAGCCTGGTAGTGCATCGAGGCGTCGTACACCGGCTTGATCTCGTCGTCGAGGAAGTCGCGTGTCCATCCGCCCTCAGTTCCCGGGGCGATCTCGTTCCTGACCCGCACGTTCGCGAATGTGCCACGAGTCATGATGCGGTCATTGCCCCGTCGTGAGCCGTAGCTGTTGAACATCGCCCGCTCGACGCCGTTGCTGAGGAGGAACCGACCGGCCGGCGTGTCGGGGGCAATGGCCCCGGCCGGGGAAATGTGATCCGTGGTCACCGAATCACCGAGCTTCAGCAGAACCCTGGCCCCGCTGATCGGAGCGACCGGCTTGGGATCTGGTGCGAGGTCAACGAAGAAGGGTGGCTCCTGAACGTAGGTCGAGTCTCCATCCCACGGGTAGATCGATCCTGAACTTGATTCGACGTCCTGCCACTCGTCGGAACCATCGAACACCGCGCCGTACTCGGTCAAGAACTGGTCCCGGTTGACCGACGCAGACACGACGGCAGCGATCTCCTCCTGGGTCGGCCACAGGTCTGTGAGGTAGACCTCGTTGCCCTCACGATCGATGCCGAGCGGCTCGGTCGCGAGGTCGATGTCGACCGTCCCGGCGATCGCATAGGCCACGACGAGCAGTGGAGATGCCAGGTAGTTGGCTCGAACGTGCGGGCTGATGCGACCCTCGAAGTTGCGGTTGCCGGACAGTACCGACGCAACGACGAGGTTGGCTTCTTCGACGCCGGCGGCGATGGGGTCGGGGAGCGGGCCGGAGTTCCCGATGCAGGTGGTGCATCCGTAGCCGACCGTCCAGAATCCGACGGCTTCCAAGTCGCCGAGCAGATCTGCTTCGACGAGGTAGTCGGTGACGACCTTCGACCCCGGTGCGAGCGACGTCTTCACCCATGGCTTACGCTTCAGGCCACGCTCATTCGCCTTGCGGGCAACGAGACCTGCCCCGATCATGACATCGGGGTTCGACGTGTTCGTGCAGGACGTGATCGCTGCGATCACCACGTCACCATCGCCGAGATCGAAGGCCTGCCCCTCGTTGGTCACGGCTGCGGTGGCACCGGCAACCGACCCGTCGGGTCGCAGACCACCCTCGAGATCCGTGTGCCACTGGGTCTTCATCGCGCCCAGTTCGATGCGATCCTGCGGCCGTTTCGGGCCTGCAAGGGAAGGGACGATGGTTCCGAGATCCAGTTCCAGGTTGGAGCTGTATGCAATGGTGCGGCTCTCGTCACGCCACATCCCCTGCTCCTTGTAGTACTGCTCGACCGTGGCGATCAGCGCTTCATCACGCCCGGAGAGCCGCATGTAGTCCAGCGTCCGATCGTCGACGGGGAAGAACCCGATCGTTGCCCCGTACTCGGGCGCCATGTTGGCGATCGTTGCCCGATTCGCGACGGGCATATCGTCAAGGGCAGGCCCGTGGTACTCGACGAATTTCCCAACGACACCGTGCTCCCGCAGCATCTCGGTGATTCTGAGCACGAGATCCGTGGCGGTGGCTCCGTCCGGAAGCCCGCCGGTGAGTCGGAAACCGACGACTTCGGGGAGCAGCATGTAGATCGGCTGCCCGACCATGACGGCCTCGGCCTCGATGCCTCCGACACCCCAGCCAACGACGCCCAACCCATTGATCATCGTGGTGTGCGAGTCGGTTCCAACGAGCGAATCCGGATAGAGGGCACCGTCATTGTCCCAGACAACCTTGGCGAGATACTCGAGGTTGACTTGGTGCACGATGCCGGTGGCCGGCGGGACCACCCGGAAGTCATCGAAGGCCGACTGCCCCCACTTGAGGAACTCGTAGCGCTCCATGTTCCGAGTGAACTCCATCTCAGAGTTGATCTGGAGAGCGTCGGGTGAGTTGAAAGCGTCGACCTGAACCGAGTGGTCAACGACGAGATCGGCAGGAACCTGCGGATTGACCTTGGCCGCAGAAGACTCATCACCGGTCATTCGCACAACTGCGGACCGCATCGCGGCGAGATCGACCACCGCGGGGACGCCGGTGAAGTCCTGCAGAACGACCCGGGCCGGCTTGAAGGCGATCTCCGCCTCCCCGACCTGCGTGGCGATGTATCGGGCCACGGCATGAACGTCTGCGTCGGTGACAACACGACCGTCGTGGTTCCTGAGCGCCGATTCGAGGAGCACCTTGATCGAATACGGCAGTGCGTCGACGTCACCGATACTGCTGAGGGCATCGAGTCGGTAGATCAACCGTTCGCCGAGCGGTGTGTCGATGGTGCGACGTGCTCCGAAGGGATCGTTGATTTCGGTCATGGTGCGGCCTCGCAAACATCTCGCGGTCGTCGTTACATCGAATTACGCACATGATATCCCTGCCGAAGGCGTGCCTCCACCCGCCGTCTCACACGGCCGCCGCGAGGCGCCGCATGCAGGCCTGGTACGGCTCTCCGAGCGGTCGATATCGGACTCCGCTCACTACCTTCCAACCATGTTCACCTCGCCTGCTTCCCACCTCCCTCGCACCGCCCTGATGACCCTCCTCATCGTTGTCGCACTCGTTGGGGCGGCGTGCTCGAGTTCGGGTACCGCGTCTGACGATCTCCCCGATCTCGATGACGTTGCCGGTGCCGAGGCAGCCCAGGGACACGGAGATGCGGCACCCGACTTCACGGTCATGACCCTTGACGGCGCCGGCTTCACCCTCTCCGATCACCTCGCAGATGACGGTCGCCCGGTATTCCTCAACATGTGGGCATCGTGGTGCCCTCCCTGTCGAGCTGAGATGCCGGATATCGACGCTGCATCGCAATCGCACGAGGACGTCCTCTTCATCGGCATCGCCGTCAATGACGACCCCGCCGACTCGACCGAGTTCGCCACGTCGATCGACATCGGGTACACGATCGGGTTCGATGAAAAGGGCGCGGTCTCTACAGCCTACGAAGTGGTGGGACTCCCAGCCTCGTACGTCATCTCATCCGACGGGAACATCCTCGAGCAGGTCTTCGGCTCGGTGACTGAAGAGGACATCGACGAAATCCTCGCGATGTGGTTCTCTTAGGGCTACCAGCCCGAAGCTGCCAGCTGGAAGCCGGCAGCTGGACGCTCGCAATTACGGAGTACGAACTACGCAGTGCGGACTACGGTTAGAACCGTGCTCTGGATGTTGCTCGTGCTTGTCATTGCGATCCTTGTGGGGGTTGCTCGAGGGGGGAAACTCTCGAACCTGACGGAGATCGGCGTTCGTGCCTGGTGGCTGCTCTTCATCGGGTTCGGCATCCAATTGGTTGCGACGTTCCTCCCCCGTTCGACCCACGATCTTGCGGTCGGGTTGATCCTCGCGTCGTATGTCCCGCTCCTCCTCTTCGTATGGCTCAACCGGCAGATGGCGGGTCTCTGGGTCGCGGGTATCGGCGTTCTGATGAACTTCACAGTCATCGCCGCAAACGGAGGCATGCCCGTGATGCTCGAAGCCGTGAGACTGGCCGGCGGATCAGCCGACGTGGTCCTGGGAGCGAAACACGTGGTGCTCACCGAAGAGACAAGCCTGGCGTTCCTCGCCGACATCATCCCTCTCCCGCGCAGCGTCATCTCGATGGGCGACGTATTCCTTGCGATCGGTGTCGGTGTCTTTCTAGAGGATCAGATACGGCGCCCAGTCCGGCTCTTCGCCCACCGTGTCGAGGGAGCTCCGGGATCCGCCGCGGACCGCTGATGATCCGGCCGACTACGCGGCGATGACGCCACGCTGCACCAGGACCCGCCGCAGAGACGTCGAAACGTCTGGATCGAAGTCGTAGGCGGAACCTCGATGAATCCGCTCGAGACCTTCGAGGGGTGACAGATGCATTTCGTGCACCGCGTGATCGTAGGCGCTTGCCACCTTGATGATCTTGGAGATCATCGGAACGTCCGGATCCATCGCTTCTCCCGGTCGTCGGAACGGACTGTGCTGCACCCGAACGTACTCCGACACCTCCTGGAGGTACGGAGCTTCTGCAATGATTTGAGCGCCCCATCGGGCGATGTCCTCGTCGGTGTACCCGGCCTTGAGAATTGCCGGTTCGGTCAGCGTGATGCGACCGACGTCGTGCATCAGGGCGGCGTACTCCAGTTCGGTCACCTCGTTGGGATGGAGACCGATCTCACGAGCCATCGACACCGCCAGGTCGGCGGTCCGGGTTGCGTGGCCACGTGGGGCGAGGTCGGCAACCTCGGGTATCTGGGCGAGGGCACGGATCATCTGACCGTAGGTGATGCGGGTCGAGTGATATCTCACGAACGCCAGGTGGCTGAATGCGTACGGGAGAATCGCAACCGGGAACGCCCAGATGCCCATCAGCGGCCAGGTCATCCCAAAGAGCGCGCCGCCGGTGAAGATTGCCAGAGCGACGGTCCAGTCCTCGAGGGCAAGGAGCCACAGATAGCGAGAGGCAAGATCCTCACGCTCGGTACCCACCCATGCAGAGACGAGCGCCCTCAGGACGAACCAGACGGTTCCACCGGCCACGACCGAGAGCAGTTGCTCCCAAGCGAGCGGGAGTGATGAATCGGAGACGCCCGTCAACGCCAGCGAGGTGACGAGCCCAAATGAGAGCATCGAAATTGCCTCAGACACGTAGTCGGAGTCTGCGTCACGGTCGGTGATCGCCCGCCAACGGAGTACGCCCCAGCCGCCCACGAGTCCGACCGAATATGCGGCGAGCACGACCACGGTGCCGGGCAGAAGAATGACGGCAGCAACGGCAGGCCCGATGGCAAGGTTGATGCGTTTCCCCGACGGCGTCGGAACAGAGAGGTAGTGCATTCCTGCGATGACAACGGCCCAGACCGTGGCGGCCGCCCACTCCTCACCGGATCGGATGACGAACGTCACTGTGATGGCGCCGAGCACCGCTATCGCACCGAGCAAGATGAGCGAGAGCCGGTGGAGCCTTGACTCAGCCATTGTCGGCATCCTCCGTAATCGGTGCGAGCGGGAAGTCCCTGCCGTGAATCTGATCAGCCTTGCGGATCTCGTCGAGACCCTCTTCGGCGATGTCCCGTGCCTCAACGTCGGTGAGTTCAACCTTCGATCCGTATCGGTGGCCGGAGTTCTCCATGCCGTCGATGAACGCTTCCACAACCTCGGGATCGAACTGCGTACCGGCGTGACGGCGGAGCTCGGCGTATGCGTACGGCTGAGTGAGGGCCACGCGATACGACCGCGTCGACGTGATCGCGTCGAACGAGTCGGCGACGGCCAGAATGCAGGCCTCCTTCGATGGCGTGTCTCCGTGTTCGTGTCCCGCGCCGTGGTACCCGTTGCCGTCGTAGTGGGCGTGATGATTCGAGGCAATCTCGATCATGGGCTGCAGGAAGTCAACGTCCTCGAGCAGCTCCTCGACGAAGTGCACGTGCTGCTGCATCGTCGCGTATTCCTCGTCGCTGAGGCGTGAGCGTTTGCGTATGAGCTCGCGGGGAACGGCGAGTTTCCCGACGTCGTGGATGAGCGCCGCCCACCGAAGACGTTCGAGTTGTGTGCCGTCGAAGCCCATCTGCTTGCCGATCATCTCGGTGAATTGAGCTACACGCTCGGTGTGACCCCGCGTGTAGAGGTCCTTGGCTTCGAGCGCCTTGATGAATCCTCTGATCGTCGATTCCTGCGCCTCGCGAAGCCTTGCAGACTCGAACGCCATGTAGCCGACAAAGAACACGACGGCGATGAGAGGAAGGGCGGCAGTTCCGATCGTGAGGTAGGTGGCGCCGAGGAGACCCCCGAGGAATCCCATACCAATGTCGGGGACCATGATCTGCGCCATGTTGGACCACGGACGGACCTCGAGCCGTCCATAGACCTTGCTCACGATGAAGAGCACCATCCGGTAGTTCACGAAGCCATACACGATTGAAGCCAAGGCTGAACCGACAGCGATCCGCCACAGACCAGCGTCGAGCACGGACGCTCCTGGGGTGGTTCCAATACTCACGAAGAGCGAAAACACCGTGGTGGCCGCAGTTGCGGAAGCCACCAATTGACCGAAATTGACGATTGGCTGAAACCAACGGCGTTCGCGAACATCCATTGGCGTTACAACAGCCAAAGCCGCCATCGTTGCCCCGCCCACAACCGCACTCGTCGGGCCGAAGACCACAGCTGCTGTTAGCAGCACCATGACCGATGGACTAGCGAAGAGCCTGTCGTTCACCTCGACGGAGTGCCACTCGAAGTACACGAATGCCGCAGCAAACGGTGCCCACAGGAGCGGATTCGGGAACGTTTGCCACGGTATCCAGACGACGACTGCCAGGATGACAGCGCCGAGCGCGCCGAATCCCACCGCCAATCGAATCTTTACTCTGTCTTGTCGCTGGACCGCGGCCCGTGACATTTTGATCTCCCTAAGAGAATTATCGGGGAGGGGCGCCCGGGTCTTGAACTAACCTACTCTAAGGGTTGCCACGCCAGCCAGGAGGGCGGCGGCGAGGCTCGAGATCGTCAATCCGAGTCGAACCAACTTGTTCTTCACGAACCTCTCCAGGATGTGCACTCGATCACGACA
>RCNG010001296.1_pt1 | contig 12404 bp, 5 predicted proteins | sample 2041371 | NCBI WGS metagenome assembly RCNG01 (sample SAMN09708227, study PRJNA481090) | Marine sediment metagenome, whole genome shotgun sequencing project. | biome: marine sediment; feature: ocean; material: sediment; isolation source: Sewage treatment plant 1 marine sediment (STP1) ... | reverse complement strand
AGATATAGGCCCCTCCATTGGTGCCGAACCACATCTTTCCTTCACTGTCTTCCATGATGGAATGGACGATCCTGGCGCTGGTCACGCCCCTTGAATAATCCGACTCCGTCTCCGGAAGGTCGAAAGGAGTAAACTCTTCTCCATTGAAACGACTGATCCCTTGTAATGTGCCTATCCAGATGATCCCCTTACTGTCTATTACAATGCTCCAAACATCATGATCAATCAGGCCATCCTTCTCGGTAAAATTGGTGAACCATTCCCCATCATATTTGGTGACCCCTCCAGAAGTACCGAACCAGACATTTCCTTCTTTATCCTCTACAATTCCCCTCACTGCAATACCACCGAAGCCCTCATCAATTGAGAAATACTCGAGAGTATGTCCATTGTAGCGGATGACCCCATCGCCATTCGTCCCGAACCATAGATCTCCACTTTTATCTTGAAATATCCTGCGTACAAATTCGCTTATCGGTGCGTCATTGTCGGGCACCTTCGTGTTCTCGATGTACTGTGCGGACCCGCTGGTAACTGTCCAGAAACACACCATCATGCATAACAAACCAAGAGCCTTTCTCACGTCGTTCCTTTCGATCACGCTGAAGCATCCCAAACCGATTAATCACCAACCTGGACATGTTTGTTCCATATTTCCGCATGGACTTCCCGGAAAGTGAGCCAGGTGTCCTGCTCGGCTTCGCTGTCCCGCACCACATTCATGGAAATCTGCAAACTCTTGAGGGCGGTATCGAACTGGCTTTTGGAGCAGCCGGCTTCCTGGATCATCTCGTTGCGGAGGTCGGGAGTGGTCCAGGGTTCCATGTGGATTTTATCAAAGATCTGCTGTGCCAGCGGGCTTGATGATTCCACCGGTTTATATGCGGAAGGAAAATGGACGTCGGCGAGGTAGCCCATCTCCATCAGAACCGCCAAACCGCCCTTGATCTTCCCATAGTAGATTTCGTCGGGATATTGCGCCGGCAGCTGATTTTTCCAGGGCCAAACCGCCTCCACCCGCTGGCCCCAGCCAGATTCCCCTGGCTGCTTTTCAGGCAGGTCCACGTTCTCATAAAGCGAGACGTGCTCGGTCTTTTCCGACGGAAACACGGTGCAGATTTTTACTTTCTTAACGAAAGAGGCTGCGTCTTCAATGGTCTTGATCTTCACCTTCCACCCTCTTCCTTCATTCGACATGTCTGGAAATGGCGTCCCCCCGGAACCCACACTCTAATCCTAGGCCACATCACCGTCCAGTTCGACGGTGCCCTTCCTTCACTGGACCGGCCGCGAGTCCTGCCCCAGGTATGCAGGCCCAACCGAAAAACTTCCTGAGCCATCGCGGTGAGCTTGAAAAAGCGTATAGACAACCCGTTAATGGCCTGCGGAGCCGACTACAAATAAACTGGGGCTGACTAACTCAAAAAGGGTAGGACGCTAAACGTGAAAATTTACCAAAATTTTGAGCAGTGATTTGCCTGGATGGGTTAAATTACTAAATGCGGGGACAGGTCACTGGGAGAGTTGTGAACGCCTACTGGCAGGAAAAAATCTGAACCCTTGACGAATGATACATAACCTATTGGTATTGGTAAGTACACTTTCAGGGAATATCAGGAGCATGAACGCGAAACCCGACAAACTCCACCTCGTTCTGTTGAGCATTCACGGCTTGATCCGCGGCCACGATCTGGAACTTGGCAGGGATGCGGACACCGGCGGGCAGACCAAGTACGTGGTCGAGCTGGCGCGCGCCCTGGGTGAACATCCCCGGGTGGGGCGCGTTGATCTGATGACCCGGCGGGTGATTGATCCACGGGTAAGTGATGACTACGCCCAGCCCATCGAGCCTTTGGGCGACAATGTTCAGATCGTCCGGATCGACTGCGGAGACGAGATCTACATCCCCAAGGAAGATCTCTGGGATTGCCTGGACAACTTCGCCGACAACGCCCTGGCTTATCTGCGCCAGGAAAACCTCACACCCCACCTCGTCCACAGCCATTATGCTGATGCGGGCTACGCGGGCACCTACCTGGCCGGCCAGTTGGGTGTCTCCCTGGTTCACACCGGTCACTCCCTGGGCCGGGTCAAGCGTCGCCTCCTGCTGGCCGGAGGACTCGGCCGTAATCAGATCGAAAAGCAGTTCAAGATGTCACGGCGCATCGCCGCCGAGGAGACAACCCTGGGCTATGCGGACCTCGTCATCACCAGCACCCAGCAGGAAGTGGAGTCCCAGTACGGGCTTTACGATTATTACCGACCCGAAGAGATGAAGGTCGTGCCACCGGGGGTCGACCTGGACAGGTTCTTTTCGCCCCAGGGCGATGAAAATGAAGAGAAGATATACGCGGAGATTTGCCGCTTCCTGGAGGATCCCGAAAAGCCGATGATCCTGGCCTTGTCCCGGCCAGACCAACGCAAGAACATCACCACGCTGATCGCCGCCTATGGGTGCTCCCCGCGGTTGCGGGAAACGGCCAATCTGGTTCTGGTCGCCGGCACACGAGATGACATCCAGGAAATGGAAGAGGGGGCGCGGGATGTCATCCAGAACATCCTGCTGGCCGTCGATCGTCACGACCTGTACGGAAAGGTGGCCTATCCCAAGCACCATCAACCCGCGGACGTGCCCGTTCTTTATCGCCTGGCGGCCATGTCCCAAGGGGTTTTCGTCAATCCGGCGTTGACCGAACCCTTCGGCCTGACCCTGCTCGAAGCGGCCGCCAGCGGATTGCCCATCGTGGCGACCGATGACGGGGGTCCCGGAGACATCATTGCGAATTGTCAAAACGGCGAGTTGATCAACCCCCTGGACACGGAAGACATCGCGGCCGCCCTGAACAGGATCCTGGGCGATAAGTCGCGCTGGCTGGAGCTTGCGGCCAACGGATTGGAGGGCGTCCGCACCCACTACTCCTGGCAGGCTCATACCGAGTCCTATATCTCGGCGATCGAACCGCTAGTGTCCAGGGCTTCGGCCGTTCGCCCCAAAACTCAGGTTTGGTCGGGCCGGTTCCGGGACCGGGCGATTTTCACGGACCTGGACAAAAGCCTGCTGGGCGACTCGAAAGCCTTGGAGCGGTTCATCAAGGTGATCCAGGAGAACCGCAAGCGCGCCACTTTCGGTATCACCACCGGTCGGAGGCTGAAATCGGCCCTGCGCGTGCTGCGCAAGCACGGCATTCCCCAGCCGGACGTCCTGATCACGAGTATCGGCACGGACATCTATTACGCGCCCAATCTGACCCAGGATACCCAATGGAGACGTCATATCGACCAGCTCTGGAATCCACGGGCGGTCCAGCGGCTGCTGACTGATCTGCCGGGACTGAAACGCCAGCCACTGAGTGAACAGGGCGTCTTCAAGATCAGCTATTTCTACGACCCGACCTCGGCTCCCACGCCTGAAGAGATCAGGAGCCTGTTGCTGAAAGGGGAACAGACAGTCAACATATTCGTATCCTTCGGCCAGTTCCTCGACATCGTACCGGCGCGCGCGTCCAAGGGTGCGGCCCTGCGGTGGTTTGCCGACGAGCGGGATGTTCCTTTGGAATGCATCCTTGCCGTGGGGGGATCCGGCGCCGACGAGGACATGATGAGGGGCAACACCCTGGCCGCGGTCGTGGCCAATCGTCACGAAGAAGAGCTTTCGGACCTGACCGAGATCGACCGCATCTTCTTCGCCGAAGCCCCCCATGCCGGTGGCATTTTCGAGGCCATAGAATATTATGATTTTTTTGGCGCCTGCCGGGTCCCTGAGAAATGAAGCCACTTCTTCTGTGCACGGACCTGGACCGGACGCTGCTGCCCAACGGGCAGGCGCCGGAGTCCGGTGATGCCCGGGAAATTTTCGCTCAGCTGGTCTCGCAGCCCGCGGTCAAGCTGGTCTACGTCACGGGCCGGAACCCACAGCTGGTCTCCGAGGCCATCGCCACCTGGGAAGTGCCGGTTCCGGATCTGCTGATCGCCAACGTGGGCACCACCATTGCCGCCCCTTCCGGCGACCATTGGGATCAATGGACCCACTGGGATGAACTCATCGCCAGAGACTGGGCTGGACACACCACCGAGGACTTGAAGGGCCTCTTTGAAGATCTTTCCGGCCTGACCCTGCAGGACGCCTCCGGTCAGGGCGCCTTCAAGCTGAGCTATTTCACCCCGGTCGGAACCGAAGGGGAGGCCCTCGCGAAATTGGTGCGAAGGCGCCTGGCCGCAGCCGGAACCCGGGCCAACGTGATCTGGAGTGTGGACGATACCGCAGGATCGGGTTTGCTTGACATCCTGCCGGCGGCGGCAACCAAGCGGCTGGCCATCGAGTTCGCCATGTCCGAGTGGGGCTTTGGGCCTGACGAGGTCGTTTTTGCGGGCGATAGCGGAAACGATCGCGATGTGCTGGTCAGCCCCATTGCTGCGGTGCTGGTGGCCAATGCCGGCCCCGACCTGCGCAGCGCCCTGGTCGAGCAGGCCAAGGCCGCAGGATTGGAGGCCTTCCTCTACTGCGCCGACGGAGGCGCCCTGGGCATGAACGGCAACTATGCGGCGGGAATCTTGGAAGGCGTGCTCCACTATCACCCGGAATGGGCGGAACTTTTGAAGGAGAGGGCATGAGTCGCCCGCGAACCGACCGACCGGTCATTTTCGGCGAAGTCCTCTTCGACCGCTTTCCCGACGGTCAGATGGTGCTGGGGGGCGCTCCCTTCAATGTTGCCTGGAATCTGCAGGTGATGGGCTTGTCCCCCCACCTGATCTCGCGGGTCGGCGAGGATCCCCTGGGGGACCGCATCCTGCAAGCCATGGAGGCCTGGGGCATGGACCTGACCGGCATCCAGAAGGATGATGCCCATCCCACCGGGGAAGTCAGGGTCTCGATTGAGAACGGGGAGCCGAGTTACGCGATCACCACCGACCGCGCTTACGATTTCGTCTCCGCCGTGGAATTGTCGGTGCCCCAGCCGGTGGGGTTTCTGTACCACGGGAGCCTGGCCTTGCGTTCGAAAATAGCCGCCGCGACCTTTGGGCACCTGCGTCAGCAGACCGATGGCCCCGTCCTGATGGATGTAAATCTCCGCAAGCCCTGGTGGAACCCTGATCAGGTCCTGGGTTTGATGGGCGCCGCCGACTGGGTCAAGCTGAACGAGGATGAACTGGCCGCCCTGGTTCCCGGGGAACCCGATACGAAAAATAAAGCCGCCAAGCTTCTAAAAAATGGTGGCATGGAGGGTCTGGTGATCACCCGGGGCGCCGCCGGTGCTTGGGCCCAGGGACATGAGGGTTGGATTTTGGAACCCGAGCCCGTGATCACTGCGGAGGTGGTCGACACCGTGGGAGCGGGTGACGCCTTCAGTAGCGTGGTCATCTTCGGCCTGATGCGGGGCTGGCCGTGGCCCCTTATACTGGACCGTGCTCAATTCTTCGCCGCGGCCGTGGTGGGTTTGCAGGGGGCGACCACGCGGGACCGTTCATTCTACGAACCGCTTTTCGAGAACTGGGAGCATTCATGAGCCTGGACGCAGGATTTATCTCTGACCTGGTGGAATTTCTCGACAGGGAACCCCGCACCGTCCGCATGGTGCAGCACCAGTTGCAAAACCTGAAACGACCCTTCCTGATGAGGAGCGATCTTCAGGAAACCTTTGCCACGGTCAGCAATCATCCGGATAGCTGCGACCTGGAAGGCACCCCTCTGGAAAGGGTTTTCCAGTGGGCCCAGGAAGCTGCCCTGGACCAAGGGTCCTTGTGTGTCGCCCTGCGCACCAGCGTGGCGCGGTGGTCTTACCTGAAGTTCCGGGCCACCAACCTCGAGGTGACCCAAATAAGTACCGTCGCATACCTTTCCTTTAAGGAGCGGTTGATCATCGGGGGTCCGCACGATGATGAGTGGGCGCTCGAGGTCGATCTGGAACCTTTTTCCCGGGAATTCACCAAGATGAAGGAGGCGCACTCCATCGGCCGCGGTGTGGAGTTCATGAACCGCAGTCTGTCGAGCACCCTTTTTGAAAGACGCGGCAGGAGCATGGACCGCCTGTTCGACTTCCTTCACGTCCATCGCTACGGCGAACGGCAACTCATGCTCAGTCCGGTCATCAGCGATGTGGACGCGTTGCGATCCGGGTTACGCGACGCAGATGATCTTCTGGCCAAGATCCCGCCCGAAACACCCTGGGCCGAGTTCAGCTCCGACCTGCAAAGGATGGGTTTCGAACCGGGCTGGGGGCGGGACGCCGGCCGGGTGCGCGATACCATGCACCTTCTCCTGGATGTCATGGAAGCTCCCTCGCCCGATGGTCTGGAGCATTTTCTGGCCCGGGTGCCCATGCTCTTTTCCATGTGCATTCTTTCCCCCCACGGCTGGTTCGGACAGGACGCGGTCCTGGGAAGGCCTGATACCGGCGGCCAGGTGGTCTACATCCTCGACCAGGTGCGTGCCCTGGAGCAGGAGATGCGCAACCTGCTGGCCGAAGAGGGGCTCGACGTGGCCCCGCAGATCCTGGTGATCACGCGGTTGATTCCCGAGGCCGATGGCACGACCTGCGACCAGAGGATCGAACCCATCGCTGGCACCGAACACGCCCGGATCCTGCGGGTTCCCTTCCGTGAACCCGGCGGCGAGGTGGTGCCCCACTGGATTTCGCGTTTCGACCTTTGGCCCTACCTGGAACAGTTCACCCTGGAGGTGGAGCGGGAAGTGCTGGCCGAGTTGCAGGGGCGCCCGGACCTGATCATAGGCAACTACTCGGACGGCAACCTGGTGGCCTCTCTGCTGTCGCAGCGCCTGGGGGTGACCCAGTGCAACATCGCCCATGCCCTCGAGAAGACGAAATACCTCCTGTCGGATCTGTACTGGCGGGAAAACGAGGAGCAGAACCACTTTTCCTGCCAGTTCACCGCCGATCTGATCGCCATGAACGCGGCCGATTTCATCATCGCCTCGACTTACCAGGAAATCGCGGGCACCGCCGATACCGTCGGTCAGTACGAAGCCCACATGGCCTTTACGATGCCCGGGTTGTACAGGGTGGTGCACGGGATCGACGTGTTCGACCCCAAGTTCAACATCGTCTCCCCGGGTGTGGACCCCCAGGTGTACTTCCCGCCCAGCGACGAGGAACGCCGCTTGAGCCACCTTTTGCCCGGGATCCGGGAACAGGTTTTCGGACCGGGCGAAAACGGGGTCAGCCGTGGCAGCCTGACCCGGCCGGAAAAGCCGCTTATTTTCACCATGGCCCGGATGGACAGGGTGAAAAACCTGACCGGACTGGTGGACTGGTACGGCCGCAGCACCGAATTGCGCGAGACCGCGAATCTTCTGGTGGCCGGCGGTTATATCGATACCAATCTTTCGGGAGATGACGACGAAAAACGTGAAATCGAAAAGATGCACCGCCTGCTGGACGAACACGGGCTCGACGCCGATGTCCGCTGGCTGACCGGACAGGTCGATCGGGAGCGAAACGGCGAGATCTACCGGTTTGTGGCCGATGGCCGGGGCGCCTTCGTCCAACCCGCGTTGTTCGAGGCCTTCGGACTTACGGTCATCGAGGCCATGAGCTCGGGGCTGCCGGTTTTCGCCACCTGTTTCGGAGGCCCCTTGGAAATCATCGAGGACGGGATTTCCGGTTTCCACATCGACCCCAATCACGGCGACGTGGCCGCGGCCCGAATGGCGGAGTTTTTTGCCCGGTGCCGCGAAGATCCCTCCGCCTGGGACAAGATCTCCTCCGGAGCCCTGGCCCGGGTGGCGGAGCGCTACACCTGGACCCGTTATGCCGATCGCATGATCACCCTGGCGAAGGTCTACGGTTTCTGGCGCCACGTCAGCAATCTCGAACGGGCCGAGACCCAGAGATATCTGCAGATGTTCTACAACCTGCAGTTCCGTCCCCTGGCCGAGGGGCTGCGGGGCGGTGACGGTTAGTCCTCGGATCGGGGCTCCCTTCACCCCAGGGCCTACCGAAAAGTCCGTCCGGACTGTCAATAAAGCTGTTAACCGCAAGACCAGAACGGACACAATATCTGAGATTTTCAGAGGGAAATGGAGGAATGAGGCACGGAATCGAGATGCCGCCAGGCCATCCTGAGCTGGATGGAGATCCGCGGTGACCAAAACATTGTCACATTCTTCAATCAACTCGCGGATTTTCTCTTTTTGGGCTTCGACCTGTTCTTAAAAGGTTCGAATTTCGCCCAAGCTGAAATGTCCCGCTTTGTAGTTTTTTTGATTTTCGAGTGGATAAATCATCTAATAAGTCCTCGCCCTCCCGCCCCTCTCTCTTTTTCGCCCCAGATACGTCCCTAGCCCTTCGTTCGCTTTCATATGGCATCAATCCTGCTCTCTGGATCCATGGCTAGCGAATCAGGCACAAATTTTGAGCCGAGGATCCAGCTGCGAGCGAGTTCTCCACCCATATCATTCCTTCGCGTGGGTTGGTTTGATCAGGCGGCGGGATCAGAAGAATGGGGTTGTTTTTCGGGTCATTGGTGAGGCGCGCGGTCACACGGGGTTTCTGCAGATGATAGGCAAGGAACACACGATGACTTTCATGAGTCGAAGGTTATGGGCGGCGATGGCCCTTGTCGCCTTTTTGCTGTGTACATCGGTCGCTTGGGCAGAATGGGAACCACAGAACTCCGGAACTACCGAGACCCTGAACTCAGTCCATTTCCCATTGGACGCAGTTGTCGGTTACGCGGTGGGCGATTTGGGAATCATTCTGAAGACCATAGACAGTGGGGCAACCTGGACTCCACAGAATTCCGGTACGAGTACAAATCTGAACGCCGTTCATTTCCCTCTGGATCAGCTGACCGGATATGTTGCGGGTGATACCGGGGTTGTCCTCAAGACTACTGACGGTGGGGTCAATTGGACCCCGCAGACCACGGGAACCACCTGGGATCTCAAGGATATTCAGTTTCCGGTCGATACGCTTACGGGCTTTGCGCTTGAATCCGGGTTGAGCACCTTGAAGACCACGAATGGCGGTGTTTCCTGGACCCCCTATTCTTCAGGAACCGGAAGCGGGTTGTACGGGATACAATTCCCGGTCGATGCGCTGACTGGATTCGCTGTGGGCTCAGGCGAGACCATCCAGAAGACTACCGATGGCGGCATAAACTGGCTTACTGTTCACTCGGGACCCAGTTCTCTTCAGTGGGACGTCGACTTTCCAGTGGATACCGCGACTGGCTACTCCGTGGGGAATTCCGGTTCCATCTTCAAGACAACCGACGGAGGGGGGATTTGGACCCCGCTAACAACAGGTTCGTCCAGCAATTTGTATACTGTGCAATTCCCCACGAGTGTGGATACCGGCTATGTGCTGGGATCGTCAGGTACCATACTTCGTACGAATGACGGAGGCGGCAACTGGGTGCCTCAATCTTCTGGAACGAACAACGGTCTACGGTCTGTACACTTTCCGGCGCTTGGCTCTACCGGTTACGCGGTGGGCGACCTCGGGACCATTCTGAAGACGACGGACGGCGGCGGAGACTACTTGGCCATGCATCCCACTGGTGACGGAGGCACTTCCCAGTTTACAACCACCGGCTGCGCCGGCGCCTGGGACTGTATCAACGATCAAACCGGGAACGCGGGCACCAGCCCGCCGGAATCTTACGACCCTGCCGACTACCTAATCGGCGCGGCCGGACAGCGTGTGATGCTCTCCCTCGATGATGGAACAGTCCCCGCAGGAGCGACGATCACGCAGGTCATCATTCATGCCCAAGTTTACCGGGGAAACGGCCCGGGTGCTAACGTAAGTCTCGGTTACCAGCGCATGCCCGGAGCAACCACCCCGGACGCTTCTCCCGTCGACGGAGTGGGCTTCGATCTGACCACGGGCTGCTGCACGGAGATAAGCACAACCTGGACTTCCCTCAATTGGACTATCGAAGATCTGGACAATCTGGAGATCGGTGCAATCCACAACAGCGGCGGAAGTGACGTCTATATCACTCAGATGTACGCGTTCGTCAATTATGTCCCGGGCGGACCTGCATCGGATTCCGACGGCGACGGGCTGTGGGACAACCAGGAGGACGCCAACGCCGACGCCGACAATGATCCGACCACGAATCCGGGTCCCGACACCGACGGGGACACCTTTGCGAACTACCTGGACGCCGATGATGATGACGATGGCACGCCGACAAGTTTCGAGAACGCCGACCCCAACGCGGACGGCGATCCCCGCGACGCCCTGGATAGCGATCGCGACGGTGAACCTGACTACCTCGATGCGCCCACCAGCGCCTCGAATGGCGCGGTCGAAAGCGAACAGAAGATCAGCGACTTGTCGGGTGGCCTCGACGCCGTCATCGTAGACGGCGACTACTTCGGCAAGTCGGTGGCCGGGATCGGTGATGTTGACGGTGACGGGATCATCGATGTTGCGGTCGGTGCCTGGCGCGATGACGGTGGCGGCGGCGATCGGGGTGCGGTGTATGTGTTGTTCTTGAACGCCGACGGCACGGTGAAGGCCGAGCAGAAGATCTCCGATATTGCCGGCGGGTTGATTGCTGTCATCGACAACGGTGACTGGTTCGGTGCGTCGGTGGCGGGGATCGGAGATGTCGACGGGGACGGGATCGGCGATATGGCAGTCGGCGCCTCCGGTGATGACGATGGCGGCAGCGGCCGGGGTGCGGTGTATGTGTTGTTCTTGAACGCCGACGGCACGGTGAAGGCCGAGCAGAAGATCTCGGACCTTGCCGGTGGGTTGGCCGCTGTCTTCTACGACCTTGACTCCTTCGGCTATTCGGTGGCGGGGATCGGTGATGTCGACGGGGATGGGATCGGCGATATGGCGGTCGGCGTCTGGGGCGATGACGATGGCGGCAGCAGTCGGGGTGCGGTGCATATGTTGTTCTTGAACGCCGACGGCACGGTGAAGGCCGAACAGAAGATCTCCGACATTGCCGGTGGGTTGACCGCTGTCCTCATCAACGGTGACTATTTCGGCTATTCGGTGGCGGGGATCGGAGATGTCGACGGGGACGGGATCGGAGATATGGCGGTCGGAGCCGGGGGCGATGACGATGGTGGTACCGACCGCGGTGCGGTGTATGTGTTGTTCTTGAACGCCGACGGCACGGTGAAGGCCGAGCAGAAGATTTCCGACCTTGCCGGTGGGTTGACCGCTGTCCTAGGCACCAGTGACCACTTCGGTGCGGCGGCAGCGGGAATCGGTGATGTCGACGGGGACGGGATCGGCGATATGGCGGTCGGCGCCTACGGCGATGATGATGGCGGCGGCGATCAGGGTGCGGTGCATGTGTTGTTCTTGAACGCAGACGGCACGGTGAAGGCTGAACAGAAGATCTCCGATCTTGCCGGTGGGTTGCCCGCCGTCCTCAGCGGCGGTGACCAATTCGGCTATTCGGTGGCGGGGATCGGCGATGTCGGCAGTGACGGGGTCATCGACCTTCTCGTCGGCACATACGCGGACGACGACGGCGGCAGCGATCGTGGTGCGGTATACATCCTAAATCTGGCGTCCGCGGCTCCTGGCTCCGCAGTTTCCGGGATCATTTTCGAAGACGTCGACTTTGCGGGCACGGCCACGACCTACGACGGCGGTACGAACGACCTAGGTCTCGCAAATGTGGACGTGGAGCTCTACGACGGAGTGGACGCCTACCTCGCCTCGACGACGACCGCCGGCGACGGCAGCTACAGCTTCTCGGGACTGGCCGACGGAAACTACAAGTTGCGCGTGCGATCGGCGACCGTGGGCGACGCCGACACGCCGCCGGCAGGAAGCTTGAACGCCAGCGTACCTGCCATCTGGCCCTATCCCCTGCCCGAGTTGAGCTGGGCGAACGGCGCCGCGCTGCTCGGCGGCCAAGATGCCACCATGGACGACACCGCCACCGGCGACGACGCAGGGCCAGGCGACACCTGGTCCACGGTCACCGTCAGCGGCGCCAGTGTCATCAGTGTCGATTTCGGCTTTGCCTATAACCTGATCGTGAACACGGCCGACGACGGCCTGGCCGACAACGTGCACAGCGGCCAAGGCAGCCTGCGCCAGTTCATCAAGAACGCCAACGCCATCGGAACAGCCGCCGCGACCACAGCCAACAGCAGCCAGTTCCACATGCAGGTGGCAGCGGGTCAGAGCGACGGCGCGGACACCTGGTGGCGGATCACACCGATCGCCGCCCTGCCCGCCCTGACCGACCCAGAAACCGGCCTGGACGGCGCGACCCAGACCGCCAACGGCGGCGAAAGCAACTCTCGCGGGCCCGAAGTGGAGATCGACGGCGCGACCGTCCTGGACGTCTACGGCCTGACATTGATCTCGGCCGACCACGTGATCAATGGGCTCGTGATCAACGGATTCGATAACTCCCCCGGCACCGGCATCGTCGTGGACGGTGCCTCGGCCACGGGT
>RCNG010001295.1_pt1 | contig 12407 bp, 6 predicted proteins | sample 2041371 | NCBI WGS metagenome assembly RCNG01 (sample SAMN09708227, study PRJNA481090) | Marine sediment metagenome, whole genome shotgun sequencing project. | biome: marine sediment; feature: ocean; material: sediment; isolation source: Sewage treatment plant 1 marine sediment (STP1) ... | reverse complement strand
TCTCGGCAGCACTCTTGGCCACGTCGTTGCCGGCCAGGAGCAGGTTGCCGCCGTAGAAGAGGTGCCAGAACAGTGCGTCGTCTTCCTCCGGTCCAATGGCGCACTCGCTACTCCCGTTGGGGACTATGCGTATGAGCGTCTTTCCCCGATGTTCGGCAAGCGTCTTCTTGGTGGGAGGGCCCTGCTCGAAGATGTCCCAGACAATTGGCTCATAGCCTGCGGCCACGACGGCCGACTGGAGGACGGAAGCTGATTGCAGGCCTCGCATCGGGACGACGAGGACAACGGAGCGTTGATTGGGCGCCGCCGTGACAGATGCAACCGTCATCACCAGGACCAGAAGAGCCAGAGCTGCGTATCTGAAGAACATAGGCTACATCCTCCCTCTTGCATGCAACGGATGAAAAGAGCCCGCGAGGATAACATCAGTGCCTGTTCGAGACAAGTTCTATAAACTAGGTAGTGTGAGGAGAGTTTCATGAAGCCTAGTTGGGTCTTCGCGGTAGTCGTCCTTCTGCTGGTCGGGGGGCGCGACGTTGAAGAAGCTCTGGTCGAAGCCCGGAAGAATGGATATGCCGAGGCGGACCCCTCATTGGACGTGGACGGCTACGATACGGCCCATAAACTGGCCATCCTGTCGGCCCTGTCTTACGGGATGGCACTGAATCTGACCGACATTTATGTGGAAGGGATAGCGGGCATCACTCCGGGGGATATCCGCTTCGCCGAAGAGTTCGGCTACCGGATCAAACTGCTGGCCATCAGCAAAAACAATGGTTATACGGTCAACCGGGTGCATCACCCAAGGTAAATATTCGTGGTTTTGGTACGAGCAACAACACCAATCCATTGTATATTATTGACGGGGTTCAAACGGATAATCCTAGTGTATTGAACAGTATTAACCCGAATGATATTGATCAGATGAACGTGCTAAAAGATGCTTCAGCAGCCATTTATGGTGCCAGGGCAGCCAATGGTGTTGTTATCATTACTACTAAAAGTGGTGGATACAATATGGATAAAGTCGAGGTATCAGTGGATATATATACTGGATTTTCCAATGCAAGGAACCTCCCCGATCTGTTAAATCCACAACAGCATGCCGACATGATCTGGGGCGGGCTTACCAATGACGGGTCTGCCTTGACGCACCCTCAATACGGTAGCGGACCAACACCTACTATACCTTCCACATTACAGGGGTATAGCAGAGTTGTATCCTACGATCCAATTACTCGCGCACCGGCCACTGCAAGGGTTACGCCGGGTGGTACCAATTGGTTAGATGCCATTACACGTACTGCACCGACTTATAATGCCTCATTATCTATTCAGAACGGAACTGAAAATGGCAAATTCTTTATGTCTGTAAACTATTTGGACAGAGAAGGGGTGCAATTAAATACAGGATTTAAACAAGGTGTGACACGATTAAATTCCGAATTCAAGATATCAGACAGGGTATTTATTGGAGAGCATTTGACCGCCTCTTTCTCAAACACCCAAAATGGCGCCGGTGAGGCTTTTGAAAATGGTTTGAGAAGCAACCCTTTGATTCCTCTTTATGACAATGTGGGATTTGGAGGCTCATCAACAGTACAGGGTACCGGTAATGCAAGGAATCCTCTGGCACAATTGTCACGGGCTGCTGATGACTATAACAAGTTGTTAAGGGTCTTTGGGGATGTTTATCTTCGTGCAGAAATCGTAAACAACCTAACCTTTAAAACCACTTTTAGCGGACTCATGGAATCTTTTGATAGCAGAACTTTCCAGGCTTTGGATCCTGAACATGGTGAACCACTAGGTACCAATACCCTTACCGAGGAAAATATCGATAATTATTCCTGGACCTGGAGTAATACGCTTAATTACAAAAACACATTTGGTGAGCATTCGATAAACGCACTAGTTGGTATAGAATCAGTGGCAGATAACAGTAAAGGAAAGACCATTAGTCGAAATGGATATCTTTTCGAAACTCCGGATTTCTATTTATTGAACAATGGTTCTGCTCCTCCAAACGTGGGTGATGCCTTTGATGGTGGAAATACACTATATTCGGTTTTCGGAACAGCCAACTGGTCCTTTCTGGGGAAATATTTTGCAACGGTTACTGTTCGTAACGATAAATCCTCTCGTTTTCTGGGCGAGAATAAGAGTCAAACCTTTCCTTCCTTCAGTGGAGGTTGGTTAATTAGCAATAATGGCTGGTTCCCACAAGGTGCTACTGTAAGCAGGTTAAAGTTAAAAGCTTCCTGGGGACAATTGGGAAATCAAACCTTACCTGCCACTAACCCAACTATCAACATTTCTGGCTTGAGCGACCAGTATGGTAATTATGCTATAAATGGTGGGACAATCTCAACAGGGGCAATATTGGACCAGGTAGGAAATCCTAATTTAAAATGGGAGACAAGTGAGTCTACCAACATTGGTGTGGAACTGGGTCTTTGGGACAACAAATTTAATTTGGACCTGGACGTGTATCAGATTAAGACCAAGGATTTGATCACTCGGGATAATAGCTTAATCAGTACTACAGCTATTGATGCCCAGGCTCCTTTGGTAAATTTAGGAAATATCAAAAATACCGGTTTCGATTTGGGCATAGGATATAACACTTCGTGGGATACCGGTTGGACCTTTGGTACTAACGTAACTTTTTCACGATATAAAAATGAGGTTACGGAGTTAATTAGTGATTTTCAAACAGGTAGAAGTGATCTAAGGGGCGGTGCCATGACAAGAACAGAAGTTGGACGGTCAATTTCGGAATTTTATGGACGGGTTGTTACTGGTTTAGATGATACCGGGAGATTTATATACCTGGATGTAGACAATAGTGGTACCATTGATGACGACGATCGTGATTATATTGGTAGTCCTCATCCAGACTTTACTTATGGTATCAATCTTAGTTCAAGCTATAAAGGATTTGATATTCAATTGTTCTTTTATGGATCCCAGGGTAATGATCTCTGGAATTACAATAAAATATTTACCGATTTCCCTACTTTTGTAGGTGGAAATAGAAGTACAAGAGTTTTGAATTCATGGACTCCGACCAATACGAATACGTCTGTACCCGCTTTAAGTAATTCAATTACGAATAGTGAAACGCAACCAAACTCTTACTTTGTAGAGGATGGTTCTTTCTTTAGGCTTAAAAACTTACAGATTGGGTACAGTTTGCCTTCGCAAACAATAGATAAAATTGGTTTCGACTCTCTAAGGTTCTATATTCAAGCCACTAATTTGTTTACAGTAACAGATTATGATGGCTTTGATCCCGAAATTATTTCCGATGACAACTTAACTTTGGGACTTGATTACCAAGTATATCCGCCATCATCAATATGGACTATTGGCGTTAATCTTAAATTATAAATACTATGAAAAAGAATTTAATTTATTACATTTTGTTATTCGCTACGATAGTTTCTTGTGGTGATGATTTTACTGAAGTTCCCGCGGTTGGGGCTTTAAGTGATACTGCCCTTCAAAACGAAGCAGGTGTGGATCTATTATTGGTCGGTGCCTACTCTACTTTGGATGGCGTTAGAAATAACCTCACAGGTAATGGTTTTGCCGCTTCTGGTGACAACTGGTGGCTAGATGTATTATCTGATGATGCCCACAAGGGCAGTACAGATGGAGATCAGGGCGATCTTTTTGAAGTTGAAGTTTATAACTGGTCGACAGCAAACCCATATATTCTTGGAAAATGGGAATCGTTGTTTGCAGGTGTTCAAAGAGCCAATGCGGTGATTAGCCTGATTGCCGGTATTGAAGGTGTCGATCTTTCAGGTAAATTGGCGGAAGCCAGGTTTTTAAGAGGACATTATAATTTTGAATTACAAAGAATGTATGGGAATGTTCCTTATATTAGTGAAGAGAATTTTGCTGCCGTAGAATTTAACCAGCCAAATCCAGGTCCTATTTGGGATGAGATAGAAGCTGACTTTGAATTTGCTCTTGCAAACCTTCCTTCAACGCAATCGGATGTTGGGAGACCAACTATATGGACTGCCAAGGCTTATCTGGGTAAAGTTCATTTACAGCAATCCGAATGGGCAACTGCTCTTACATATCTTAAGGATGTTATTGACAATGGACCATTTGCACTTATTGGCGAATATGTGGATAATTTCCGTCTTGCAGCAGACAACAGTGTAGAGTCTCTTTTTGCCATTCAGTTTACAGCCGATGACGGACTATCTTTTAACGGCAACGATGCAGGAACTTTGAACTACCCTAATGGAGGACCTTTCGGGTCTTGTTGTGGGTTTTACGTGCCAACCCAGGATTTGGTAAATGCGTTTCAAACTGATGGTGCTGGTTTACCTTTACTGGACACCTTTAACCAAACCGACGTTACAAATGATTACGGTGTTAATTCAGCTGGTACTGCAGACGATGATACGGGTGGTGATACATGGACCCCACATACAGGGCCGTTAGATCCAAGACTGGATTATACGGTTGGGCGAAGAGGTATAGATTATAACGGTTATGAGATAAATCCTGGTAAAGATTGGATCCGTGCAGGATTTGCTGATATTTCAGGCCCCTACACCCCTAAGAAAAACATATACCATAGCGGAGAAGATGCCAACCAGGGAACTGGTGATTGGGGTCAGCAACGCTCTGGAATTAACTATCACATTATTAGATTTGCAGATGTGTTGTTAATGGGTGCAGAAGCGGCGGTGGAAACCGGTGATGTGGCTTCAGCCTTAACCTGGGTTAACGAAGTAAGGAACAGGGCAAAAAACATGACCTATGTTAAGGATGAATTAGGTGCTGATGCAGCTAACTATCAGGTAGAACCATATTCTTCTTTCGCTGACGCGGCGTATGCAAGAAAGGCTGTGCGTTTTGAGCGACGTTTGGAATTTGGAATGGAAGGTGGTCGTTTGTTTGATCTCCGAAGATGGGGCAATAGTGTTACTGTACTTAATGAATATGTCGCTAATGAAACCCGAACCATTACCAACTTTGGTCCGAAGGTGCTTCCTGTTACATCTACAAATGACCTTTTACCTATACCTTTAACGGCAATAGATTTAAGTGGAAATGTTTTAACACAAAATCCAGGATACTAGTATATTATTTTTAGCAATTAATTAAGCAGGGCATTGAAAAACAATGCCCTGCTTTTTTGTATTTTTTTATATTTAAACTAGCCAAATACCTATCTTTACCGGTATTTAAATATTTAGTATGAAGTGGGTGTTTCTAGTAAGTATAACCTCTGTGTTTGTCTTTTCTTGCACAAAACAACAAGAACCAGAGAAAAAAATATTCCATCAACTGGATAAGGAAAAAACTGGAATTTCATTTTCCAATGTCCTTGTCGAAAACGACTCCCTTAATTATTTCTCCTATGCTTATTTATATATGGGTGGTGGCGTTTCTGCCGGGGATATAAATAATGATGGCCTGGCTGACCTTTTCTTTACAGGTAACATGGTTTCCAATAAACTCTATTTAAACAAAGGCGATCTGCAGTTCGAGGACATAACCGATAAAGCCGGGATAAGTGGTGATTCCCGATGGTATACAGGGGTTACCATGGCCGACGTTAACAATGATGGTTTTCTTGATATTTATTGTTCGGTAGGTGGAAAATTTGGTACGAAGGAAAATCAACTCTATATCAACAATGGTGATAATACTTTTACTGAAAAAGCAACATCTTATGGCCTTGCCGATGCAGGAAATAGTGTGCAGGCCACTTTTTTAGATTATGACAAGGATGGGGATTTGGATATGTATTTAGCCAATTACCCCCCTACTCCCTTTAATGCCCCTAATAGTTTCTATGCTTTTAAAAAAGGGTCCCCCAAAGAAATTGAAACTGATAAACTATACAGAAACGACGGCGAAGGTTTTACAGACGTATCTCATGAGGCCGGTTTGGCTAGTTTTGGCCTTACCTTAAGTGCAACCGTAGGTGATTTAAATAGTGACGGATGGCCCGATATTTATGTTTCCAACGATTTCAGTACACCCGATTATTTATTTATCAATAACAAAAACGGAACTTTTAGTGATCAACTTAAAAATCTGACTAAAAACACCTCTTTTTACGGAATGGGTGTGGATATTGCCGATTTTAACAATGATCAATTATTGGATATAATGCAGGTGGATATGACTGCCAGTGATAACCGAAGGGCTAAAGCCAATATGGCAAGTATGAATCCGGATTTATTTTGGAGCACGGTAAATGCCGGTTTTCACTATCAATACATGCAGAACAGCTTACAGATGAACAATGGCATGTTACACGATTCTCTTCCCGATTTCAGCAATGTTTCCAGACTAGCCGGAATATCCTCAACAGATTGGAGCTGGGGGCCACTTATTGTGGATTTGGATAATGATGGTTGGAAAGATATTTATATCTCAAACGGTACCCGAAGGGAAATTAACAACAGAGATTATTTTTTGGCTTTGGAAAACACTAAAGGCCCTCTTGGAAGTACTCTTGAAAGAAGCCTGGCCATACCATCTGAAAAAATAGATAATTTTGCCTTTAAAAACAACGGGGATCTCACCTTTACGGAAATGAATAAGGCTTGGGGCATCAGTTATAAGGGATTCTCTAATGGCGGCCTTTACGTAGATTTGGATAATGATGGGGATTTGGAAATTGTTACCAATAATATAGATGATGAAGCTACTGTATTTGAGAATACCAGTTCAACCCAAAACAACCATCTCACCCTAAAATTTAAAGGAACCGATAAAAACCCCTTTGGTATAGGAGTGAAAGCTACAATCAATTCCGGTGAAAACAAACAGTATGGTGAAATGACCCTCACCCGGGGATTTCAATCCTCCGTTGCTCCTCAAATGCATTTTGGATTAGGAAAGGTGAATACCGTTAAAACGGTCTTTATAGAATGGCCAGATGGAAATACACAATTGCTGAATAATGTTGCTGCAAACCAGTTTCTTACCCTAAATTATAGAGATGCTGTAGATAGTGTGCAATTACAAAAAGATCCTCCGGAAAAACTTTTTATGACCGAAGAAGACTCCACGATAATAGTTCAACACAAGCATATTGAAAATTACTATAATGATTTTGCCAAGGAAATTCTGTTGCCCCACCAAACATCCACATTTGGCCCGAGCCTGGCGGTTGGAGATTTAAATGGGGATCAGATGGAAGATTTTGTTATAGGGGGTGCCTCCCAGTCTGAGGCTGGAATTTACCTTCAAACCAAAAATGGATTCACAAAGCAGAATATAGAGCCTATTACAGGGGATAAGGAATTAGAAGATATGGGCATCCTTATTTTTGATGCGGACAATGATGGAGACAACGACATCTATATGGTAAGTGGTGGTAATGAGTTTGATTATAATTCCATAAACTTGCAGGATCGTTTATACGTAAATAACGGAAGGGGGAACTTCACAAAATCGACTACCGCATTACCGCTAATGATTACAAGTGGTTCGCGCGTTCATAGTTTTGACTATGACAAAGACGGGGATCTGGATTTGTTTGTTGGAGGCCGCCTGGTCCCGGGGAATTATCCATTACCTGCCAAGAGTTACCTATTAGAAAACATAAGTACCAAAGGAAATCCGAAGTTTGCAGATGTAACTAATAAAGTTGCCCCCTCAATGGAAAAATTAGGAATGGTAACCGATGCCATCTGGACAGATTATGACAATGATGGATGGACAGATTTAATAGTGGTAGGTGAATGGATGCCGATTACCGTTTTCAAGAATATAGAAGGTCAATTTAAAAACATGACGGAACAACTTGATTTAGATGATACTAACGGATGGTGGTTCAGCATTAAACAAGGGGATTTTGACAAGGATGGTGATATGGATCTACTAGTCGGGAATCTGGGCCTTAATTATAAGTATAAAGCCAGTAATGAAGAAACTTTCGACATTTATTTTAACGATTTTGATAATAACAATAAAAACGATATTGTTCTCAGCTATTTTAATGGCGGTAAAAAATATCCACTAAGGGGAAGGGAGTGTTCCTCGCAACAGATGCCAGGAATAAAGAAAAAATTCAAGGACTATAACTCATTTTCTACTGCCACTTTGGAAGATGTTTATACGGATGAATATCTGGAAAAATCCCTCCATTATGAAATCAAGTCCTTTGCGAGTGTTTATATTGAAAATAAAGACGGCACATTTATACTCCATCAACTACCCAATACTGCACAGATTTCGAGCATAAACCAAATCCTTGTTCAGGATTTTGACGGGGATTCCAATCTCGATGCAATCATTGCTGGCAATTTATTCAGGTCCGAAGTAGAAACCCCCAGAAACGATGCCGGTACTGGTCTTTTCCTAAAAGGAGACGGTAAAGGTAATTTCGAGACAATAACCTCCTCTGATAGCGGTTTTTTTGCTATCGGTGACGTCAAGGATATGGTCCCTATTGTCATTGGTGGCAAGGAATATATTCTCGTAGGCAAAAACTCCGACTATCTGCAGTTCATTGAACTAAAAAACAACGGGACTAAAAATTCTGCAATTGCACTAAAACGTCCTTTATAGTGGTAACCGGAAACTTACAGGCACTATCCTGGCAAACATAAATAAAGGTTTCACCTTCAACGTACCTGTATTTAAACAAAGGTAAATTGCTTTCAGACACACTGCCGACCACCAGAATATTGGGAATGTACTCCCCATTTAATTCCTGGATAAAGCTGCTTGCATTTTCACCTACTATGGCAATCTCAAAATAGGGATAGGCAACCTTTAAAAACAAACTGTTCCAAACAGAATAGCTATCAGGATTGTTCCTCAACAATGGAACCATAGAAGATAGCATGGTTTTAGACCTGTTTATGGCTTTTATGTCATAACTAATATGACCCAGGGTAAATAGATTATCAGCCATTATCGCATTAGGTGAAGGTAATACACCATCATCGGTTTTTATGATTTTGGTAATAAGCTCATCGCCTTTATTATAGCGGAACATTCCGGAGGAAGGGTCATTAAATTCAGTTTCCACCTTTTGATTCAGTTTCCGGGCAAATTTTAAATACTTTGTTTTCATGGTTATACCATAAAGCTTTAGTGTGGAACTGGTTAGAAAAGCATAGTCCTCAAGGAATCCCTCCATTGCTTTGCCCCCTTTTTTATAGGTATGGACAAGTTGATTTTTGTTGTAACTTTTTTCCGATAGAAATTCATAAATCTCTTCAGCCCTATTTAGAAATTCTTTATTTCCAAAAGAAGTGTAAGCATCAACATAACCTGAAATTAATAAGGCATTCCAGGATGTTATAATCTTATCGTCTGTATTGGGACGTATCCTTTTTTGTCTGGTTTTCAGTAGAACCTTGTTCCAATCGGTTTTCTTTTGTTCAAGATCTGACTTAGAAACTTTGTTTTGTTCTATAAAATCCTGGTCTTCCATAGATTTGAATAGCACGTAGTTTCCATTTTCCCAAACATCCGCAGGATTCAACTGAAAATATGCTGAAAACAGCCCGTATTCGCCCTTGAGCGCCGATTTGAGTTCCTCCCGGTTCCAAACATAATATTTGCCCTCTTCACCCTCACTATCAGCGTCCAGAGCAGCATAATACCCACCTTCCGGATTTTTCATTTCACGTTCCAAAAAAGCAATAGTTCCCATTACAATGTCCTTGTAAATGGGTTCTCTGAATACCTTATAGGCTTTGGAATATAAACTGATTAATTGGGCATTATCATATAACATCTTTTCAAAATGTGGTACTTTCCACCGACTGTCTGTACTATACCTGAAAAAGCCCCCTCCAATATGATCATAGATGCCGCCCAGAGCCATTTTGTCCATGGTGTTTTTCACGTGGGCAAGGACAGAATCATTTGCAGTCAGGAGGGCGTAATCTAGTTGAAAACTAAGATTTGCCGGCACCATAAATTTTTGAGTTCCCTTGTTTCCTCCCCATTCCAAATCCCAATAGGGCCTCCAATTTTCTACACTTTCACCAATAACCCCGGAACTTAGGTTTTCGAAATCATCGTTGGGTTTAATAATATTGACTTCAGCAATCCCATTGGCAACCATATCGGCATATTCGTTGGCCTTTTCAGGGTCTTCTTTATATTTATTACTTACCTCTGTTAATACCTGGTTCCATTGCTCCTTAGTGTGGTACGTTCCTCCATAAATGGGTTTTCCATTAGGCAGGATAATAACATTCAATGGCCACCCACCTTTTCCTTTTAGCAATTGTAAGGCCGTCATATATATATGATCAACATCTGGTCGTTCTTCTCGATCAACTTTTATATTGACAAAGTTTTCGTTCATCATTTTTGCAATAGCCTCGTCCTCAAAGGTCTCTTCTTCCATCACATGGCACCAGTGACAGGAAGAGTATCCAATACTAACCAACACAAGTTTATTGCTCTCCCTGGCGTCCTCCAGCGCTTCCTGGCTCCAGGGTCTCCAATCTACCGGATTATGCGCATGCTGCAATAAATAAGGACTTGTTTCATTTATTAAGGCATTAGTGTATTTATATCCTGTTAGTTCCTTCTGCTCCTGCTTACAGGAAAACATTAATAAAAAGGATGCCAATAAGCAGGAAAGGAAAATATATCTAATTAGACGATCGCTTAACATAGCCATATAAACTAAAATAGAGGGCTAAAGTACTATTATTTAAAATATTTAGATGTTAATAAAATAATAGATTTGAGCCCAAAACAGTATAAACCCCACCACATAAACTTAACTAATAGGTAACAGGAAAACCTTTCAATGAACCAACGTTTCGTATCGCTAGAGCTAGCGATAGAAAAAAAAGTATGGTAATAAGGAACTATTCTATTATCCGTTTTTGATTTATAAACCATTCATACAATTCTTCGGTATTGTAAGCCTGTACCCATGCATTATGCCCTACTCCATCATATTTAGTGAATGTTACATCATAGCCCATTTCCTCTAACTTGTTTACCATATTCTGTGATTCGGAAAATGGTATGGATTTATCTTCAGTTCCATGAAAAACCCATATAGGCATATTTTTATTAATCCATGCCGCATAGGGTACCGGGGTCATACCACATACTACCGCCAGGGCTGCAAATTTATCGGGATATTGAACTGCGAGTTCCCATGCAGCACCTCCACCCCTGCTTAAACCGGTAAGATAAATTCTATCAATATCTACCCTGTTTGATTCTATTATGGTATCTAATAATTGCATCACCGCCCTGGTATTCCACCATTTTCTCTTATATGGATTTTGAGGGGCCAGTATTAAGAAAGGGAATTCCTTCCCTTCTGCTAAAAGCTTAGGCGGACCATTAGTTTTCAGGTCTTCAAGATTGCCACCTGCTTCTCCTCCCCCATGTAGAAATAAAAGTAGCGGAAATTTATCATTTTCAGCCTCTTCATATTCCTTTGGAAAATACAGGTAATACTGTAAATTCTCAATCGAAACAGTTTCTTTTTCATCCGCGATCAATTGGGACTGCGCAGAACAGGACTGAATAGAAAGCAGATATACTATAATTGTTGCTTGTTTGATAAAAGAAGAGCTTCTTTCCATTTTTAGTATTGTTACTCCGTTCAAAGGTCCATTTCAAAAATTAGTAAAACGATTAAATGGTCAATTGAAATTATAAGAAATCCTGAAATTAGTTAAATTTATTTGTTTTGAAGTGTATAAAAATCCGGGTGTTTATCCTTTAGTATTTTTAATAATCTAAGAAAGTTTCAAATGTAAATATTATCGTTTAAAAATTCAATAAAAAAGTTGCGTTCCAGGATATGAAGAATTACATTTGCATCCGCATTTTACAATGCACGTTCATATAAAAAAATACAGGAGAGGTGCCGGAGTGGTAACGGAGCAGATTGCTAATCTGTCGACGCGTAAGTGTCGCCTGGGTTCGAGTCCCAGTCTCTCCGCCTCGGCCGGCCGTAGCCGATTAAGGTGAAGGCCGGCTTATTAAAATAAGTGGTAAAGACCTGCTTCAGTGGACAAGTCCGCTTAAGTATAGATTTTTAACAGTTTGACACACAGGATTCATTCCTGTAAAAATACACCACTCGGGGTGTAGCGTAGCCCGGTTATCGCGCCTGCTTTGGGAGCAGGAGGTCGCAGGTTCGAATCCTGCCACCCCGACAAAAAGGGTGTCAAACGACACCAAAATTGTACTAATCATATGAAAACCAAGGATTTAAATTATTCTTGGTTTCATTTGAATAGCTTTGAAACCATAATCGAACGTGTCCTATTACGTGTCCTATTTTGGAATCGTTAGTAGAAGCTTTAATACGTTCAACTTATCGCAATAGACTTTTCACGGCGATTTGACTTTCGTTTAACGGATTCAATAATCTTAAAAAACGAGAGTGATGAAAACTACACACACTTTTATTG
>RCNG010001294.1_pt1 | contig 12409 bp, 6 predicted proteins | sample 2041371 | NCBI WGS metagenome assembly RCNG01 (sample SAMN09708227, study PRJNA481090) | Marine sediment metagenome, whole genome shotgun sequencing project. | biome: marine sediment; feature: ocean; material: sediment; isolation source: Sewage treatment plant 1 marine sediment (STP1) ... | reverse complement strand
GTCGATCTGCCGCTTGCGGCCGAACTCGGTCTCCAGCGGGATCACCGAGAGGCAGTTGGAGGTGACGGTGCAGTCGCCGCAGCCCTCGCACACCCACTCGTTGATGAACGCCCGCTTCGGCGGGTCGGGCATCAGGCCCCGTTTGCGGCGTCGGCGCTTCTCGGCAGCGCAGGTCTGATCGTAGATGATCACCGAGGCGCCCTTGATCTCCCGCAGCTCCCGCTGCAGCACTTCGAGGTCGCCCCGGGGATGAAAGGTGACCCCGGCGGCGAAGGCGTCGCGGTCGGGATACTTGTCGGGCTCGTCGCTGACCACGGCAATCCGCCGGATCCCCTCACCGTACATCTGATGGGTGATCTGCGGCACGGTCAGAGTGCCGTCGATCGGCTGACCGCCGGTCATCGCCACCGCGTCGTTGTAGAGGATCTTGTAGGTGATGTTGACCCCCGCCGAAACCGCGGCGCGGATCGCCAGCAGCCCCGAATGGAAGTAGGTGCCGTCGCCGAGATTGGCGAACACGTGGCGGGTCTCGGTGAACGGCGCCTGGCCGATCCACGGAACTCCCTCGCCGCCCATCTGGGTGAAGGTCTTGGTGCCCCGGTCCATCCAGGTCGCCATGTAATGGCAGCCGATGCCGCCGAGCGCCCGGCTGCCTTCCGGCACCCGGGTCGAGGTGTTGTGGGGACAGCCGGAACAGAAATGGGCGAGCCGTTCGATCACCGGCCGAGGGCGTGCGAGCGTCTCCTCCTTGTTGCGCAGGAACGCCAGGCGCTTCTGGACCGTCTCGCTGGTATAGAACTGACCGATGCGCCCGGCGATGACCCTGGCGATCTGCGCCGGGGTCAACTCGCCGGCCGACGGCAGGATCCAGTTCCGGTTGTCGTCGAACTTGCCGATCACCCGCGGGCGGACATCCTCGCGCCAGTTGTAGAGCTGCTCCTTGAGCTGGTTCTCGATGACACCGCGCTTCTCCTCGACCACCAGCACCTCTTCGAGGCCGCGGGCGAACTCGCGCACGCCTTCCTGTTCGAGGGGCCAGACCATCCCCACCTTGTAGAGCCGGAGGCCGATCCGGGCGGCGCGGGCATCGTCGATGCCGAGATCCTCCAGCGCCTGCAACACGTCGAGATAGGCCTTGCCGGTGGTGATGATGCCGAACCGCGGATTGGGGCTGTCGATGACGATGCGGTTGAGCCGGTTGGCCCGGGCGAAGGCAAGCGCCGCGTAGAGCTTGTATCGTTGCAGTCTCAGCTCCTGCTCGAGCGGCTTGTCGGGCCAGCGGATGCTGAGCCCGCCGGGGGGCAGCTCGACGTCCTCGGGCACGACGATGTCGAGGTGGCGGGTGTCGACGCGCACCGACGCGGCGGTGTCCAGGTTCTCGGCGATGGTCTTGAACCCGACCCAGCACCCGGAGAACCGGGACATCTCCCAGCCGTAGATGCCGAGATCGAGGATCTCCTGAACGTTGGCCGGATGCAGCACCGGCATCATCGCGTCCATGAACGAGTATTCGCACTGGGCCGGCAGGGTCGACGATTTGCACGCGTGATCGTCGCCGGCGATCGCCAAGACCCCGCCATGGCGGGAGGTGCCGGCGGCGTTGGCATGCTTGAACACGTCGCCGCTACGGTCGACCCCGGGGCCCTTGCCGTACCACATGGCGAAGACGCCATCGACGGTGGCACCCTCGAACAAGTTGAGCTGCTGGGAACCCCACACCGCCGTGGCGCCGAGATCCTCGTTGATCCCCGGCTGGAATCGGATGTTGTTGGCCTCGAGAAGCTTGCCGGCCTCCCACAGCGCCTGATCGAACCCGCCCAACGGCGAGCCGCGATAGCCGGATATGAAACAGGCGGTGTTCAGGCCCGCCGCCGCATCCCGCTGGCGCTGCATGATCGGCAGGCGCACCAGCGCCTGGATGCCGGTCATGAAGACCCGTCCTTGCTCGAGGGCATACTTGTCGTCGAGCGAAACGTTCGGGTTGGCCAACCCCATCAACACCTCCCTGGCACGAGGAGCGGGTATCTTGCTTACCTTACTTAGGTGCTGGCGGTCGCCCCCTCTTTCAACACGCTGATATCTTGACCGGCGAAAGCTAATTATGCATTATCGTACCAATATACGAATAAGCGGCCGCGTCGGGAAGCGCGGGAAGGGAGGAGCCGCCATGAAAGAGAGCCTGCGCGCGGGGCTGACCCACGAGCGACAGATCACCATCGACCGCGAACGGACGATCAGCTTCATGGGCGAAGAGGGCCGGGTCTACGCGACGCCGGAGTTGGTCCGCGACATCGAGCACACTTGCCGTGATTTGCTTCTCCAGCATGTGGACGAGGGCGAGGACTCGGTCGGAACCGCGATCTCGATCCAGCACAGCGCCCCCACCCCCGTCGGCATGAACGTCTGGATCACCGTCGAGATCGCCGCGGTCGAGGGAAGATTGATCAAGCTCGACGTCTCGGCGAAGGACGAGGTCGATCCCATATGCAAAGGAACCCATTCGAGGTTCATCGTCGACAAGGCCAAGACCGTCGAACGACTGAAGGCCAAAGGGTCCAAGTGATATGGGTCACTAGCGCAAACCCGTGACCAACGCCGATCCCGAGCCGGTCGTGGAGTAACCAGCGTGAGCCAAAACTCAGCCAAGAAGCCAGCAAAGCAAAACGTATCCACATACTGTTACCAGTGTGTCTCCGGGCCGGATCTCCTCTCGGTCCAGGTCGAGGACGGCGTTGCCACCGAGGTGACCCCCAATTTCAAGGCCGCCGAGGTCCATCCCGCCGGCGGCAAGATCTGTGTCAAGGCCTACGGCCTGATCCAGAAGACCTACAATCCGCGCCGGGTAAAAACGCCGATGAAGCGGACCAACCCGCGCAAGGGCCGGGACGAGGACCCCGGCTTCGTTCCGATCTCCTGGGACGAGGTACTGGACACAATCGCCGACAAGCTCAAGGAAACCCGGGCGCAGGGCCTGCACGATAGTTCCGGTTATCCCCGGCTTGCCGCCAGCTTCGGCGGTGGCGGCACACCGACCGCCTACATGGGCACCTTCCCCGCCCTGCTTGCCGCCTGGGGACCGGTCGATTTCGGATTCGGCAGCGGCCAGGGGGTCAAGTGCTATCACTCCGAACACCTCTACGGCGAGTTCTGGCATCGCGCCTTCACCGTCTGTCCCGACACCCCGCTGACCGACTACGTCATCTCGTTCGGCAGCAACGTCGAGGCCTCGGGCGGCGTCTGCGGCGTTAAGCGCTACGCCGACGCCCGCGACCGCGGCATCAAACGGGTGCAGGTGGAGCCGCACCTATCGATCACCGGCGCCTGCTCGGCCGAATGGATACCGATCAAACCGAAGACCGATCCCGCCTTCCTCTACGCCCTGCTCCACGTGCTGCTTCATGAACATCCGCGCGAGTCGCTGGATCTGGAGTTCATCAAAAACCGGACCTCGTCGCCTTACCTGATCGGGCGCTTCGGCTACTACATCCGCGATCCCGAGACCCAGAAGCCGTTGATCTGGGACGGCCGTACCGACAGCGCGGTGCCCTTCGACACGCCGGGCGCCGAGCCGGTGCTCGAAGCCCCGTTTCTGGTCGACGGCGGTATCGAAATCGGTCCCGACGGCAAAGTGTGGCACCACAAGGCGGAGCGCTGCATGTCCGCCTTCGAGAAGCTGGTCGTCCACGTCAAGGAGTACACGCCGCTGTGGGCGTCGCGGATCTGCGACGTGCCGGCAAAGACCATCCGCCGCATCGCCATCGAGTTCCTGCAGCACGCCCGCGTCGGCGAGACCATCGAGATCGAGGGCCGCACCCTGCCCTACCGGCCGGTGGCGATCACCCTCGGCAAGACCGTCAACAATGGCTGGGGCGGTTTCGACTGCTGCTGGGCGCGGACGATGATGGCCTGCCTGGTCGGCGGATTGGAAGTGCCGGGCGGCCTCCTCGGCACCACCGTCCGGCTCAACCGGCCGGCGACCTCGCGCCAAGCCTCGGTCAAACCGGGCCCCGACGGGTTCATGGACTATCCGATGAACCCCACCGACAAGGAGAACTGGGTATCGCGCCCGGACGTGCGCAACGCCAACCGCACCCTGATCCCGCTGGTCGCCAACTCGCCGTGGAGCCAGGCGCTGGGCCCGACTCACCTCGCCTGGATGATGCAGGACAACCCTCCCGAACATTGGCCCGCGCCGACCACGCCAGACGTGTGGTTCGTCTATCGCACCAACCCGGTGATCTCGTTCTGGGACACCGAGAAGATCGCCGCCACCATCGCGCGGTTCCCCTTCACCGTTTGTTTCGCCTACACCCGCGACGAGACCAACCACTACGCCGACATCCTCCTGCCCGAGTGCACCGACCTCGAGGGCCTGCAGCTGATCAGGGTCGGCGGGACCAAATACTTCGAGCAGTATTGGGACCACCAGGGCTTCGCCCTGCGCCAGCCGGCGATCGATCCGGTCGGCGAGTCCCGTGATTTCACCTGGATCGCCACCGAGCTGGCACGACGGGCCGGGTTGCTCGCCGAGTACAATAAGGCGATCAGCAAGGGCGCGGCCGGCGTTTCGCTCAGGGGCGAGGGCTACGACTTCTCGCTGGAACCCGACAAGGCGTATTCGGTCGAGGAAACCTGGGAAGCTGTGTGTCGCGCCGCCAGCGCCGAGCTGACCGACGGCGCCGAAAGCCAGGGTCTGGAATACTATCGCGAGCATGGTTACCGGACCGAGCCGTTCCCGCGGCTGGACTGGTACCTCTACCCCGAGATCATCGATCAGGGACTGCGCTTCGAACTGCCCTACCAGGAACGCCTGCATCGCATCGGCCAACAGCTCGCCAACCGGCTGCACGAGCGCGGCATCAGCTGGTGGGACTCGCAGCTCGAGGAATACGACCCGCTGCCGGAATGGAAGGACTACCCGAAGCTGTTCGAGACGGTGCTCGCCGACAACTTCAAGATCGATATCGCCGATTTCCCGTTCTGGCTGGTGACCGCCCGCAGCATGCAGTACTCGTGGGGCGCCAACGCCGACATCCAGATGATCAAGGAGGTGGCCGACAATATCGCCGGCCACGCCGGCGTCATCATCAACGCCGGCAAGGCGACCGAGATGGGCATCGGCAACGGCGACCTGGTCGAGGTGCGCTCGCCGCTCGCCACCACCCGCGGCCACGCCGTCCACCGCCAGGGCATCCGTCCCGACACCCTGTTGATGATCGGCCAGTTCGATCACTGGGCGACGCCGCTGGCCAAGACTTTCAATGTCCCCAGCATGAACAAACTGACGCCGATGCTGCTCGATCTCACCGACGCCACCGGCTCCGGGTCCGACCTGGTCAAAGTCTCCATCCGCCGGATCGGAGGACCGTCATGACCCGCTGGGCGATGATCGCCGATCTCAACCGCTGCGTCGGCTGTCAGACCTGCACCGCGGCCTGCAAACACACCAACGCCACCCCGCCTTCGGTGCAGTGGCGCAAGGTGCTCGATTTCGAGGTCGGCGAGTACCCGGACGTACGGCGCACTTTCGTTCCGGTTGGCTGCAACCACTGCATCGATCCGCCGTGCATGCATGTCTGCCCATCGACGGCGACCAAGAAGCGGCCCGACGGGATCGTCACCATCGACTACGATCTGTGCATCGGCTGCGCCTACTGCGCCGTCGCCTGCCCCTATCAGGCACGCTACAAGGTCGACAAACCGTCGTTCGCCTACCGCGGCGAGCAGATGAAAAACGAGGCGTCGCGGGAGGATCCGCAGCGGCTCGGGGTGGCGCAGAAGTGCACCTTCTGCTCGGACCGTATCGATTTCGGTCTCGCCAACGGGCTAACCCCCGGTGTGGATCAGGAAGCGACGCCGGCCTGCGTCAACTCCTGCATCGCCGACGCCCTTCATTTCGGCGATCAGGACAACCCCGAAAGCAACATCTCGCAACTGCTCAGGGACAACAAACACTTCAGCATGCACACCGAGTTGGGAACCCAGCCCGGTTTTCACTACCTGTGGGACAAGGCCGACCGCCCCGAGAGCAAACCCCAGAGTTCTTCCGCAAAGGAGGATTTGAAGCCGGTTGCCAAACCGTTCCCCACGGGGCTGGAAGGAACGATGCCCGGCGTCGCGCCCTGGCTGCAGCAGCATTGGGACTGGCGCGCCGCTGCCAACTTCATGGCCGGAGGTGCCGGCACCGGGCTCGCCCTGTTCGCCGCAGTAGCGGCGCTGTTCGGCGCCTCGTTCACCCTCACCGGTCTACTCTCATTGGTCTTCGTCGGTGCGGGACTGTTCTGCGTGTGGCTGGAAATCGGCCGTCCCTGGCGCTTTCTCAATGTCCTCGTCAATCCGTGGACGTCGTGGATGACCCGTGAAGCGATCGTCTCGGCGCCGCTGTTCGCCGTCGGCCTCGCCGCGGTGTGGTTCGATACGGCGTGGCTCGCCCTGCTGGTCGCGGCCATCGGTCTCGTCTTCATGTATTGCCAGGCGCGGATCATTCACGGCGCCAAGGGCATTCCGGCGTGGCGTGAGGACCGGGTCATTCCGCTGTTGATTGTCTCCGGTCTCGCCGAGGGCGGCGGTGTGTTTCTGGTCGCCGGCCTGTTTCTCACCGAACTTTCGGCGATGGCGCCGGTCGCAGCCGGCGCCGTGCTCATCCTCGTCGCCGTGCGGCTATGGGCGTGGACGGTTTATCTCGGCTCGCTCAACCGCGGCGGCGCCCCCAGGGGGACTCTCGACTTGTTTGGGCGTCTCAAGATGCCGCTGATCCTGGGTGGACACATCACCCCGGCGATCCTTCTCGTTCTCGGACTGATCCTCGAGCCGCTCGCCCAGCCGGGTTTCGTGCTCGGCGGGCTGCTGGCATTCGCCGGCGGCTGGGTGTTCAAGTTCGCCCTGATTACCCGTGCCGCGTTCAACCAGGGCTTCGCCATCCTGCACACTCCGGCCCGCGGCGCCGGCACCCCCGGCGTCGGCGCCGCGCCGGGGTGGGTCGTGCGATGAACGTCGTGACACCGCGCCACGAGCGGGCCGGGCCGATCGGCGCCTCCGGCATGGAGCGCTCGTTCGCCAAGGAAGTCGAGAAGCTCCTGCTCGGCGATGGCGAGGTATTCGAGGGCGAAGCCATTCTCGCCATCACCAAGGCGCTTTTACAGGCGGGCGTCGCCTATGTCGGCGGCTATCCCGGCGCGCCGGTCTCCCACTTGATGGACGTCCTCGCCGAAGCCCGCGACCGGGTGCTCAAGCCGATGGGGGTGCAGTTCGAGGCCTCGGCAAGCGAGGCCGGCGCCGCCGCGCTGCTCGGTGCGTCGATCCACTACCCGCTGCGCGGCGCCGTCACCTGGAAGTCGATCGTCGGCACCAACGTCGCTTCGGATGCTCTCTCCAACCTGACCTCGGCGGGGGTTAATGGCGGTGCCCTGATCATCGTCGGCGAGGACTACGGCGAGGGCGCCAGCGTCATCCAGGAGCGCACCCATGCGACGGCGCTCAAATCGTCGATGCCGCTGATCGATCCCCGCTATCACATGCCGACCCTGGTGCGCCTGACCGAAGCGGCGTTCGATCTGTCCGAGGCTTCCCACCTGCCGGTGATCATGAGTCTCCGCATCCGCGCCGCCCATATGACCGGCGCCTTCGTCTGCAAGGACAACCTGGCGCCCCGCTACGGCACCAACAACCCATTGCCACAGGCGCTCTACGACTACGACCGTATCGTCCTGCCGCCCTCGACCTATGCCCAGGAGAAGCTCAAGATCGACGAGCGTCTGCCGGCGGCGCGCCGCTTCATCGTCGAGCACGGTTTGAACGAGCATTTCCCCGGCGACGGCCGCGGCATCGGTATCATTCTGCAAGGCGGAACCTACGGCACCGTTCTCAGGTCCCTGCTCCTGCTCGGCGCCGCCGACGCCTTCGGCGACACGCCGATCCCGCTGCTCGTCCTCAACGTCATCCATCCGCTGGTCCCAGAACAGATCACCGACTTCCTCGCCGACAAGGACAGCATCCTGGTCATCGAGGAAGGCAACCCGCCGTTCATCCAGCAGCAGATCCGAGCCATCGCCCAGGAGAAGGGCATCGCTTGCCGGATCCACGGCAAGGACGTGCTGCCGGAAGCCGGCGAGTATACCGCCAACGTGATCCGGGCCGGCGTCGCCGCCTACTTGGCGGAGGAAGACGCGAGGGATGGCGGGCTCGGCAAACAGGCGGGCGAGCGACAACGGGCGAGCGAGGCGGAGGCCGACGCCGGACGGAGACAACTTGCCGTGGTGCCACCGCCGCGCCCGCCGGGTTTCTGCACCGGCTGTCCCGAACGGCCGGTATTCACCGCGCTCAAGCTTATCCAGCGCGAGCGGGGTCCGATTCACATCTCGTCGGATATCGGCTGCAACACCTTCTCGACCCTGCCGCCATTCAACATGGGCAGCACCGTCCTCGGTTACGGGATGAGCCTGGCCAGCGGCGGCGCCGTCGGCCCCGCCCTCGGACAGCCGACGGTCGCGGTGATGGGCGACGGCGGCTTCTGGCACAACGGCCTCGTCTCCGGCGCGATCAACGCCCAATGGAACGGCCACGACGCGGTGCTGGTGATCCTCGAGAACGGCTACGCGTCGGCGACCGGCCAGCAGCACGTGCCGTCCACCGGCTCGACCCCGTGGGGACAGAAGATCCGGGTTTCGATCGAGAAAACCCTGCGGGCGATCGGCGTCAACTGGCTCAGGCGGGTCGACGCCTACGATGTCGGCAAGACCCTAAACACCCTGCGCCAGGCGCTCGACGCACGGGACCACGGGCTTCGGGTGGTGATCTCCGATGCCGAATGCATGCTGGCCCGGCGCCGCCGCGAAAAGCGGGTCGAATCGACGCGCGCCAAGGAAGGCCAATCGGTGGTCAAAGCCCGTTACGGCGTCGACGAGGAGGTGTGCGTTGGCGACCACTCGTGCATGCGGCTCAACGGCTGCCCGTCGTTGACCCTCCGGCCCGCCACCGACCCGCTCAAGGAAGCACCGACAGCGACCGTCGACCCCGATTGCGTCGCCTGCAACCTGTGCGGCGAGATCGCCCACGCGGCAAAGCTCTGCCCCTCGTTCTACAAGGCCACCTGGATCGCCCAGCCGACCCGGTGGCAGGCGTTCCGCGACCGGCTCAACCGGCGCCTTCTCGGGATCGTCGGCGCATCATGACCGCCGACCGGCCGATCTGCGTGGTCATTGCCGCCCTCGGTGGACAGGGCGGCGGCGTCCTCGCCGACTGGCTGGTCACCGCCGCCCGTCACGACGGTTTTCCGGCGCAGATGACCTCGATCCCCGGCGTCGCCCAGCGGACCGGCGCGACCACCTATTACTTTGAACTGTTCCCCGACAAGGCGCCGCCGAAGGATCCGGTTTTCTCGATCTACCCGAGCTCGGGGGACGTCAGCCTGCTCGCCGCCCTCGAGCCGACCGAGGCCGGGCGCGCCCTCGCCCAGGGCTTCGTCGGCAACGGAACCACCGTCGTCACCACCCCCGAACGAATTTTCAGCACCGCCGAGAAGATGCACGCGGGCGACGGCACCATCGCCGCTCAGCCGGTCCTCGACGCGCTGATGCGCACCGGCAAGGATGTGATCACCATCGACCTCCGGACGATCGCCGCGAAAACCCGCTGTCATGCCAACGCGGTGATGTTCGGCGCGATCGCCGAAACCGGCGTGCTCCCGATCACCCGGCAGGCCTATCAGGCCGCGATCGCCCACGCCGGCGTCGCGGTCGAGGCCAACCTCGCCGGTTTCGAGGCCGGCGCCGGCGCCGCCGCTTCGGTGCCAGGGCAAGCCGCGGCGGAACCGGCGGTTCCCGGGTTCAACCCGGCGCCGGCAAAGCTCGCCGCGACCGTCGACGAATTCCCCCCGGCGATCCGGCCGATGGTCGGACACGGCCTGGCGCGGCTGGTCGATTACCAGAGTGTCCGCTACGCCCGCCGCTACCTTCAGCGGTTGCGGGCGATCGTCGCCCTCGACGGCGAGGACGACTGCCGTCTTTCGCTCGTCGTCGCCCGGCGGCTGGCGGCCTGGATGTCCTACGAGGACGTGATCCGCGTCGCCCAACTCAAGACCCGTCCGGGCCGGCTCGCGCGGATCCGTTCCGAGGCCGGCGCCCCGGACGACGCACCGTTCATCGTTCAGGATTTCCTCAAACCCGGCCGCGAGGAATTCGAGGGACTGATCCCCCGGTTTCTGGCGCCGCTGCTGCCTCGTCACCGCGCGCAGCCGTCCGGGCGCGGGCTGGCGATGAAACTCAACGCCGCTTCGCCGGGCGGCTATCTGGCGTTCCGAATTCTCGCCTCGCTTCGCCCGTGGCGGCGGGTGTCCATCCAGTACAAGCGCGAGCAGGCGGCAATCGAAAAATGGCTGTCGGCGATCGCCGCGACGGTGCCGCACGGCTACGACCTCGCCTGCGACACGGCCAACGCCGCCATCTGGGCACGCGGCTACGGAGCGGTGAGGGCCAGAGGGCTCGAGCGCCTGGAAATTCTGTTCAACGACTGGGAGCACCGCCTGGATGCGGATCCGGAAGCGGTTGGCGCCGCCGTGCGGAAAGCTCTCGACGACGCCTACACCGATCCGGATGGGGAGCCCAAGCCATGAAAAAGCAAGCCGCAACAGGCGATCACCAGCACACCTTCATGTTCGATGCCGATATCGAGACCCTGCCGCGCCCACAACTCGAGGCGCTACAGCTCGATCGCCTGAAGACGCTCCTCGGGTACGTCTACGCCAACGTTCCGCACTACAAGAGCGGCTTCGATGCCGCCGGCGTAAAGCCCGAGGACCTGAAGACCCTGGCCGATCTGGCGAAATTCCCGTTCACGGTCAAGGACGACCTGCGCCGGAACTACCCGTTCGGGATGTTCGCGGTGCCGGAAGATCAGGTCATTCGCCTGCACGCCTCTTCGGGAACCACCGGCAAACCGACCGTCGTCGGCTACACCCAGGAGGACATCGAGATGTGGGCGGGTCTGATGGCCCGTTCGCTCGCCTGCGCCGGCGCCCAGCCCGGAGATACCCTTCACAACGCCTATGGCTACGGGCTGTTCACCGGCGGTCTCGGCGCCCACTACGGCGGCGAGCGATTGCGCTGCCGGGTAGTTCCGATGTCGGGGGGAGGAACCGAACGTCAGGTTGTCCTGCTCAAGGATTTCGAGGCCAACGTTCTGTGCTCCACCCCATCGTATGCGCTCAACATCGCCGAGGTGGCGGAAGCCGAGGGTATCGACCTGCGCAACTCGCCCCTCAACTACGGGGTGTTCGGCGCCGAGCCGTGGAGCGAGGCGATGCGCCAGGAACTCGAGGAGCGGTTCGGGATCAAGGCCTGCGACATCTACGGGCTGTCGGAGGTGCTCGGCCCCGGCGTCGCCTGCGAGTGCCATGTCGCCCAGGCCGGCCTGCACGGTTGGGAGGATCATTTCCTGTTCGAGATCGTCGATCCGAAATCGCTCGAGCCCCTGCCCGTCGGCGAGACCGGCGAACTGGTGATCACCACCCTGACCAAGCAGGCGCTGCCGCTGGTCCGCTACCGTACGCGAGACATCACCCGGCTGACCGACGAACCGTGCGCATGCGGCCGGACCCACCGGCGGATCATGCGGATCACCGGACGCGACGACGACATGCTGATCATCCGCGGCGTCAACGTCTATCCGTCACAGGTCGAGGCGGTCCTGGTCGACATCCCCGACATCGCCCCCCACTACCAGATCGTTCTGACCCGCCAGGGCGTACTCGACGACATGACGGTCGAAGTCGAAATCACCCCCGGCGCGCCGGGCGACGAAGATAGCTTGGCGCGCAGGGGTAAAGAGGTCCAGTGGACGATCAAATCCCTCATCGGCGTCACCTGTGATGTCGACATCAAGCGCCCGGGCGAGGTCCCGAGATCGCAAGGAAAAGCGGTGCGCGTCCGCGACCTCAGAACCAAGCGCAGCTGAACCGGCAGTCCCCGCCTACCGAGACCGCTGTCCGCGCCTATCCACCAAGGGCCTATCCACCAAGGATCGAGGGAGACGGCAGGTCCGGAAGGGATGAACCCATATCCATGCGGCAGTCGGGATCTGCGAGAACGGCCGGCAGGCGTTACCAGGTATCGTCGGGTGCCTGGCTGCTCCAGGACTGCCCGCATGCCGCTCCCATGATCAGACAGTAGGTAGCGGTCACGGCGGGGATCTGCAGGCTGAAATCCATGGTGGACTGGGCGGCGACCAGTACCGTCGCGGCGAATCCGACACAGGGGTAAACGGCCTCCCGCCGACGCCGGCGCAGCCCGGAAAACGTCAGCACGAGAAATCCGCCAAGGACGCCGAAAAGCGCCAGGGCGGCGGGAAGGCCGAGTTCGAGAGCGTTCTCAAGATAGGTATTGTTTGCCTTCAGATAGGAATTGCCGATATCGCC
>RCNG010001293.1_pt1 | contig 12411 bp, 8 predicted proteins | sample 2041371 | NCBI WGS metagenome assembly RCNG01 (sample SAMN09708227, study PRJNA481090) | Marine sediment metagenome, whole genome shotgun sequencing project. | biome: marine sediment; feature: ocean; material: sediment; isolation source: Sewage treatment plant 1 marine sediment (STP1) ... | reverse complement strand
GTGGGCGATGACGATCACCGTCTTGCGCTCGAAGATCCTCGCCAGCGCGTCCTGGATCAGCTGCTCGGTCATGGAGTCGATGGACGCCGTGGCCTCGTCGAGGATGAGCAGCTCGGGATCGTGCGCCATGGCGCGGGCGAAGGCGAGAAGCTGCCCCTCGCCCACCGACAGATCAGCGCCCCGCTCACGAAGTACATGATCCCACCCCAGCCGGTCGACAATCTGATCGGCATGGACGAGTTCGGCGGCGGCGGCGGTGTCGTCAAATCCGATCTCCGGGTTTGCGAGATCGACATTGAACCGCACCGGCTCCGAGAAGAGCTGGGCATCCTGCCGGACGCCCGCGACCCGCCGCCTCACCTGTGACCCCTTGACGGTGGACAGCTCCTGCCCACCGATGGTGATGGAGCCCCGATAACCGGTGTAGGACGTGTCGAGGATTCGGGTCAAGGTGGTCTTGCCCGAACCGGTGGAACCGACGATGGCCACCACCTCGCCCGGTGCAACCTCCAGATCGATGCCGACGAGGACATCCTGCGTCTCCGGCCGATAGCGGAAGTGGACATCCTGAAGCCGCAGGGTTCCCTCCGCTCCGTCCAGATCGACACCCTCGTCGGTGACGATCTCGTCAACGTCGAGAAGTCCGAGGATCTTCTCGAGCGCCGCGGCACCGCGTTGGAGAACGGCAACCCGGGCCGAGAGCTCGCGCAGCGGCCGGAAGAGCCGGTCGAGGTACTCGATGAACGCCACCAGCAGGCCGGCGCTCAGGGGCTCCACCGGCGACAGGGGTATCCCGACCTTCGACGCCAGACCGGCGCCGTACCAGAGCATCAGCGCGACGCAGATGGAGGCGGCACCGTCCACCAGCGCGTACATGAATGAGTCGTAGATGTTGGAGCGCGTCGTCGCCCGCCGAAAACGATCGTTGCGCAGGTCAAACAGCCGCGCACTCTCCGCCTCGTTGGCGAAGAGCTGAACGACCTCGACCCCATCCACCCGCTCGGCGAGGAAGGCGTTGACCGAAGACAATGCCTCGCGCACCTCGAGAAAGAGCGACCGGAGGCGGCGGCGAATAAACTCGAGAACCCCCAGCATGAGCGGCGCCAGCAGGAGCAGCACGAGGGTCATGCGGGCGTCGAGCCAGAGCATGGCGCCCAGGGTGCCGCCGATCATGAGCAGATCGAGAATGATGTTGATCAGCCCCGAGGAGAAGGCCTCGCCCAAAGCATCGACATCGGAGGTCGCCCGGGTCAGCAACCGGCCTGCGGGCTGGCGATCGAGATAGCTCTGTTTGAGCCCCAGAATCCTGCGGTAGATTCCTGAACGAAGGCGCACGATGCTCCGCTGGCCGCCCCAGGCGAGGGCGAGCACATAGCCCCCCTCGAGGACGTAGGCCGCCACCACCGCACCGAGGTAGGCCAGGGCGAGGGTTGCAAGGCCATCGGCGATGCCGGGAACGATATGGTCGTCGATGGCCAACTTGAGCAGCCATGGCTGGACCAGAGAAAGACCGGCGGCGGCCGGCGTCAACATCAGCGCCGCACCGAAGGCCCACGCATCGGGACGCAGGTACGGCCACAGCCGGCGGAACATGGAACGATCGGTCACGAGGCCGCCTCGGTCACGTTGGCGGCTCGTTGGCTCTGGATCCGCCAGGTGTCGCGGTAGACACCGGGTCGGTCGATGAGTTCCCGGTGCGTACCCTGGTCGATCAACCGGCCCTGATCGAGGACGAGCACCGTGTCGCAGTGACGCAGAGCCGACAGGCGGTGGCTGGCGATGAAGACCGTCGGCGCCTCGGGCCGGCGGGTCAGGGCGGCGACGGTCTCCACCAGACGAGCCTCGGTCTCGTGATCGACGGCCGACAGCACATCATCGAGGATGAGCACATCGCCGCGCCGATGAAGCGCCCTGGCAAAGGCCACCCGCTGGCGTTGGCCGCCCGAGAGCATGATGCCGCGTTCACCGACCACCGTCTCCATCCCATCGGGAAGACTCTCGAGGTCGCCCTCGAGGGCCGCTTTTCCCACCGCATCGACAATGAGCGTGGGATCGGCCGCCTCGTCGAGACCGATATTCGAGGCGATGGAATCCGAGAAAAGGAAGGGCCGCTGCGGCGCGACGGCGAGCCGCTCGCGCCAGTGGCCAAGATCGAGATCCACGATGTCAGTCCCATCGATGAAGATGCTCTGCGCCGCAGGATTGTAAAGCCGCGCCAGCAGCCCCAACAGGGTGCTCTTGCCCGCGCCGGTGCGGCCGAAGATCCCGACCACCGATCCGGCCGTGATGGTGGCCGAAAAGTCCTCGATCACCAACCGCTCCGGATCGTCGGGATACGCAAAATCGAGCCCGCGAAACTCGATGGCCGGACCACGGTCGGCCGGCAGAATCTCACCGGTCTCCCCTTCGGGCCGATCGATGGGCGCGTCCATCAGTTCGAAGATGCGCTCCAGCGCGGCGCGGCCACGCTGGATCACCGACAACATCCAGCCGAGCGATCGCAGCGGCGGCAGGAATACCGTCAGCAGGGCCGTGAACGCCGCCAACTCGCCCACCGTGAGAGCGCCGGCGAAGACCAGGGGACCACCGACGGCGATGACGGCGAACATGGCCACCCCTCCCGCCAAGACCAACACCGGCAGGGCCGCGGCCCGGATCACCGCCAGCTTCATGCCGGTGGAGAGCCACTTCCGGTTGCGGTCTTCGAACCGATCGACAAAAGCCTCCTCGGCGACAAAACCCTGGATCGCCGCGACCCCCTGAAGGCTCCCGAGGACATGGTCCGAGATCTCGCCGAGCTGCTGCTGATTCTCCCGACTGAGCCAGAAGAGCCGGCGGATGGCCCACTGGACGGCGGCCATCCCGACGAGGACCGGCAGCAGCACCAGGATCGTCAGCTTCGGCGACAGCTCGGTCATCTTCCAGATCGTGAGAACCACGGCGAGAGTCACGTTGACGATCTGCAGGCCGCCGTAGCCCACGAGGGTCCGGACCCAGGTGATGTCGTTCGCCGCCCGGCTGACGATGTCACCCCGCTTGTGGCTGGCATAGAACGAGGGCTGGAGCCGCAGCAGACGATCAAAGAGATCCCTGCGCAGCTCATACTCCAGGTGGCGGCCGGGATTGAAGATGAGAATCCGCGACAGGCTCCGCACCACGATGATCGTCAGTCCCATGACCGCGATGATCGCCGCGTAGCGGCCGATGGCCTGCCCTGATCTGAGTCCGTCAATGGCGTGACCGATCTCGCCCGGGATGCTCACCGTCAGCCAGTTGGTGACCCAGAGAAAGACGGCGCCCAGGAAATAGCTCCACCGATGCCGCCAAGCGTAGTGCCGCAGCAGTCGGAAGGTGGGCGATGAGGAGAAATCGTTCGTCACGAGATATGAAACCCAAAGGTATGGTCTCATGTTTCCTCGGGTTCTATTCAGAGCGCTGAACTGACGCCCAGCTGCCCGGTCACGCACCGAAATCGACCGACATGGTACGGTGGTTTTCCAGTCAACGTGGGAGGTTCAATGTCCGAAACCACGCCCGAAGTTCTCATCAGCGAAGATCAGATCCGGAACAAGGTCGCGGAGCTCGCCGGACGCATCTCGGCCGACTACGCCGATGTCGACGATCTGATTCTGGTCGGAATCCTCAAGGGCTCCTTTATCTTCCTCGCCGACCTCAGCCGAGCCCTGTCGATCCCGCGCAGCGTCGATTTCATGGCGCTTTCAACCTATGGCGATTCCGAGTCCACCGACACCGACGGCGCGGTCCGGATGATCATGGATCTGCGCCGGAACATCACCGGCAAGCACGTCGTGGTGGTCGAGGACATCGTCGACACGGGCTATACCCTCAGCTATCTCCTGCGCAACCTGGCGGCTCGCCAACCGGCCTCGCTCAAGACCTGCGTCCTGGTGGAAAAGCCCGAACGCCGAGAGGTCTTCACCCAAATCGACTATCTCGGATTCTCGATCCCCGATGTCTGGGTGGTGGGTTGCGGTCTCGACTGGGCCGAGCGCTTTCGCACCCTGCCCTACATCGGGGTCGTGCGGCCGGAGGAATCAGCACCGCAAGATGAGCTCTGAACGACAGTTCTTCGTCGCCGGAGCGATCCTGGCGGGAGCAGCGGTGGCGGCGGGGGCATTCGGCGTCGATGCGGACACGATCCGGCTCCACGGAGGCGCAGAGATCAAGGGCGACGTCCTGCTGCGCAAGGCCGACACCCTCATTGTCGACCTCGGCTTCCGAGTGATCGAGATCCCGACGAACGAGGTCGAGAGCATCGTTGCCGACGACACCATCGAGGCGGTGACGGCCGATCCGTCCGATCTCTTCATCGACGAGCCCGGACGAGAAGAACTCAGCGTCAAGGAAAACATCGACCGGTGCGGGGAAGCGGTTGTGCAGGTCCGCACTCCGACCGGCCTGGGATCGGGATTCGTCATCCATCCGTCCGGCTATGTGGTGACCAACCAACACGTCATCTCCGGCGAGCACAAGATTTCTGTCACCCTCTTTAGCCAAGGTGAGCACGAACTCGAACAGATCCACTTCAAACAGGTGCGGATCGTCGCTTTGGATTCATGGACCGATCTCGCTCTGCTCAAGATCGAGGATGGAGGGGACCACGGTTTCGCCACCGTCCCGCTGGGCTCGTACGACGAAATCCGCCAGGGCCAACCGGTGTTTGCCGTCGGCTCCCCACTCGGACTCGACCGCACCGTGTCGGAGGGAATCATCAGTCTGACCAATCGGTTCATCGAGGGCCGGTTGCTCATTCAGACAACCACCGAGGTCAACCCAGGCAACTCCGGCGGCCCCCTCTTCAATCTCCGTGGAGAGGTCGTCGGCGTCAACGATCTCAAGTTGATCGGCCTTGGTGTGGACGGCCTCAGTTTTGCCATCCAGGTCAGCACGCTGAAGGATTTCCTGCGTAATCGGGACGCCTTCGCCTTCGATCCCCGCCACCCCAACGCGGGATTCCGCTACCTCAGCCCGCCACGTCACTCGACCGGATCAGAAGAAAAGGACGACAAGCCATGATTCAACACCTCGGTTTCCGCGCAACCTTTATCATCCTCATTCTCTGCGCCGCCTCGGGCCAGGCTGCGGTGGACGACCTCACCGAGATCGTTCCCACCGGTGCGCCGGTCGTCTACTACGTCGCCGACGTCCCGAACACCATCGACGAGTGGGCGAAATCACCGTTGGCCGAGCTCTGGAACGACCCCCAGGTACGCGCCTTCTTCGCGCCGCTTCGGAAGGAACTCGAGATCGACACCTGGGACACGACGGTCAAGAAAGAAACCGGCTACAGCCTCGAAGAGATCAAGGGGATGCTCACCGGCGACCTGGTGGTATATCTCGGAGACATGGAACTCATCTTGGAAGAAGGGGCTGAGGATCTGGACTTCAGCATGACAATGCTGGCGACGGTCGGTGATAACGCCTCGAAGTTCGAGAAACTGATTCTCGAGCAGAAGGAGAAGGCAGCGGAAAAGGCAGAAGCCGACGATGGTGAGGCAGAGACCACCACCGAAATCCGCGAATTTCGTGGAATCGACATTCACGTCGAAAGTACATACGAAGGCGACGACCTGACCGATGAGACCGGTTGGGCCGTGGTCGATGGGGTCTTTGCGTTCTCCTCGCCGGTCAAGGCGCTGGAAACGGCCATCACCAGCATTCTCGACGGCGGTGTCGACAACCAACTGCGATCCGGGGTTAACTTCAGGACGGTTTCGCAGCACACTCGAGGAGCGGACAGCTGGTTCTTCATGGACATCGATCCCTGGATTCCCATGGTTCGAACAGCGTTGGACAAGGGTCTGGCCGCCGCCCAGGAGGCCGGCAGTCCATTTCCCATGGACCCGGCGACCCTCATGGATGCTCTCGGCGTCGAAGCCATGCAGGCCCTCTTCGCCACCTTCGATCTCGACGACCAGACCATGGCCATGGATCTCGGACTGACCTACACCGAAGACCGCGGCCTGATCGAGCTCCTTGCCTATGGACCGGAGGAGGCTCCACGCTTGACTATTATCCCAATCGATAGCGACGGCTTCTCCACCGCACAATTCGACTTCGGCGGCGCCTGGTCGGCCCTTGTCAACATCGTCAACGGCGTCAACCCGGCCCTCATGGGAATGGCCGCCATGCAGCTTGAATCCATGGTTCAGGGCGCCGGAGCCGAACTCGATCTCAAACGGGACCTCTTGGAGAATCTCACCGGCGAGATGGCCTCGATCCAGAACCTCGATGGCATCGTCGGCGAGTCCATCGCCGATCTTCAGCTCGAGCAGGACCAAATCTTCGCCCTCGGCATCCACCAGCGGGAGGCGCTCGAGAACACCATCGAAACCATCAAGGGGATGGTTGGACAGGGTTCGCAGTTCTTCAGTGAGCGCGACTTCGAGGGGCACACGATCTTCACCCTCGACCTCCCGCAAGCCGAGGGTCAAGCGCAGGGCGCCGGGTTCGCCTATGTCGTCACCGATGCTTATTGCTTGATCTCCATGGGTTCGCCGGCGACCCTCGAAAAGGTCCTGCTCAAGATCGGGACCAAAGGGAAATCCGTTTGGAAGCAGCAACCCGTTCGAAGAGCGTTCGGCCTCCTTCCGGAGGGCGCCGCCTCGCTTCAGTATCAGGATCTCGTTTCGATCGGAGACCTCATATTCCACGCCATCTCCGTTGCGGACAACTTCAAGGGCGACAATGACGGGGAAGATTTCGAGATCTGCGATCCATCGGCCAAGCCGGATTCCGGCGTCCTCGGGAAATACCTCTCGTCCGGCGTCAGCGGCGTCTGGAAGGACGACAAAGGCATCGTGATCCGTTCCCTTGTTCTTCCCGCCGATCGGGACTGACACCGCAGATGCGAAGCCTCGCCACCATCGTCATCTCTCTGGTGACGATGACCTCCGCCGCGGTGGAGCTGGAAGGTCCGGAAGTCATCAAGACCGGTTGGAGTACCGGTTCCCTCGTTGCCACCGATATCGACGGCGACGGACGAAACGACCTCGCCATCATCAACAACGACCGCGCACGCATCGAACTGCTCATCCAACGCGAGCCGGGATCGAAAGCGACCCGCTCCCGACCGACGGGCCTCGACCGCTGGCAGCCCATTCTCGAGGACTCCCGGTTCGACCGCAGGGGTGTTCCCACCGGGAGCCGGATGTACGCCCTCGCCGCCGGAGATCTCGATGGCGACGGCCACCTCGATCTCGCATTCACAGGAACCCCGGACGGCCTCAGCGTTCTCTACCAGGACAAAGACGGTAACTTCGACCGAGAACGGGTCTTTGACATTTCCGAGCCCGCGGGGCTCCGCGGCACCGTTGTCATGAGCGACTTTGACGCCGACGGCAGGACCGATCTCGCGGTTTTGACGAAGACTGAGCTTCTCCTTTATCGACAGACGGCGGACGGTGAGATCGACACCGCATCGAGCTTCAGACTCTCCGGGGCCAGCTTCGCGCTCGAGATTGTCGATGTCGATGGTGATGAGAGGTTGGATGTCACCTACCAGGTTTCCGGAACAGCGGACTCCCTTCGGGTTCGACACGGCCTTGCCGGTGGTGGATTCGGCCCCGAACTGGCCTATCGAATGAGCGCGAGCCGGGGCGTCGTCCGGACGCTGCCGTCCGCCCGCGGCGCCGGCAGCGATTTTGTTCACATCCAGGAGGACACCGGACTCATCGAGCGACTGGCCTTCGAACCACCCGAACGCGGGAAGTCCCCGCTCTCCAACGCCCGCCCGAGGGTCTTCGCCTTTGCCACAGACGGCAAGGCGCCAACCAGCTCCGCTCTGGGTGATTTTGACGGCAACGGCCTCCTCGACCTGGCGGTGGCCGATTCACGGGGGGCTCGGATATGGCTGCTCCGCCAATCCGCACCGGGTGTTTTCGCCGCCGCAGAAGAGTTCCCATCCCTTTCGGGCATTCGCGCCCTGGTCGCTGCGGACGTCGACAACGACGGGCGGGACGAGTTGATCATGGCCAGCCCGAAGGAACGAACCCTGGCGTGGACCCGGTTGGCCGAGGATGACACGCTGGAGCTGCCTTCGGTGATCGATACCGAGGGCAAACCGGAGGCGCTGGCTGCGGCCGATTTCGACAAAGACGGCCATCTCGATCTTGTCTACGCCTCGGTCGATAAACGCGATCGTCGGTTGTATTTGATCCCTGGCGTCTCCGGATGGGACGAGTCCGTCGAAATCGAACTCTCCGAACTCGAAACCGATCCCCTGGCTCTGCGGGTAGTCGATCTCGATGCCGACGACCGTCTCGATCTCGTGCTCTTCGTCAACCATGACCCCATCCGACTCCTCATCCAGAATGATGACGGAGGATTCGAGGAGATCGAAGATCCAAGAGGGTTCGGACGGTCGCTCGTGACCGACGTCGATCCTTCAGCCTTCACACTCGGTGATGTCAATGGCGACGGAACCCGCGAGATCATGATCGCCAGTTCCGGTTTTGCCCGTGCCATCCGACTCGACAACGGCCACAATCTCGAGGTCGTCGCCCAGTTCAACGCGAGGTCCAGCGATGCCGAAATCGCCGCCGCCTCGATTCTCGGCGAGAGCGGTTCGGACCATCGGGTCGTTGCTCTGCTCGAACCCATCAATGATCGCCTGCACATCCTGGCGCCCCGGCGAGGAGGCGTGTGGCGTTTCGTCGAGAATATCGACCTGCCCTCGATTGATCTGGTCGAGGCACGGTCGGTTGATCTGGACGGATCGGGAACGGACGATCTGGCCATCTTTGGATCCGACCGCTTCGTCTGGCTGCCGGTGGGGATCGATGATGAGGCTCTGCGCCCCGTTTCCTCCTGGGAGTGCGACCTCGAAGGCGTCAACTACCGACTGCTCGGGGTCGGTGATCTCGACGCCGACGGGTCTCCGGAAGTCGTCGCCGTCGACACCCGCGATTCCCACGTCCTCGAGGTCTTTCGCCCGGCCGCCGACGGTGAATGGACGAGTCTCCTCCACTTCACGGTCTTCGAGGTGGATTCGCACTACGAAGGACAGCGTGGAGCCGTCAACCAACCGCGGGAAATCGTCATTGCCGATCTCACCAACGACGGTCTCGACGATCTCGTACTGGTGGTCCACGACCGCATCCTCCTCTACCCTCAATCCAAGTGACCCGTCCGGCCCGATCCTGAGATATAGCTGAGATTCGGACTCGCTTGTGACCTGGCTCACGGCCGAAATGGACACCAGGCTCTATATTGAGTATCAGGACGCACCCATGAATCTCCTCCTTTTCGGCCCCCTACGCGGGGGCCAATTTTTTGCCCACAGGTTAAAATCGCACTCAGGAGGCTTTGTTTTGGGTTATCTCGTTGCATTCTTTCTTCTCGGGGTCGCGGGGGCGATCTGGTCGCGCTCGTGGGAGATGTCCGGCAAGACCGCCATGGTCTTGGTCGCCGTTCCCTATGCCGTCTATTTCCTCACCGGGTGTTCTCCTTGAATGCGCACGACGAGCATGCTCGGGACGGGCATGGTGCTCATCGGCGTTCCTCTTTCGGTCGGGTATTCCTTAAACGCCATGCGGCTGGCCGATGACCGAGGGCTCGCAACGGCCGCTTTTGTCCTTTCGCTGATCTCGCTCGGCGGAGTCATCTGGTTCGGCTGGAGACTCCTTTTCTAACCCGTGCCCGTGCCCGTGCCCGTACCCGTACCCGTGCCCGATGATTCTCCAAAGCCGCAATCCAATCGGACCCTGTACAAACCGGTGGCGAAGCGTCAGCCGTAGCTTCCGGGTCTTGAAACACAAAGGTCGCAAAGAACCACGAAGGGTCCACGAAGCATCGCAGTATTGACCCTGGCCTCCTCCGACTCTGGTGGCACACAGAATCCTGCGATGGGAAAAAGCTGACCTTTGTGGCGTCTTTGTGGATCTTTGTGTTCTTCGTGTTTCAATCCTAACCATGGACTTTGTCGAAATCACAGATGCAGCGGGGAAATTCGATCCGGTTTCGCCCGCCAACCGACCGAAGCCTGTGCGAATCCACCGCGTGCTTCGCGTCTTCGCGGTTCCGTTGTGCGTCCCGTCTCCAAACCACGTTATCCTTCGATCAACAAATGACACGCTTATGGAGTGACCCATGTCGAACGAGACCGCACAAGGCTCGCAAGTCCCCTTCGCCCGCCGGATCTTTGCCAACCGCACCTTGAACCTGCGATCGATCCGGGCGATCGGCTATGACATGGACTACACCCTGGTCCACTACCGTGTCCAGCCATGGGAAGAGCAGGCCTATGCACGACTCCAGGCGCTCCTCGTCGCGGATGGCTGGCCGGTCGGCCACCTCTGTTTCGACCCCGACTCGGTGATCCGCGGCCTGATCATCGACTCGGAGCTGGGCAACATCGTCAAGGCCAATCGCTTCGGCTATGTCATGCGCGCCGCCCACGGCACCCGGATGATGGATTTCGAGGATCAACGCACAACCTACCGGCAGACCCCGGTTGAACTGTCCGACCCACGCTTCACCTTCCTCAACACCCTGTTCTCGCTCTCGGAGACGTGTCTCTACTCCCAGCTCGTGGATCTCTTCGACGAAGGGCGGCTCCCGGGGGTCCACGGCTATGAGGATCTGTTTCGCAAGGTACGCTCCCGGATGGACGAGACCCACGTCGAGGGCACCCTCAAAGCCGAGATCACCGCCGACCCGGCGCCTTTCATCGATCTCGACCCCGACGCCGCCCTCGCCCTGCTCGACCAGAAGCGGTCGGGCAAACGTCTCATGCTCATCTCCAACGCCGAGTGGGAGTACGCCCGAGAGATCATGGCCTTTGCCTTCGATCCGTTCCTCGAGGATGGAATGACATGGCGCGACCTCTTCGAGTTGGTCGTAGTGGGCGCCCGAAAGCCAGGGTTCTTCAGCCAACAACTGCCGCTCTTCCGGGTTGTCGATGAGGCCGAAGGCCTGCTTGCTCCCGTGCCGGGGCCGATTCCAGGCCCGGGCATCTATCTCGGCGGCGACGCCACCCGGATCGAGGATTACCTTGGGCTCTCCGGCTCGCAGATCCTCTATGTCGGCGACCACGTCTTCGCCGATGTCCGCATGTCCAAGGCCAGTCTGCGTTGGAGAACAGCGTTGATCCTCCGCGAGCTCGAGGAAGAGCTCCTCGCCATCGAAGAGATCAGACCCCTCGAGGAGGAGCTTTCTCGATTGATGGCCGAGAAGGAGGGCCTCGAGGAGCGGCACCGCAGCGCTCGTCTCGAGCAACAGCGCCGCGCCCAGAGCTACGGCGACCGCAGCGGTCGCTCCGCAGCCGAAATCGAGGCCGACCTCGACGAGACCTGGACCCGCATGGAAGAGCTCGACCGGGAGGTGGGCCCCCTGGCCAAACGCACCACCGAAGCCTTCAGTTCGCGGTGGGGAACGCCCATGCGCTCGGGCTACGACATCAGCCACCTCGCCCGACAGGTTGAGCGGTCGGCCGATATCTACACATCGAGGGTGTCGAATTTCCTCTACGCCACACCATTCGCCTACCTCAGGGCGAAGCGCGGATCGATGCCGCACGACTAGGAATCGAGTTTGAGAATTCGTGGTGCGACTTTCGTGAGTCGTGAGTTGTATGCCGTGAGTCGCAAATCGTGAGTCGTGAGGAATGTCGAACGACTCCGTACATCGGCCGACCTTTCCTCAACGGTTTGTTTGAAACACGAAGGGCACGAAGACCCACAAAGGACACCACAAAGATCGGTTCTTGACTCATCGCAGAGCCCGATACGTATTCGAGGTTGGAGGAGCCCGGGTCGAAAAACGCGATGCTTCGTGGTTCCTTTGTGGTTCTTAGCGTTCTTTGTGTTTCAAGACACGACCGCCACGGCTGCCCATGCTGCGCCACCGACTATGAATTGCCCAAGATTCCATTCGGGGGTGGAGCAGGTCTGGGGTGGGCTCATCGTATTTCAAACAAACCATTGAGGATCCGGGAACCGCGGTACGAAGTTGTTGGACGATCCGGCAGGGCGGCTAACGACTTACGACTCACGATTTACGGTTTTCAAAAAACACGGCCCGCGCCGAAGCGCGGGCCGTGTTGTGAGTGCTATACCGCTCTAGAACTCGATCCGGAAACCGACCTCGTAGCGACGCGGCAGGTACCAGGTGAGAGTCTCTCCGACATCTCGGGCGACATACGCTTCGGTGTTGAAGGTCCGGTCAGCTTCGTTGTCGAGGATGTTGTAAACCGTTGCGACAACTGTCAGATCGACCTTGTTGAGATTCCAGGTCTTGGAACCCTGAATGTCGAGCTGCCAGACGGATTTGGTCTCGTAGGCGCCACGCTTGGAGATGAAGATGTCGTTTGCAGACAAGGCCGCCCCATCGGGGGTTGTGCAGTAGGCGGAAATCTCGTTCAGGTACGGATCGTCTTCGCCGTCGTTGATG
>RCNG010001292.1_pt1 | contig 12418 bp, 9 predicted proteins | sample 2041371 | NCBI WGS metagenome assembly RCNG01 (sample SAMN09708227, study PRJNA481090) | Marine sediment metagenome, whole genome shotgun sequencing project. | biome: marine sediment; feature: ocean; material: sediment; isolation source: Sewage treatment plant 1 marine sediment (STP1) ... | reverse complement strand
CCCCTAGGGGCTCCGGCGTTGAATCGTACCCATTACCTGGGGCTCACGCCCCAGGCTATGAGTCTGTCGCCGCTTCCGGCTTCGTGCTTCGCACTACGCCGTGACAAGTCGCGGCTGGCTCGATCCGTCAGTGTCATAATCGTTTCGGCGCTTCCTGATACAAGGAGTCGACGATTCATGTTCTGCCCAAATTCCAAATGCCTCGACTTCGTTGCCACCGGCACACATGGTGAGTACGTCCCGGGCGTGACGACCTGTCCGGTCTGCGGTGAGTACCTCGTCGACACTGTGCCACCGACAACCGGCGCGCCGCGAGAGGAGACACACTACACCGAGGTCGAGCCGGTCTTCGAGACCTCCGACCCCACCGAGGTCATGGTGGTCAAGGGGCTGCTCGAGAGCGAGAACATTCCCTTTGTGACGACCGGCGCGGAGAAGTTCGACACATTCCGCGGCGCCTTGTCGCCGATGCGCTTCAACCCCGGCGCCGGGATGGTTGTCTTCATGGTCCCCAGTCCCCTGGCCGTTACCGTACGCGAGCTGCTCGAGGAGTACGAGAAGGACGACTGACTGATCTGCACTCCCAAGAAACTCGGAGTTTCTAGGGAGTGCAGATCAAATGGAGGAAGGCATGCGCCGAATTTTTTCTTTGCTCGCTCTCGCTTTGGTCCCGATTTCTGCAACGGCCCAGGTACCCCTCAAGACGCTGAGTCTCGAGGCCTTGTTCGAGGACAAGGCGTTGGAACTCGAACGGTTGACCGGTCTCACGTGGCTGCCCGACGGGGAGCACATCATCTACCTCACCTCTCACGGCGAGGAGAAGACGCTGTGGCGGCAGCGTGTTGCGACCGGCGAGCGCGAGGTGCTCGCCGACTGGGCGGCGCTGATGGAAGGCCTCGCCGAGCAACGACCGAACTTCGCACAGCCGAAGATGAGCGACGTCAACAGCTCGGCGTCGCATCGAACGTCGCCGGTCCTGTCGCCGGATGGGAAGATTCTGGTCGGCGGCCATGCCGGGGACCTCTATCTCTTTGACCTGGCGACCGGGGAGGCCCGGTTCCTCACCGGCGACGGGTCGCAGGAAATCTACCCCGCATTCGGCCCCGACGGGTCGAAAGTCGCGTTCGTCAAGAACGGTGATCTGTACTGGCTCGATCCGGCCACGGCCGTAAGCCACCGGGTCACCTACCGCGGCGACAACCAGGATCTCCTCAACGGCGTCGCAGATTGGGTTTACGAGGAAGAGCTCGACGTCGAGCGCTCATTCTGGTGGTCCCCCGACGGCACCCGCCTGTCGTTCCTCCAGTTCGACGAACGACCGGTGGGTGTGGTTCCGATCACCAGCGACTCGATGCCCTACCCGGGTCTCGAACGCCAGCGCTATCCCACGGCGGGCACCGCCAACCCGAAGGTGCGTCTCGGCGTCATCGGCATCGACGGCGGCGAGCCGGTGTGGATCGACACCGGCGCCGGTGACTACTACCTGGTGCGTTCCGGCTGGACGCCGGCCGGAGAGATGTGGGTCGAGCGCCTCAACCGTGACCAGACGGTCCTCGACCTGATGGCGATCGATCCCTCCACGGGTGCGACCCGCACCCTGCTCACCGAAAAGGACCCCACCTGGATCAACGTGACCGATGATCTCCACTTTCTATCCGGTGGCCGCTTTCTGTGGACCTCCGAACGGGACGGGTGGCGCCACCTCTACCTCTACGCCGCCGACGGCGCCCTCGAGCGCCGGCTCACTTCAGGTGAGTGGCAGATCGAGAAGGTGTCCGGCGTTGATCCGACCGAAACCCACGCCTTCATCATTGCCAACCGCCAAGACCCCCGGCAACGGAATCTCTACCGCGTCAACCTCGCGACCGGCGCGATCTCGGCCCTCGGCGACTCCATGCAAGGCGCCCACGACGGCACGCTGTCGCCGGACGGCAGCACGCTTATCGACCAGTGGTCGACCCGCGACACCCCACCGCGGGTGGATCTGATCGCGGCCGACGGCCCGGTCGTCAGACGGCTATGGGATTCCGGCGACGAGCTCGCCGCATGGGACCTCCTCCCGGTCGAAGCTTCTTCGATCACCGCGGCTGACGGCGTCGAGCTCCACTCGCTGCTCATCCGCCCACGGAACTTCGACCCGGCAAAGCGCTACCCTGTGGTCCTCTACGTCTACGGGGGTCCGAACTCCCAGCTCACCCAGGATCGCTGGCGCGGTTCGATCCACAACACCTACAGGCTGTTTGCCGACATGGGTATCGCAGTCTTCCTGGTCGACAACCGCGGCACCGGCGGCCGCGGCCACGCGTTCGAAACCGCGGTCCACCGCCGGCTCGGCGAGCTCGAGGTCGCCGACCAGCTTGCCGCCGCGCGCTGGCTGAAGGCGCAGCCGTGGGTCGATCCCGAACGCATTGCGGTCTACGGCGGCAGCTATGGCGGCTACATGACCCTGCTCCTGATGCTCAAGACGCCAGGAGTCTTTCGCGCCGGAATCGCCTACGCACCGGTCACCGACTGGTCCCTTTACGACACCATCTACACCGAGCGCTATATGGACACTCCGGAGGACAACCCCGAGGGCTACACTGCGTCGGCGCCGCTGACCTATGCCGACAACCTCGAGGGGGCGCTGCTCGTGGTCCACGGCGCCATGGATAACAACGTCCACTTCCGAAACACCCTCCAGCTCATCGGCCGGTTGGCCAGCGCCGACAAGGTTTTTGAGCTCATGGTCTATCCCCGCACCCGACACGGTGTCAGACGGTCGAAGTTCGCGCTTCATTTCCATCGCATGAAGGTGGAGTTTCTGAAGCGATATCTTCTCGACGATCGTGAAGATCACGAGAATCATGGGAGTGACACCCGTGAGTGACGTGCGTGAACTGAATCGGGACGCTTGGGACGCACAGGTGGCGAAGAAGAACCGCTGGACGGTCCCGGTCTCCCCCAAGGAGATCGAAGCCGCACGGCGGGGCGAATGGGAGATTCTTCTGACGCCCACACGCCCGGTGCCACGCTCGTGGTTCCCAACGCTGGAGGGTGCGAGGGTCCTCTGCCTGGCATCCGGCGGCGGCCAGCAGGGACCGGTCCTGGCGGCGACCGGCGCCCGGGTCACGGTCTTTGACAACTCACCTCGACAGCTCGCCCAGGATCGGTTGGTCGCGGAGCGCGAAGAGCTCGATCTGGAGACGATCGAGGGTGATATGGCCGATCTGGGCGTTTTTGTGAACGAGTCATTCGATCTGATCGTTCACCCGGTGTCGAACTGCTTTGTTCCCGACCTGCGCCCGATTTGGTCCGAGTGCTCCAGGGTCCTGTGCGTCGGTGGCGAGCTTCTCGCTGGTTTTTGCAACCCGCTGCGCTATCTCTTCCCGTACGACCTCGAGAGCGATTCGTTCGATCTTTCCGTGGCGCAGACGATTCCATACTCCGATCTCGAGTCACTGACCGAGAAGCAAAAGGCGAAGTTCGTCGAGAAGGGCGAACCCTTTGAGTTCAGCCACACGCTGTCAGACCAGATCGCGGGCCAGCTGCGCGCGGGCTTTGTTCTAACCGGGTTCTACGAGGACGCCTGCCCGCCCGAAGACGACCCTCTCTCAAAGTACATCCCATCGTTCATCGCCACCCGGGCCCGCAAGGATGACGGATGACGGATGCCAGATACCGGATGCGAATCTGGCCTAAAAGAGCGGGCCCGAAATCTGGAATCTGGTATCTGGTATCCGGGTAGGTGCCCGACATTCCTAATTCCTAATTCCTAATTCCTAATTCGAACTACCGCCTCATCACCTCTCCGAGGCTCATGCGCTCCACGGGCCAGCCATCCGGCAGCAGCGTCTCGAACGAGCCGGAAGCAAAAAACTCCTCGTCGCCGGCATAGGTGGGCACGATCAACCGCGAAAAGCGGGTCAATATCTCTCGGTCGGGCATGGTACGCGCCCTTTCGAGCTCGGCTCGTCGCTCCTCGGTGCGATCGAGGCCGGCGAAGAACCCCTGCGCCGCGCGCAACTGCATGAGCAACAGACCATCCTCGAGGACCGGGTTCCCGACCCGCGCGCCGAGAAGCGCGCGCGCCAGCAGATGCCGAACACAGCCGGTGACTCCTTCGTCGCGGAGCCGGCGGCGCCACCTCTCGCCCCGCGACGGCGGCGGCGCCGATGCGAACACATCGGCCACCATCTCCTCGATCTCGGGCCGCTCCCCGGCAAAGGCCGTCATACGGTGGAGAAAGGTGGCCAGCACAGCCGGCCCAAAGGCCGCCCGGCAGTCGTCGTCGGCACAGGCAAAGAACGTGCGCAGGGCGTTGCGTTCGAAGAGCACTCCGCGACGACAATCGCCGAGGGCCGCCGATGTGGCCGCCCCCCGGTGGCGGGCCACCGCATCGGGGGCGGCAACCACCTCGCGTCCCACCGCCCACAGGCGCCAGCCGAGGTCCACATCCTCGAAGTAGGCGAAGAGCTCACGGTCGAAACCACCGATCTTCTCCCAGTCTGAACGTCGGATCGCCATGTTTCCGCCGCAGGCGAAGGGCAGCTCCGTCCCGGGCAGCGGCGGCTCGATCTCGGTCACCGCAAATCCCTGGCCGAGTTGGAAGGCGTGGCAGTCGAACGTCACACCACCACGCACGAAGTCGTGCTTCCGCCCGTCCCAGCTCGTCAGGCGCCCGGCGCTCACGGCCGCCCTCGGGTTGGCCGCCAACGTCTCCATGTGCGCCTCCACCAGACCGGGCTCGGCCGCGGCATCGTCGTTGAGCAGCACCAGGACATCGCCGGACGCCGCGTCCACACCGAGGTGGACGCCGCCTGCAAACCCCGTGTTGACCTCGGAGCGGACCACATGTGCCCACGGATACCGGCGCCGGGCCTCCTCGCCACAACGATCCGCGGATCCGTTGTCCACGACCACCACCTCTATGGCCCCACTGTCGGCGGCGGAGGCTAACGGATCGAGGCTGTCGGCGAGGTGGTGGGCCCCCGCGTGGACGACGATGATGACTGACGCCTTCACCGTCCGTCCCGTTGCCGTCGCAACGCCCGCTGGATGCGGCGCAGCAGCGGCTCGTCGCCCGCCACCGGACCCGGCGCGACCTGGTCGAAGCGCTCACGATGCGGATCCCGCCACGGCGATGCGGCGAAATCGAGCAACGGCGCAGCTACTCGGCTCCAGCCGCGGCCACCGGCCCATCTGCGGCCGGCCTCCGAGGCCCGCCGCCGGCCCTCCTCGTCAGCAAGCAGTTCTCGCACGGCCGAGCTGACGGCCCGGGCATCGCCCGGTGGCACGACGACCCCTGCGCCTTCCTCGGCGATGACCCTGGCCATCGTGCCGCCGTCCGTGACCACGGCGGGCAGCCCCAACCACATGAGATCCACCAATCGGGTGCGCAGGCTGAGGTCGGTCTCGAGCCCCGGACGGTGGGTCACCACCGCCAGGTCGCAGACCTGCGCAAGCTCGAACCGCCGCTCATAAGGCAGCCACGATTCGAATCGCACGTTTGATCCAAGCCAACCGCGTCGTTTGGCTAATTTCTTCGCGCGCGCCGCAGCCGCCAAGGGGGTCAGCTCGGGATGCGGGTGTTCGACAAAGACCAGCGTTGTCCGCGGGTCGTGCTCGAGGATCTCCGGCAGAGCCTCGAGAACGATCTCCGGGTCGTACCAGTCGTAAATGCCGCCAAAGTACAGACAGGGCGCATCATCGTCGGCGCCCGGCAGAACTTCCTGCCGCGACGGGGGCGGCGGCGGCGGCGCCTCCGGAGTCCCGAAGGGCAGCTCGACGATCAGCCGATCGAGGGTCGAATCATCCTCGAGCGCCAGCGGGTTGATTCGTCCGAGCGCGCTCAACCAGCCGAGGTAGTACAGGCGTTGTTCTTCTGACGAGCAGAGGAAGAGATCGCCGCGCGCCATCTGCAGTCGCCATGTGGCGTGGTCGGTTGTGAAGGGCTCGAATCCGAGTTCGCGGTGATAGTGGAGGTTCTCCACCAGGAACGGGTCGTAGAGATCCACGACGACCGGCAGGTCATCGCGCTGCGACAGGTAGTGGTTGCCGAGGTGGCCGTGGAGCAGGACCCAGTCGTGGCGGCCGGCCTGCTCGCCCAAACGCATGGGATCGGCCTTCACGATCTTTACGCCGTCAGAGGGGGGCGCCGCCTCATCCGGGTCGTTGGGAACGGCCAGAGTCACCTCATGTCCGGCCTCTGCGAGCACCCGCGCCAGGGTCAGAAAGCGGGTTCCGACGCCGGCGGTGACGGCGCGCACCGGCTCCGGACAGATCAGAAACGCGCGGCTCATTTCGGCCCGGAGCGTCCGCGAATGCTGTCCAGGAACTCGTGCAGCTTCCAGGTGCGGGAGCTGTAGATCTGTTCGAGGATGGCGCCGAGCCGCTCGACCTCGTTCTGGAGACCTTCTCTTTCCGTCTCCAGCTCCGCCACCTGCCCCCCGAGCTCTCGCGCCATCCGTTCGCCTTCGGCTCCAATCCGGCGCAGCTCTGCTTCGAGACCGTCCCGAACCCCGCGCGACTCCAACAGCTCCTCGTCGCGAATCCGGGCCAGCTCGGAGGCACGATCTCGAGCGGCGACGAGAGACATCACAGCCGACGCGACCTGGCGGCCGTCATCGAGAAAGCCGTGCCGCCTCCACAGTGATTCGAGAGCGGCAAGCTGCCCCGGAGACCCCGGTGGGTTGGCCCCGGTGATGCCCCCGGATCCCTCAACCATCCGGTACTCAACTGTCACCCGCGGCAGGTGGGTCAGGGGCGTCTTTCGGACAAGGCGCAACAGGAGATCCCAGTCCTCGTAGAGATCCATCTCGGCGTCGAAACCGCCGATTTCGAGTGCGAGTTCCCTGGGGATGGCGATACACGGCAGGGGAATGTGGTTGACGAGTCCGAAGAGCGCCTCGTCGAAACCGCCGCCGAACGTCCGGTGACGGGCGACCGGCTCGAGATCGCCGTTCTCACCGACCCGCCACACTCCTTGCACCGCGTCCACGTATGGGGCGGTGACGCCCCTCGCCACGGCCTGCCCGAGTACCAGCAGATGGTCGGGATACATCAGATCGTCATCGTCGAGGAAGACCACGTGGGACGCGGTCGCCCGCTCGAGACCGAGCTGCGCCGCAGCCGAACGCCCACGCGACTCGTCGCACTCGACGAGGTCGATCTCGAATCCCTCCTGCGCGCCGCAGAAGGTCGCCACCGACTCGCCGCCGTCGTTGACCACAATCACCTTCTCCGCCGGGTGGATCTGAGTTCTGATCGAGCTCAGCGCCTCGCGCAGGAGATGCGGCCGGTTACGGGTTCTCACGACCACGTCCAGCCGCGCCGCCTCGGATGTGGTCTCGAGGTCGGCGATCGGCCCCTGAGCCGCCGCCCACTCGCCCAGCGAGTGGGTGCGGATGTAGCGAGGATCCACCACGTGGTACGCCTCAGCTCGTTCCACCTTCTGCGGCAGAGTCAGGCGCCGCGCCCGCGCCATGCCATCCATGACATCGATGTACGGGTGCTGCTCGATCTGGGACGCGTAGGCTCCGGCGGCCGACAACACGGTTTCCCACTCCCCGCTCACGTCCACCAACAGGTTTGGGCGGAGAACGGCCGACACCTCGTACGACGCCACCCGGGTCGCCTGCAGCGCATCGTGAAGCGCGCTGCCCGGAGAGGCGGATTGAATGACGGAGTAGCCGAGTACCGCAACCGCGCGATGATCCGGGTGAATCTCGGCCGGCGACGGCAGCAACAACAATCCGGGAGCGAAGTCGGTGAACAGGGAGCGCAACCGGCCGGCGAGATCTGGATCGTCGGGCCGCAACGACCGGTCGGTGAGACCCCAGAACTCGGGGTCATCGAGGCCGAGGATTTCCGCAGCATGCCGACCCTCGGCCCGCCGCACCTCCGGATCACCCTGCGCCTCGCCGTCGGTCAGCACCACCACCCGCACATCGGTACCGGCATTCCGCAGCTGCACGATCGCGCCGCCGCAACCGAAGACCTCGTCATCCGGGTGCGGCGCCAGCACCAACACCGGTGACCCACCCAGCCGACCGGGCGCATACGGGACAAGTTCATCTTCAGACCGCATCATGGCGCCATGGTAGCGGCGGTACGAGCTTCGACGCAAGGAAACGTCTCGATGACCATCGGTGCCTGCCGTCGGTCAGTGGGGTTAATTCTCAATTCTCAATTCTCAATTCTTAATTGAATTCCTCGGCAACAACCTCAAATAGGCATATCTCGCTGCATCCGCGGGACGCGGTAAATAATTAAGAATTAAGAATTAAGAACTAAGAACTGAGAACTGAGAATTCATGCTCCGTATTTTTTGATTGCCGCGTCCAGCCTCGGCAGGAGGGCGTAAAGGAAAGCGGCGACGCCCGAGATGGCCACGGCCAGAATGACGAATATCTGGGTCGACGGCTGAAGCCCGCTGATGAAGCCTGCGAGCTTGTTGCCGATGGCCGTTGCCAGGAACCAACCACCCATCATCAGACCGACCAGACGCTTGGGCGACAGCTTGGTCACCAGCGACAGCCCCATCGGCGACAGGCAGAGCTCACCGATCGTGATGACCAGGTAGTAGAGCAGCAGCCAGACCATGGATGTCTTGATCGCCCCGTTCTGCCCGACATGCGAGCCCCAGGCCATGATGAGAATCGACAGCGCTGTGATCACCATGCCGTAGAAGATCTTGCGCGCGGTCGAGACCTGTCGCCCCCGCGTCGCCAACCAGGCAAAGAAACCCACGACGAGTGGAGTCAGGACGACGACGAAGACCGGGTTGGGGAGCGCGGTGATCATCTCGGCGTTGAGCAGACGAACGTATTTGCCTGGCGCGAGCTCCGTAGTCGTGTCGTTCGTGTTTCTATACACCCCGTCGAAGGTCGACTGCGAGACCAAAATCACCGGCACCTGGTGGCCGGCCAGAGGGCTGGCCAAAATGACCGACCTCGTTGCGGGAGTGCCCTCCGGGCTCACCTTCACGGTCGTCGTGGTCACACCGTGGATGTCCGTTTCCTCGGTGATATTGACGTTCACGTCGGGATACACCCCGCAGGCCAGGAAGCGCTCTTCCGCCGGAACCTCGGTCGGCGAGAGAACGGCAACATTCTGTGAGGGATCATTCGTGAACCCGTCGACCACAGACTGCCTCAGGATCCGGGCGCCAAACATCGATTCCGCATCGTGATCGACGATCACCAGGGTCTGCGGATCGGGACGGGCGACCTCCGGGCCGGCGTTGTCGAAGTACGAGGGCATCGCCTTCTGGCCGTAGAAGCTGAGAGAATTCGGGATCCACTCGGCCTCGCGGTTCGTGTTGTGCTCGGCAAAGACGGTCATCAGCCCGCCGCTCAGGTGCAGGACCATGAAGAACGCGCCGCCCGCGATGTACACCGGAATGAGCGATGCGAGACCCGGCTTCTCCTCCGGGGTGGCGCGAACAGCCAGCATGACGAAATAGACCAAGATCGGCAACATGCCGATGATAAAGGCGAAGGTCACCGGTCCGATCGTGTTGGCGACAAAGGGAATCGACTTGCCGATGAAGTAACCGGCGGCGCCGAAGATCGCGGCCGGCATCAGGATCGTCATCACGATCTGTCTCATGCTCTCGTCGTCCGGGCTCGATTCGCGGCTCGGGTCGGCCACGGCCAATTTCTTCCAGTTTACGACGAGGATGGCCGTGCCAACCAGCAGGCCGACGCCCGCTGCGGCAAACGCCAGGTTGAAGTTCCACAGATTGCGCAGCGGTGCAGCCAACAACGCGGAGATTGTGGCCCCGATGTTGATCCCCATGTAGAAAATATTGAATCCGGCATCGCGCCTCGGATCATCGGGGGCATAGAGATTGCCGACCATCGCCGAGATGTTGGGTTTGAAGAACCCGTTCCCGATACAGAGCAGGATGAGGCCGGCATAAAAGGTCGGAAGGCTGCGGACACCAAGGCTGAAGTAACCCGCGGCCATCAGGATTCCGCCGATGAACACCGACCGCCGGAAGCCGAGGTATCGATCCGCGATGAGTCCCCCGAGAAACGGCGTGAAGTAGACAAACGCCAGATAGGTGCCATAGATCTCGCCCGCCGTGGCGTTCGAGAATCCAAGCCCGCCGCGCTCGGTATCGATGATGTAGAGGTAGAGGATGCCGAGCATCAGGTAGAACCCGAGGCGCTCCCACATCTCGGTAAAAAACAGTGCTTTGAGCCCCCTGGGGTGTCCAAACGCCATGTATGTCTCCTCGGAATTCAATTTCGCGCCGCCGTGAAAACACGACGAAGCCTCGGAATCCTACCGCATCTATCCGAGGCCACCAAGCCAGTGATTCATTGTGGGCTTGGTTGACGAATCGTGAGAGTGCCATTCGGCTTCATAAAGTTCATATCGAGTGATTCTCAATTGACGGCGGCTCCAGAGCCGGCGTCCAATCCGGGGGGAGGCAACTATGACACAAGGTACATGGCTTGCGGAAGCGAAGAAAAATTCGGGGTTACTGGTCTTTTTGGGAGTGCTGACGGTAATTTTCGGCGTCCTGGCCATTGCCGCGCCGCTGATCACAGGCATCGCCGTTACAGTGTTCGTCGGTTTTCTGCTGGTGTTCCTGGGAATCACCAGGATCATCTTTGCCTTTAAGTCCGGGCAGTGGGGCTCTGGAATCTGGGGGACGATCATCGGGCTGCTCAGCGTCGTTGCCGGACTGCTCATGGTCTTCCGTCCGACGGTGGGTCTGAGCTCACTGACCTTGCTCCTCGCCTTCTACTTTCTTATCGACGGTATCTTCGAGATCATCGCCGCGTTCAAGACCCGCCCCGACCAGGGTTGGGGCTGGGTGCTCTTCAACGGCATCATCGCCGTGCTGCTCGGGTTCATGATCTAGCGCCAGTGGCCGATGTCTGGCGAATGGGCTATCGGCGTGCTGACCGGTATCCACATTGTCCTCGCCGGCTGGGCAATGATCGTTCTCGGCACCGGAGCGCGGAGCATCGCTGGGGGAATCGAGGACGCGGTTGGAGATGTTGTTGATTCGGCAGGAGGTGCCGCCGAGAGTGCAGCTGATAAAGCCAAGGATTTCGCCAGGGACCTCGCTGATACGACCGAAGAGGCGGCCGACAGGGCAGGAGACGCGGTCAAAACCGCGGCTGACAAAACCGAGGATTTCGTCAAGGACGTTGGCGACAAGGCCGGGGATGCCGTGGACGACGTTGTCGACAAGGCGAAGGACACCTTCGGCGGGCATAAGGACTAGCCGCGACCTGTGACGGCGTAGTGCGAAGCACGAAGCCGGAAGCGGCGAAAGACATTTGGCCTGGGACGTGAGCACCAGATACGTGATGGAGATTGGTGTGCCCGTGCACCTCACAGCCAAGAACCTCTTGCCGGATACAACGTCGCCGCCTCAGTCGACCACCTTAGGGGGAAGATCCACCAGCGCACGATCCAGTATGTGGCAAAGCTCACTGTCGCACCGGCAGACGGAGTCTGAACCAGGAATATCCGCCTCTCCCTCTCCGGTTTGGGTCAATAGAGTGATTCTGAATATAAGAGACGAGAATGAACCTGCACCTTAACGTATTTCGATCTGTCACACCGTGTCTGGTGGCGATCATCGCCATTTCGATACCAGCATTCGCCCAGTCGAACGATCGTGACGTGTTGCGCGATCGCATCGAGTGGTTGTCGTCAGCGTCCGAACCGACGGTCGACGGGGCGCCCATCGCGGCGGTCCCGTTGATCTCCAAGCTCTGTGAGCGGCGCGACTACCAGCCGGCGTGGACGGATCCGGAGATGGTACGGCAGCTTTATGATCAGGTTCTGCGATCCGTCGAGCATGGGCTCGATCCGGAAGACTTCCACGCCCGACAGCTCGCCGCCCGTCTCAATCCCGGCGCCCGCGCGAACGACCCGGTTTATCGGGCCGACACCGAGATCCTGTGCGCTGACGCCCTCGCCCGTCTCGGCGTGACCCTCCACTTCGGCAAGCTCGACCCGGCAGCTTTCGACCCGGCGTGGAACTTTGCCCGAAAGATCGAAACGGACGACCCGGTGAAGTTGTTCGACGACGTGCTCAATAAAGGGAACACCACCGCGGCTCTCGAAGACATGGCCCCGCGCACCGACTTTTACAGGCGGCTGCGCCAGGCGCTCGTCACCTACCGGAGTATCTCGGCGGGCGGCGGCTGGCCCATCGTTGCCGGTGGCGAGGTGCTCGAGGAGGGGTCAAGAAGCCCGCGTGTGGCTGTTCTGCGTACGCGGCTGAAGATCACGGGTGATCTGGCTCTATCCGACCCGTCCGATCCAACCGTATTCGATGATGATCTCGAGGCGGCTGTCAAAAACTTCCAGGAGCACCACAGAATCGACCCCGACGGCAAGGTCGGCCCTCGCACCCTCGAGGAGCTCAACGTCCCGGTCGGCGCGCGGGGCGGGCCAAACCGCG
>RCNG010001291.1_pt1 | contig 12423 bp, 13 predicted proteins | sample 2041371 | NCBI WGS metagenome assembly RCNG01 (sample SAMN09708227, study PRJNA481090) | Marine sediment metagenome, whole genome shotgun sequencing project. | biome: marine sediment; feature: ocean; material: sediment; isolation source: Sewage treatment plant 1 marine sediment (STP1) ... | reverse complement strand
GACTTCGTCAGGGTGGTAGCGGCTGCGTCAGGCGACAACTCCAAATAATCGACCGACGCCCGCTGTTAGTGCCATTGCGAGCGCACCCCAAAAAGTCACTCTGAAAGCGCCGACCGTAATTGAAGCGCCGCCGGCGCGTGCCCGCAGATGCAACTCCCACGGAAGGTTGAGCAAATCGTGGACCCGCGTCAGTCCTGACCGGTGGCCCCGACGGAAACGCAGTTCCGTGAGGCGAAGCGGAACATCGATCTGCATTGAAAAAAGGGCAGCTTCTAAAGAAAGTTTTCAAACGTAAGTTGATTATTGAGTTTCAATACTCTTGAGATATTGCTGTAGGGGTGGGTAAACGTTTTTGTTTTGATTCCATCAAAACAAAAACGTTTACCCACCCCTACAATGCCTATTAGATGCAGGAAGGACAGCAAAAATGCACGCGGTCGACTTCTTGAAACCGCAACCCCGTATCCTCAATAACACCATCAACTCAATCAACTTAATCAACTTAACCAACTCAATCAACTATATATACCCGCAACCCGTAACCCGTCTCTATAGCCCCAGATAGGCTTTTCGAATATGAGGATTTTCCAGCAGCTCCTGTCCGGAGCCGCTCAACGCGATTTCGCCGCTTTCCAATACATAACCGCGATCGGTGATTTTAAGAGAATGAAAGACATTCTGCTCGATTAACAGAATTGATGTTCCCTGTTTGTTAATCTTTTCAATTATTTCAAAGATGGTGCTGACCAGGACAGGGGCCAGGCCCAGGGACGGTTCATCCAGCATCATGAGGGTGGGCAACGACATCAGGCCGCGTCCCATGGCCAGCATTTGCTGTTCGCCGCCGCTCAAAGTTCCTGCCTTCTGCTCAAGGCGCTCTTTTAACCTGGGGAAGTAAGTGACCACCTGTTCCATGGTCCCCTTCAGCAATTTCCTGGTGCGCGAAAACTGGGCGCCCATTTCCAGATTTTCCAGCACCGTCATGGTGGGAAAGATCTGTCGGCCTTCGGGTACGTGGCTGATTCCCTTTTCGACGATTTTAGATGTCGGCGCCTGGGAAATTTGATTGCCATCTAAGGCAATGGTGCCTCTGCGGGGCCGCAGCATGCCTGAAATGGTTTTTAACAGGGTGGACTTGCCGGCCCCGTTGGAGCCGATGACAGATACGACCTCGCCCGGATGGACGTCAATGCTGACGTTTCTAAGGGCCTGCATGTCGCCGTAATAAACATCTATTTCACTAACCTTGAGCACTCAAAAACTCCTTACCCAAATAGGCTTCGATGACCTGCTGGTCTTTGACGACTTCTTCGGGGCTTCCTTCAGCGATTTGGATACCGTAATTGATAACAATTACCCACTTTGAAAGGGCCATGACGCCCCGCATGACATGCTCGATTAAAAAAATGCTGACGCCCTGGCGGTTGACTTCCTTCAGAAGGGCGATCAGTTCGTCCACTTCGGTGGGATTTAATCCCGCCATGACTTCATCCAGCAGTAATACTTTTGGCTGCGTGGCCAGGGCCCTGGCCAACTCCAGTCGCTTTCGCAGGGGAAGCGGCAGGCCCTGGGCTTCCTGGTGTGTCCAGCTGGAAAGCCCGATAAATTCTATGATCTCAAGGGATTTCTTTTTGGCTTTGGATGTTGATTTTTCCTTTGCAAGTGCTCCCACCATCACATTGTCCAGCACCGAGATAGTCAAAAACGGCTTTACAATTTGAAAGGTTCGGGCCATACCCATCTGGCAGATTTGGAAAGGTTGCAGTCCGTCAAGCTTCCTATCTTCTAAATAAACCTCACCTTCATCCAGAGGCAGAAAGCCGCTCAGGCAGTTAAATACGGTGGTCTTACCTGCACCATTAGGACCAATCAGAGCTAGAATCCCCCCTTTTTCCAGCTCAAAGGAAAGGTCACCGACGGCCATCAGACCGCCGAAGCTTTTTGATAGTTTATTTGCCGTTAAAATACTCATGGGATTCCTTTATGCCTATTTGCCTTCTGCAGGTTTCAGAATCGGCCTTAATAACCGCTGTACATAAACTATAATTCCTTTGGGCATGAAAAGAACCACCAGAATCGTCAATACGCCGTAGAGGATGAGGTGCAGTCCCTCCAGACCGCCCTTTGTGAAATAGGCCCGGGATATTTCTGACAGCGGGGTCAGAATAATGGAACCGATCACCGGCCCGAAGAGCGTGCCAAGCCCCCCTACAATCGGCCGCAGGATCAGCTCGATGCTCAGTGACATGCCGAACAAGCTGTTGGGATGCAGATAAAATATGTAGTTGGCATAAAACGCGCCGGCCAGAGAGGTCATAAACGCACTGATGGCAATCGCAATCATATTGTATTTAAAGGTGTTGACGCCCAGGGCCTGGGCGGCTTCTTCATCTTCTCTGATGGCGACGATAAAGCGGCCGACTTTGGAGACCTCGATGATACGCACAACGATGAGCGATGCCACCATAAAACCGAGGGCGATGTAATAATAGGGTATGTTGCCCCTGAACTGGAAATTATAGAAAGACGGATTAAAATCCAGGAAAATGCCCGTAAAAGAACCCAACGCTTCGATATGTGATACGGCCAGGCGGGTGAGCTCGGCAAAGGCGATGGTCATGATGACAAAGTAAACCCCTCTGAGGCCGAAGCGAAATCCTAAAAAGCCGAGACAAAGGGCGATGGCCACCGCTATAAATCCTCCCAGAAACATGCCGATCCAGGGGGTCAACCCGATAGTTTGGGCCAGGTAGGTGGTGGCGTAAGCTCCGATGCCGATATAGAGCGCATGCCCTAGAGATATGTGCCCGGTGTATCCGGTCAGCACATTCCAGGACTGACCGACGTAAGCCCAGTAAAAGATCATTATAAAGATACCCAGGGCGTAATTGTCCAGGAACAGGGGAAGCAGCATCAGAATTACAAAAACAGCGGCCAGCAGCAGGTAAAGTCGTTTCATTTTTTCCCCCCCAAAAGCCCCTGGGGACGGAAAAGCATGATGATGATTAAGATGCTGAAACTGACCGCATGTTTAAGGGTGGCCGGCAGGAACAGGGTCGATACGGATTCGGCGACACCCAGAATCAGACCTCCCACGAGGGCCCCGATAAGATTGCCCATGCCGCCCAGGATGACCACAATAAAGGCGGTCAATGTGAAATCATGTCCCAGGTGAGGTGAAAGCGGCATGAGCGGCAGGAGCAGAACACCGGCAGCCGCCGTGGTGGCAGCGCCCAGGGCAAAGGCGGTGTTGTTTATTCGATTGACGTTGATGCCGACCACGATGGCGCCGGTCCGATTGTCGGAGGCGGCCCGGATACACTTGCCGATGTTGGTTTTTTTCAAAAAAATAAATATCAGGAGGGTAATCAAAATTGCCAGCCCAAAGGCGATCAGGCGTGAGACGTCGATCATGACGGGTCCCATCCACAGGGTTTCAAGCCCCAGGGCCGTCTGGGGGCTGCGGTAATCCGGCCCCCAGAGCAGGAGAGCAAGATTTTCTAGAATCAGGCCCATGGACACCAGCGGGAGCACCTGCATGGCCTCGGGGTAATCGAGGATGCGGTTGACCACCGTAGCTTGAATCAGATATCCCAGTACAAAAATAACCGCGGCCACGATCACCAAAGACAAATAGGGGTCAATGCCCAGCAGAACGAAAATCCAGTAGGACACATACATCGCCATGACCATTATCTGGCCGTGGGCAAAATTGATGACCCCCATAACCCCAAAGATGAGGGAGAGACCCAGGGCAATCAAGCCGTAGATCCCTCCCAATAAAATTCCCTGGATAGTCAGCTGCAGCGCAAGGTTTGAATCCATACCTGTTACCGTTTCCAGAGCTGAGGTGCCGGAAATACGATATTATCGGACTGGGCAAACTCTTTGGGTGCCACGATCTTGACCCTCTTGAGCAGGTTTTTGTCCGGCTGTACCTGGATAAGAGCTGTTAGCGCACCCGTGTTGTCACCTTTTTCGTTAAACTGAATGGCACCGCCCACCACCGGGTGGTTTTTAAAATTCGTCTGGCGCGTTGCCGCCAGGATCTTTTCCGGATCGGTGGAGCCGGCCCGCTCCAGGACATCGGCAATGACCAGCACCCCGGTGTAAGCATAGGCGCTGTTGGTGTCCAGGTAGCGGTTATGGGCTTTTTCGAAGGCCGCATTGGCCTGTTTGTAAACTGAATTGGACGGGTTAATCCAGGGCACGTTGACCATGACGTAATAGATCAACTTCCCCAGATCTTTAATGACATCCGGTTCATACCAACCGGGGGAGCCGGGACCATAAATACCCATCAATTCGACCCGCTGCTTATACAGCTCCCGGGTCAGGAGGATACCGTCACCGGGACGTGAGACCGGAAACAGGATGTCGGGTTTGGCGGCTTTGATGCGGGCCACTTCGGCCGACAGATCATGAATTCCCAGTGGAAATTGGACGCGGTCGACAATTTCGATGGGCAATCCCGATTTTTCCATAAATTTGACAAATCCGCCCGACATGCCTTTACCGAAGGCATCAGCGGTGTTGGTTACCACCGCGCGTTTGGGCATTACGCCCTTCATGTCCGTAACCAGCTTAAGATATTTCACGGCCCCGTTGAGCAGGCCCGAGACGGTAATAAATACCCGGAAGGTATATTTTTTACCTTTGCCGGTAACCTTATCCAGGGCGGCTACGTCCATAATAAAGGGCACCTGCCGCTGCTCGCAAAGGGTTGATATCGCCATGGCAACGCCGCTTTGAAACGGACCGGTCATCACCTTGGCACCGCCGTTTATCAAACGATCGGCTTCCGAGCGTCCCACTTCGGGTTTGCTCTCACTGTCTCCTAAAAGCAGTTCGAGCCTGGCACCGCCCATCGATTTGATACCGCCTTGGGCGTTGATGTAGTCCACCGCCAGCTGGTTGCCGCGGCGCTGGCCCACACCGATGACGGCCAGTGGTCCGGTGGCCGGCTGGACGGATCCGATTTTTATGGTCGGGGGCGCCGCCCGCAGCAGCTTGGGAACCCCGAAGGATGAAGCTGCGACACCCAGACCGATCATTCCGGAAGTTTTTATAAACGTTCGACGATCCATGCCTTTGTTTTTTGGTTGATCCATAATCAGTTCCTCCTTTTTGGTAGTTTTTGCCAAGAAGTGGGTTCAAAATTCCGGAGGCAATGCTGGTATTTATCCCCCGAATGAAATTGCCAGCAGGTTTGCGGGCGATCGCCGCCCAGGATGTGGTGGTTTATCTGAATATAATTCATATTTTATACAAGTATTATTTACTATAGGGTCTCATTTATGAAGTCAAGAAATAATCTGTGCTTGCAGTTACGAGGTATAATCAATTGGCCTTTGATCTTATTTGAGATTTTGATATTGGAATTTGGAATTTATTTGTAATTTGGTGCTTGTAATTTGTTATTTCCGGTTTATCCGGGTTAGGGTTTGTAAACATGGTACCGGGCGCTCATCCATTCAGTCAGTCCCGTTTTGTAATATTTGGAAAATCGCCTGTCTGAAGGGCCTCCGGGAAGATTGTTGAGTAATTCATCATTATCCAGATCCGCTATCATCCGGTATGAGGCCGCAAATGTTGCCGATTGTCCCATGGCCTTAAATATCTGGCTTTGCGGAATGGTTGCGCGGCTGCCGATATGCTCATAGGGGCCGTAGTCGAATCCGAAAATTTTGGGAAGTTTGCCGCCGAAAAATAAATTAAGGATATATATTTTGCGCGTTTGTCCATAAGGGATGGCCGGTTTGTTCAGACCACGGTCAATGGCCATTTGATATATTTGCTCTCTTGACTGATCTGCGAACCAGGCCGATGTTTCTTTTAACAAAACCTGATCAAAATTACCGTGGAGCATGGCGAACATGGAGGTATCCGTGATCATGTGCTCGACCACATCGACACCCATGCCATTTTCACCGAAAACCAGTTTCAGCAGTTCCCGGTAAATCCTCTCAAACAGGGTGGCGCCAAGAGAGGCGGCATCATATCTTCGGTCCCAGTTTCTTAATATTTCGTCGCTTTCATTTGATAATTGTTGAACTTCGTCTGCTGCGTCACCGCCCAGATCAATCCAGCGCATAAATTTGTCGAGTTCAATCAGATCTTTGTCGGCTTTTATACATTCTGAGGCCCTGCCCTGACCGACGATTTTCATAAGCCACATGTGCATCTGGCGATCATGGCCATGCATGTATCCCAACCCGTAATGAAGATCAATTTCCTCGTCGGATTCGATCCTGGGGAAACCGTCCGGCATGCGTTGAATTTTGACGTTGCCGGCCGTCCCCCTCAGTATAACTTCCTGGTCTTTGATCTTCATGGGAAACCCCCTGGATAGATGTTTGAACGCTTTGAGTTTCAAATGATATTTTTTATTAGGGATAGGGCACCGAGTCAAGAAGCAATCTGTAAAATGCTTTCCCGGCGAAGTATTGTGGTGTAAAGGTAAATATGACATAATATTTCTCGCGGCTGCCTACGGGCTGGAAGCGGGGCTGGGGCAGCCGCTATATGTCGCGGAATTGTATGAAAATTGGATACGGGTCTGATTTAGGAATTAAAGGATTGAGGAATTTAGGAATTGAAGGATTAAGGGATTGAGGGATTAAGGGATTAAGGGATTAAGGCATTGAGGAATTGGGTTTTATATAAGATTAGGATGTATCCTTTAATTCCTAAATTCCTAAATTCGCAATACCTAAATTGTTATACCCTAAATCCCCCAATTCGGCGCTAATAAATATAAATAGTGTCCAAAAAATTGACTTATTTTTAAAGTTAATTACGAGGTCTGAAATTGCAATTTAATTCCCTCACTGAAACCCATATTAAAGCACTTCAATCCATGGTGGATGCGGATCGGTTTTCCACCGGAGAATCGGTGCTGGATCTGCATGCCAGGGATCAGTCCTACCATCCGCGCAGTCGCCCGGAAGCGGTCATCTGGCCTTTGTCTGCAACTGAGGTTTCCGGCATTGTAAAATATGCCGACGAACACCGGATTCCGATTACCGGGTGGGGTTCCGGATCGAGCCTGGAAGGCAATCCGATTCCGATAAAACACGGGATTGTGCTGGATTTTTCGCAGATGAACCGGATTTTGGAAATCCGGGAAGAGGATTTTCAGGCCGACGTAGAGCCGGGGGTGGTCTACCAGGATTTAAACGCCAAGCTCAAGCATACAGGTCTGTTTTTCCCGCCGGATCCCGGTGCGCGGGCCACTATCGGCGGGATGATTGCCAACAATGCCAGTGGCACCCGCACGGTATATTACGGCTCCACCAAGGATTATGTTTTGCAATTGACGGTGGTGATGGCTAATGGAGAGATCGTCGAAATGGGAACCCGATCCAGCAAAACCTCGTCCGGATATGACCTTATTCGCCTGATGGTCGGCTCCGAAGGAACCCTGGGAATCGTTGTTAAAACCACCGTTCGACTGACCGGGCTTCCACCGGAATTTTCTGCCGCCGTTGCCACTTTTCCAAGTGTCGAGGCCGCCGGCAAGGCTGTTTTTGAAATCAAACGCGCAGGGCTTAACCCGGCGGCACTGGAATTGTTGGGACCCGAATCCATTGCTTTGATGAACAAGGAGGAGAATCTTGATCTAAGCGTCTCACCGACCCTGTTTATTGAATTTCACGGGATTACGACCGGCCAGTTGTCTGAGGTACTGGAGATGGCTGAGGAGATTTGCCGGACCGAAGGATGCCTGCAGTTCAGACCGGGGTTGGGCCGGGCGGAAAGGGATCACATCTTTAAGGCTCGCCACGGCCTGGGCGAGACAATCATTCGCAATCATCCGGGCTGTCGGGTGCTTTCAACGGATGTGGCCGTGCCGAACACCCAATATCCGGAACTGATAAAAACGATCCGGAAAGAAGTGGATGCCAGCAAAATCGTGGGCTATACCCTGAGCCATGCCGGTGACGGCAATGTTCATCTGGTTGTCGTCGGGAAAAAGGGAGATAAGACAGAATGGGATAAAATCGATCGGGTGGTCAACACCGTGGTTACCCGGGCGCTGAATCTGGGAGGTACAGCCACCGGTGAGCACGGGGTGGGGATCGGAAAAAGGAAATACATGTCCACCGAGCACGGATCCAGCCTGCAATGGATGCAGCGCGTGAAATCATTGTTTGATCCCAACGGTATACTTAATCCTGGAAAGATATTTCCATAACGATCTATTCGATGCTGTCCACCAGTCCCCATCTCAGGGCCTTGTCGGCACTAAACCAGGTCGTCTTTTTTTCCAACTCTTGCCACTTGGTTTTGCCCAGTTTGGAATTGTCAACGAGTTTTCCGATGTAACGATCGCGCAGCAGATGCATCAACTCGTTCTGGGATTGAATATCCGAAGCGGTTTCGCGTCCCGGCCATTTCCAGAGCGCGGCTTCGTGCACCATGAAAATGGTTCCCGGAGCGGCCAGGCGGACATCGCAAACCGCAAAAACAGGTACGGCCGCGCTGGCGATGATCCCGGAGGCATGGGCCGTGATTTTAAAACCTTTTCTTCGGGCCCGTTCGATCTGATCCGCCAGGGCAAGGCCGGAAAAAGCATCCCCACCGGGAGAGTTAATGAACAGATTCACATCACGAATGGTGGTGTTGTTTTCCAGGACGACAAAATCGTTCCACAACCGGGTGACGTCTGCTACCGACAGGCCGGAGAAAATTTTTATAAAAGCCTTGTCATTTGAAATGAACGACAGCTGTGACAGACGACCTTCCGGGTTGGAGACTTCCATGGATTTGTTTACCTGATCCTTGGGTTGTTCCTGAACGGTTACTTTCGCCGGATCAGTGGCCTGGATTTTTACAATTACTTCCTGGGGCTTCGGTGGCGGACTGCTGGTCGGTACGCTTGCACAACTAACTAAAAAAATTCCCAAAGCAAATAAGATAAAAATTTTTCTAATCATGACTCAATCTCCTTCGATATTTTTTACTTTTTTCAATTGGGTTGTTTACTAACAAAGCAAAAAGTGTACCAATTTAATCAAATTAAGTCGCCAAAAATATTTGATCGAAAATACAATTAGTTATGAGATGTTATGATGTCCCAAGGAGACCATTAGAGAATGATCATTTTTTATCAGTCACGGATTTGACATAGAGAGTCAACAATGCCGGTAGTGATTCAACCAATCAACCAAAACCAGGGAGGCTTGAAATGGGGGATGTGTTGCGCATGTCACAAAAATATCGAGAAATATATCCCGGTGTGGGGTTCGGTCTCACCCTGATCGCCGGATGTCGCGATGCTTCAAATCCGCCGGGTTTTGACCAATATAAACGGAAGCTTCTGCGAAAAATGAGGAAGCGGGAGACCCTGGCACAGATTACCGATCGCATTGAGATTTATATCTCAAGGAGGGACTGACTATCGCCGCAGACACGTTGGTAGAGTTTGGCAGGGGAAAGCTTAAGTTTGTTGAAGTTTGTAAGTAGTTAAAAAAAGATCCTTTGTCGCTGGTGACAAAGGATCTTTTTTAAGTATTGGGGTTTTATTTTCTAGCTATCCTTTAACTAGCTTAAAGCTGGTTAGCATTTGTTTAAAATCTGCGATACCGTTATCATAGTAGTCCTGCATACCTGCGCTGTAACGCAAATTAAAAAATGAGTTACCGCTTATAAAACCATAATAAAGTGTTTTGTACGCAAATCCCTTTTTGTTCTTGTAGGTAAATAAAATTTTGAAGCCGGCGTGCCCGTCTATGAGGGCAGGGGTATTTTCTAACACTTTGAAATTCATGATTTTGCGGTCAGAGGAAATTTCGTCAATAATAATGCCGGCCGATTCCAGGGGCAGCATTCGCTTTCTTAACTTCTTTTTGGTGTGATTGAAGGGGCGATCAATCGGGCGCTGCTGGATAAACACGTACCCCAGAGTGGCTTTTTCCCATTTTGTGATAAGATATCTCTTTTCATATTTCGGCTTATACCATCCCCGGGGTATATCAACTGAGATGCCGCCATCAGGTAAACCTTTGAGGCTGCGTTTATTCGCTGCCGACGCGCAGCCGAAAATCAGACCCAAAGAAATAAAAAGGAGCAGTATTTTTTTCATGATTCTTCTCCTTTGTTGATACATCTTTGCAAGTACCCCTGGATATAGGCTTTGTCAGGTGCATCGGGTGCAAGCACCAGGCATGATTCGAAAAATTTTTGAGCCAGACGCCGCTCACCTCCCTTATAGTGTATCAATCCCATGGCTTTGTGAGGTGCGGAAAACGTCGGATCCAGGGCAATGGCTTTTTCATAATGCGTTATGGCTTTTTGGGTATCAACCTGCCGGCCTTGCTGCCTGTATATTTCACCGAGCAGGTAGTAGGCGCCGGCATCATACGGATTTTGGCGCAGATATTTTTCGGCACCCTTCTGGGCAACGTAAAACCGGCCCATTCGGAGATCCAGCCGGGCATTGTCCAGGACCAGTTTGTTCAGCCGGGTTCGGAAAATTTCGGAATTTTTTATGCCGGCTTTGCGGCCTGAATATTCGGTGGCCAGCCAACGGCTGGCGTTCTCTATGCGCTGCTCTACGCTGGGATGGGTACCGAAGAAAAAGGGCTCTTTGATACCCTCGATTTCGATTTCCTGTCGCAGGTGTTCAAAAAGATTCAGGACCTGCGCAGGATCATAGCCTGCTTTTACTATGAGGTCAAGCCCGACGCGATCAGCTTCGGCTTCAAACTCACGGGTGTAGCCGGTTACAGCAGCCATCGATCCATTCACTCCCAGTATTCGGGCCAGATCCTGAACCATAGCGATTTTTTTTAGGGATTGCCTGACGGCAGCCATATACCCGGGATGGTCATTAATACTTTTTATGACCCTCAATGAATGGCGGTGGGTGCAGTGGGTCATTTCATGGGCCAGAAGGGCAGCCAACTGGGCCTCATTATCCAGGCGCGATAGAACCCCGGTATGGATATAGATGACACCGTTGGGGAAGGCAAAGGCATTTAAATTTGGATCATTGACGACTTTAATGTCAAAGGAAATGTCAGGCGAATGTGTATACGCTTGAAGCTTTTTGGCAACATCATCAAGATAGGCTTTAAGCTCTGTATCCTCATAGAGCAGTCCGCTGTTATTTATGATCTGTTGTTCTTCCCGGGCCCGGCGCCAAAGAATTTTTTCATCTTCACCGTCCGCAATTGCCTCGTTAATCGAAATCGGCGGGGCTGTTGCACACCCAACTGCCAGGCAACACACAGCCAGAAATAATGCAAGATATTTCATCCTTCGGGTAGACATCATATGATGATCCAGGGCTTTGAATAGCGATTGGTTAGTTCCATCTAGTGCGAAAATTTCAATAATCTAAAATAGTTAAATCTGCGCACCCCATTGGGCTATTCATGAAGTTTTAACGTTAGTATCGGCAATTTGGTTACCGAACTTTACTTTTTTTTAAGCCTGTTATAGAAATTGAATGATTTTTCAGATAGTTGCGGTGGACAGCGGTGGGTTGACAAATAATGAAAGGGGTTCATATTGAAAATTTGTTTCATTTATTAATTTTTCTATGGACTTTTTTTTCAAAATGTTTATAATATGCGGCAGGTTAAAACAGTCGGTGGGTCAGATTTGATTCTGTTTTTCTCTTGAAAGGAGGTTCGATCATGAAAAAAGTTATTTTTCTACTGATCATTGCGTTTTTTCTAGCGGGTTGCACCGCCGAATGGTACAAACACGACACCATTTATAAAACGAATGATCACATGACCTTTAGCTGGTGGGGATACAACAATCCCTCAAATGAAGATTTGAAAAAATCTGAATCAGAAGGATGGTGGGGCGCGGAAATTCCCTATATCCCGGCCGAGTAGTTCTTTGGTGTTGGAAAGCTGTGGATATGAATCGGCCGAATTGATGACGTCTTTCCGACTCTATCTGTGATTTGCAGAAAAATAAGTCCCTAAAGTGGCAGGCTGCTATACTGATGTATCCGACTGGCAACCTAGACGATGGGTCCTTCCGTCACGCAAATGGAATTAAAAGGGCTCAGCAGTCATGCCCTGAGGAATAAAACCTCAAACCGGATAGCAACTGCCGCATTGGGGATGGAAACCATAAGAACTGATGGTCAAAGCCTTTTTTTAAAGCTATCAAGTGCCTCCTGCAGCATACGGCGTATAAATACCTCTTTATCGCCGTCGGTTAGCTGCATATATTCTGTATAGTTCGCATTCGACTGTTCCAGACCCGGTGGATGTCCCCTGCGTCTTTTTTTTATTTTATCAAACTCCTGCACCATTTCCAACAGGCTGTAACGCTGCCCTTCAAAAGTTAGGATCCATTCTAATCGTCGCATCATTTCAAAACCGCAGCTTTTCGGGTATCTCGAAGTCGAGCCGTGAATCGCGTTTGAGTTTCAAAGTATCGGGGACCATCAAGAAC
>RCNG010001289.1_pt1 | contig 12431 bp, 11 predicted proteins | sample 2041371 | NCBI WGS metagenome assembly RCNG01 (sample SAMN09708227, study PRJNA481090) | Marine sediment metagenome, whole genome shotgun sequencing project. | biome: marine sediment; feature: ocean; material: sediment; isolation source: Sewage treatment plant 1 marine sediment (STP1) ... | reverse complement strand
CTTACCAGCAGAAAAATGGCTTATTAGTTGACGGGATTGTCGGGCCTCAAACTTTAGCTGCTATCCGAGAAGCCAATGCCACGACAGATAACTCGGAGAAGGTCTATTCACCATATCAGGGTTTGGTGGTGAATAAATATTTTCTTCCCAAAGGTGAGCACAGGGGAGGGGCCGACCCAAAAGGAATATTTGTTTTTGCACCATACTGCTGGATGGAATAATCCTTATAAAACAGTTGGTGGCTGGGCTAAAGATGATTGAGGTACGATTGCGACTGAGTTTGTGTTGGGTGGACGATCAGTAAGGGGTTTTGACTGGCCACATATAAAACGTCAGGAATACCTGCGTGTTCGTCTGGTAGAAAAAGATAAACAGACGGTTGCTCAATTATTTCCTCACCAGGGTTCTGGCGTATTAAGTTCTGCAAGTTGGGCTGATGGCTTAATAGAGGTATTTATCGGACAGCAAATCAAGCAGGGTGACAAGGTCAGTTACCTGCCATTTGAAGGCTTGTATTAACAGTACCCTGAAGCTATTGGCTGACAAGGTACCATGGTGTGCTAGCGCCAATCAGCAAACATCGTGTTTTAGTTGCCCCGGCGCATCGTGGTAAAGGTGGTAATAAACAAATAAACCTGGAAACACAAGAGAAAACAACCTTTGCAAGAAAGCAGGGAATGACCTGGGCGCAGCGCTTGAAGCGGGTATTCAAAGCTACCGCGTCCTCGACAACCGCTCCTGCGTTGTCCTACTACCGTCCATCCATGGACATATGCTCTCGCCCCTTACCTACTCCAAGTAGGCAATATCGATATAGAAGTGTGTGATATTTGCGGTAAAAAAGTAAAGGTGATTGCTTGTATTGAAGAACCGGCTGTTATCAAGAAAAAACTCACACACTTAAAAGTACAAGCGCCAGCCATAAAAAAATATACCCTGCCAGAAGGCGGGTCGCCACCACAAAGAAGCCTGTTTGCTGATTAAGATGAATGACTTGGTGAGTAAAAGGAATTGCTACAGATTGTTGGCACGATGGTGTTCGTCAGTATTATTGAAACAGGATGATAATCTCTAATTTTTGATGGTTTGACTTGAGTTAGAAAGGGTGTTTATATTTCCTATACTTTACTTTATACCTTAGATTTAACCACCCGTCATGCTCATTAAACGAACCACCTGATTGGGTTTGTCTTTGAATTCGTGTTTTTCGGGTTTTATTCCAATCGCCTTGATCAAAACAGTTTTTAAATTTTCATCGCTAATACCCTGGCGTAAAAGCGGTCGTAGTTCGACTTTGTCGTCCTGGCCTAAACATAAGTAAAGCGTACCATCGACTGATAAACGTACGCGATTACAGGTTTCGCAAAAATGCTGCGAGATGGGTGTGATAAAGCCAATGCGTAACTGGGTGTTTTTAATTTGCACGTATCTTGCAGGTCCACCGCCGGGCATGACACCGGGTATTAATTCGTAGCTTTTTGCCAGCTGTTGTTTGACGGTTTGCAGGTCGATATAGTGATCTGTGGCATTTTCACCAGTCGCACCCATGGGCATGGTTTCGATAAAGCGTAAGGTGAAACCGTGTTGCAGACAAAATTCCACCATGTCTTCAAACTCATCATCATTGATGCCTTTCATGGCAACCATATTGATTTTGATGGGTGTGAAGCCGGCCTGTCTGGCTGCGATTAAGCCGTCGAGTGCCGGCTGTAATTCACCACCGGTTATCTCTTTAAACTTTTCAGGGTTTAAAGTATCCAGGCTAACGTTAATTCTGCTTACACCCGCATGATGTAAATCTTCAGCCTGTTTGTCCAGTAACATGGCATTAGTGCTGAGTGATAAGTCATCAAGACCGGGCAGGGCTGTCAGGCGCTGCGCTAAGTCGGCGATATCTTTTCTGACCAGTGGTTCACCACCGGTTAATCGCACGCGTGCAACGCCAAGTTCGGTAAAGGCTTTTATAACACGTTCAATTTCATCAAAGCTTAACCAATGATCGGGTTGTTCAAAATCCTTGAAGCCCTTAGGCATACAGTAGAAACAGCGTAAGTTACATTTATCGGTGACTGACAGACGCAGGTACTCAATTCGTCGGCCAAAAGGGTCGATGAGAGAGGCCTGTTTTCCCTGATTAATGTTATTCATTGTTTGCTCTTAGAGTGCCTATCTGAGAATCGTTCACAGCCATAGTATAACGATACTGTATTATATCGGAATACCTCGTAATGATGGGTTTTAACATGGTTAGTCGCCTTACAGTGAAGCGATGTTGATGGCTTTAGGATCGGCAATACAGCTTTCTCGGCACAATCCACAGCCGGTGCATAGCGCTTCAGCGATGACAGGTTTGCACATGTCCAGTGTTAACGCGCCCGGGACAGGGCAAATGCCAATGCAGGCACCGCATTCGGGACCGCTGTAGGGTAAACAGGTTTGTTTATTAATGGATGCTCTCGCCAGTTTGGGTGGTTGTGCTTTCTCTGTCTCAGCTGGTTTTGTTGCAGACTCACTTTCTGGTAATTCTGGGCTTGATTCAGGTATTAATAATGCCCCGGCTGTGCATGCGCTTACGCAGGGCCAGTCTTCGCATAAATGGCAGCCTTTGTTTATTAAATCCAGTGCAGGTGTGCCAGCAAACTTTACCCCCAATCTTGCCGATAAACTGAAAACCACCTCATGTGGACAGGCTGTTATACAGTCGCCACATCGTGTGCAGGCTAAGATGAAGTCAAGTTCAGCAATGGCATAGGGTGGGCGAATCCAGTGTAATGCCTGTTTTTTAATACTGGCATCAACCGCTTTGACAAGGGGTTTGCTACCTTTATCTACGGCCGATCTAAAAAATGCTCTTCTATCCATTACGCGTTTCCATTACATTTGCCATTACATCATACTATTACATTCGCATTATCATGGGTTGCATCAGTATCCACAAATGAAAGCCGGTGATACCGATGGCAAAAAACAACATAGGCAGTAATTTGAAGCCAGCCAGTTTATGGTTTATTGTTTGCTTTGTGGTCAGCACACTAATCCCGCGATGCCTAATTACCTGTAAGGCAATCCAAAAACCAAAAATCATTAATCCTGCCTGTATAGCAAATAAAACATCTTGCGACATCCACATGGTCATGTGACGTTCATGTTTTTCCATCATGCTAAGGGGAACTGTATCAATGCCAAGCGGATTGGCGAATACTGCACCGATACCCACACTTTCTCTGATCAGATGATTAAGGTTGTGTGCCATGTGGTAGGCAAATGCCAGTGGCAGGGCGACAAAAGCAAAGGTTGAAAATAGTCGTTTGAATGCTATATCAGTGCCCGTGGTTTTTCTTGTGGCTTCCACCAGCAAAGCATAAATTGCCGCGATGATGACGAGGCAGGCAAGCAGGCCGATGCTGAAACTGGTTAACAAACGACCCGAGTCACCAATCACCTGTGCCAGTTGGCTCATCCAGACTTCCCAGAAAGGCATCATGGTGAGACCGTGAAAACCTGTAAGGGCCAGCAGAGCGATCATAAACCAGGCTTCATCCCAGTGTGGACGTCCACTGTGCAAGGCTTCGGCACTGGGTGGACGAAAACGCCAGGCGATATTTTCATGTGGACAGCTTTGAGTGCAGTTACCGCAGGATGTGCAATAGCTGTTTTGTTTTAAGCGGCCCATGACCAGCCCGGTTGGACAGGGTTCGACTTCTTCATTACCGTGATAACAATCCAGTGTTGTACAACTGGCACAGGTGTCGTTATTTATCGGGCGTAATTCTATCGGCGCCAGTTGCGAGTAAAATCCGATGGTGCGACCGACGGGGCAAAAGTTTCGACAGAAAGCTTTACGTTGAAAGATGGCAAGTGAGGCAGTAGCCAGTACAACCATTAACAGCGATACTGCCGCGGTAGCATAGGGGTTGATGGTAATGCCAACACCTAACTCTAACCAGGTGAGGGCGATAAACATAAAAAGTGCCGGCCACACATTGGCCAGCCATTTGGGCACTTTAATGTTCAGGCTATTATTGGGTTCAGCTCTCCGCCAAAGTCTTCGCCGTACCAGCCATTGCGCTATGGCATCCCAGGGACAGATGGCGCACCAGGCCGAGCCTAAAAAGAAAACTGAGAACACCAGGCCAGACCACCACAAATTCCATGTCAGTATGGTGGCAATATTACGTTCGGCTATGGGTGTGCCATAAAGACCAGCAAAAATAATGAGCAGGAAAAAACCTACCATGAGCAATTTAAGTGACAGCAATACCCAGCGACTGGTTACCAGATTTCGTACACCCGTGCCAATCAGCGGTAGTTTGGCAAGACTTAAGACCGAGCTGCGAACCTGCGTAGGTGATGGCGACAATATCGCCCATAGCACACTGAGTGAGACAAAAACGATGATGATTAGCCCCCAGTAGTCGGGCAGGCCAGGATGTGTCATGGTCATGATTTTTCCCTGTTTATTTATTTGTCGGCATTTCTTCGTGTGCGTTACGCAGTTTTGAGCGAAGTAAACGTTTACGTTGCACAAGGTTAACGCCAACCAAAACAAGGACAATGGCAGCGACAGCGATACCAATAGGCCCAATGGAAGCTGGTGGGCCGATCCTTAACGGAAAATCAATAATGTAAGGTTCACCAGCATCGCTAAACTCGGCAGTAATAATGTAATCACCATTGTTACTGAATTCAAAGCCTTGCCGGAAAACGCTGCCATCAGGTCGTTGCGTGCCCAGCACCTCAGCATTGTTGTTGCCATAAAGCACGTCATCTTTAACAGAGAAGCTGACTTCACCATTATAGGCGTTGCCGTTATTGATGTGCGTGGCGTATATGTTTACGCGACCACGTTCACCGGCTTTGGGGAAAGCAGGGAATACCATGTAAGTAACAAAATAATTCCCGATCTGCGTTTCCACCTGCATGCTTGGTGGTGTGTTTGAATCTTCATTCAAGCTATACGCTGGGCGACCCAGGACATGGTGCGCTTGTACGGGTAAGGAAATAAACAGCAGCAGTAAAAAATTTATCAAACTTAAATGCTGTTGACAGCGATGACCTGTTAATGCTGTTTGACTCATATTGAATGACCCATAACCGTACCTTTTGAGTGTTCAACAATTCTTATCGGCAAACTGGGGTGGGGACAGATTTCGACACACAGGCCACAACCAACACAAGCTTCGTGAACAATTGGGCGGTATTGACCCCACATTTCGAAACTGATCGCCTTTTCACCCAGGGGGCAAATGGCCACACAGGCACCGCAGATGCCACGGTCAACCCAGGGGTAACAGGCAGTGCGATCAATTTGTGAAATGCCCATGTCAATTTTATCCCTTGGTGTTTCCTGAAGTGAGGCAGTGGGACAGACTTGCATGCATTTCTCGCAAAGTATGCAGGCTTTTTCTTCCGGGTTAATGTAAGGCGTATTAACCTTGTTACCGCCTTCACGTAAATAAAACTTGATGCATTTCGGTGGGCATACTTCGCCACATAAACCACAACCGATACAGGCATTAATAAAGGCTTCATCATCTTTGAGTGCGCCCGGTGGTCGCAAATGTGTCAACGGATCAGCTTTTACATCCGGTGCGATAATACGTGCCAGGGCAAAAGGTATACCTGCTGAAACGATCACTCCTGCGCTGTAGAAAATATTTTGTAGAAAGTTACGACGTTTCATCTGATTATCTCAGCGTCATCAATATCAGCTACTCCATCATCGTCCTCATCCTCATAGTCTTCGTCTTCGAAGTCAGAGAGTTCATCATCGTCCTTGATATATTTTTTGCTCAAATAACCCGGCCCCTGATCAGGGCCATCTTTAATTTGTACTTTGAAGGTGAGTGCATCTGTTGGGCAAATGGCGATACAGGCTGTACAGTTATTGCATTCCTGACCAAAGCCATCACGTAGTGGATCGAGCCCAAACTCGCAGATAGCATTGCATTTAGCGCAGTCGTTGCAGTTTTCCACAATACGCTGAATACGAAATATGCGGAAACGTCCAAGCAGTGAGTAAAGCGCACCACCGGGACACAGGTAGCGACAGAAACCGCGGCGAGCAACCAGTAGGTCAAACAATAGTGTGCCCACAAAGAAAATAGAGCCGGCACCGAAGCCACCGAGTGCGATCGCATAATAAATTTCACGGCCAACAATCGCGGGAGGATACACACCAGCAACAAGTACCGAGCCACTAATGGCAGATAACAGCAGACCAACGACCAGCACCAGATATTTTACGCGTTGATCAAAGCGCCGGTTGCCCGTTTTTAATCCAGCACGGCGTAACCATGCAGACAGGTTAGTATTTAATTCGTAAATAAAGGTGGCAGGGCAAATCCAGCCACAAAAGAATCGGCCAAAGATCAGTGTCAATACTACTGGAATCAATGCAGTTAATATAAACGGCGTATAGAAAGTTAATCCTGCAAAGATTTGTCCAACGACAGCCAATGGATCACTGAGCTGCAGGCCAAAGAAAGTACCTGACCAGGTATTACCTTTAATGGCATCAAGATCTTCTTCGATGTCGTTGATAAAGGGTGAGGTGAGGGTTTCCATCACTTCATAAAGCTGTTTTTCGGAGTCAGCCAGCAAATCGTAGGCGTGGGCTGCTTCAAATGTCTGGTATACATGTGCATAAGGCAGGAAGATCAGCATGGCGAATACAATCGACAGGCTCAACCAACGTACTTTGTTCAGATGTTTCCACAGGAAAAAAGGTTTTATTACATTGGATGTCATGATGATTTTCTGGGTAATATTTTGATGGCCTGAGGTATTTGAATACACGAGCGTTCACATAAACCACAGCCAATGCAGTTTTCCAGTACATGGGGTTGTTCTAACATGCCCACACGAATAGCGATATCCGGTAGTTTGCAAGCGCGATAACATACACCACAGGTTTTACCCTGCCAGGATAGACACAGTTGCCTATCGACAACGGCCCGACCCATGTCAACTTTGTCAAGAATGTCTTCAATTTCGTACTTAACTTTTTGAATAGCACCTGTTGGACAAACATCACCGCATTTCATGCAAAGGATGCAGGCTTTTTCACGCGGGATGATGTACGGCGTATCTATCGAGGCAAGTTCATTTTCCAGTTCGAAAAAATTAATACAACGGTTGGGACAGGCTTCGCCACATTGACCGCAATGAATACAGCGACTGAGAAACTCTTCTTCAGGTAGTGCGCCGGGTGGGCGCAGGTAACGAAGTGCTGGCTGATTTTTTGCGGCGTGAGCTAGACCGGGGGTTAGTGGAGTTTGCGCGAGTGCTACTACACTAAGACCTGTCGCTTTTAGGAAATTTCTGCGTTTCATTACACCCTCAGGTTTGAGGCTTCAGGTTTTAGGATAACAGCTATATCATTGTTATTTCCAAATCCTGAAGTCTCTAACCAGTTAAATTTTTTCAATCCGGGCGGCAGATTTCTTGAAATCTACCTGACCGGATACCGGATCAAAGACGCGACTGGTAACGCGGTTCGCCAACCATTTGTTCTTTTCAGGAACGGCACTGTCAGCAACTGACAGGTTCCACGGACCAAACATATAACCCCGCGGTACATTGTTACGTGCCGGTTTAACCAGACTGTTAGTTCCTACCTGGGCACGTGCTTCGAGCTGTCCGCGTCGAGTGACAACGCGAACCTTGTCGCCATCATTAATGCCAAGATCTTTGGCGTCTTCCGGATGCATTTCTACATACATTTCTGGCACCAGTCGACGAGTGGTTGGGCTGCGATTAGACTTAGCGGTGTGGAAGTGTTCGTATACCACACCGAGACCAAACCAGTAGGGGTACTGATCTTTTGGTACTTTGTCCCATTTTTTACCGCGGTGTTTTTCATCGGGCAGGTCGGGCGTTAGTCCCATGTCGCGTGCCTGTTTGATCAGGTCCATATTATCCATGGCGTAGTGATCTTTTTTGGTACCAAATTCCATCAGTTTTTTGGTGATCTCTTCACGTCTGCTGTAATCCTGTTCACACAGTTTTATATGCACTTTGCCGTCTTTGGTGCGGAAGTAACCATAAGGTTTTGACTTCCAGTTACCTTCCTGCATCATGTAGCGACGTTTAGTGCCACCGGCTTTAGCGGTGGTATAGGTTGGTGCTGGCCATTGAATACCACGTAATTCTTTAAGCTGTTCGTAAGGCGAGATACCATCCACTTTTTCGCGTTCCAGTATGCCAGTCAGATCGGCATCAGTACCTTCTGATGCAAGGCAAACATCACGGAATATATCTTCGGCGTTGTAAAAACCGTTTTTGCCTTTTTTATAGGGTAGTGCTTTGTCCATATCCAGTCCCAGCAATATACCAATGCCTTTGGCTTTATCGATAACCATGTCGAGATCTGGCAGACAGCCTTCGGGTGGCATGGCAGCCTGTTCACATATATTAATGCGGCGCTCGGAACTGATGTACACACCATCCACTTCGCCCCAGGTTGCTGCAGGGAAGATAACATCAGCATACAGGTTGTTCGGCGCGTGTCGATAAATTTCCTGCACCACGTTGAATGTTTTCATCAGCGCTGGGCGCACCAGATTTTCCAGATCGGGTAGATCGATGTGTGTTGCATACACCAGGAACATGGCTTTAACTTCACCTTTTAATGCACGCTCCATCATGCCGATTGCCATACCGTGATTTGGCGCATTCATTGCGGTGACCAGGTTTTCTTCAGGTAGGCGCCAATGTTTGGCCATATGCGCACGGTGTTTGGCATTTTTAAGCGGCTCGTTAAATGGCAAACGACCGGTCAGACCACCAGTGAAGCGCTCACCCATCGCATTGGGTTGACCTGTCATGGAGAAAGGTCCACAGCCAGGTTTAGCCAGATTACCCGTTAGTGTTAACAGGTTAATGACTGAAATAACATTGTTCTGTCCATGAATGTGCTGATTGTAACCAATACCCCACATGATGATAACGCCACCGTGGCCTTCGCTACCGGGTACACCGCTTTTAGCATCAGAGGATTGTTTACCTTTACTGCGAGCCAGGCGTTTGCGTGTAGCGTCGGCAAACATGCCAGCCACTTTGCGGATTAGTTCGGGTGAAACGTCGTGGTTAGGGCCACCCATGCGATCCTGTACCTGTTCCGGGCTATATTCGGCTTTAACCGTTTCGACATACTTCTTCCAGCCAGTGGTGTGCTCTTTTACAAAGTCCCAGTCAATAACATCGTCATGGTCTTTAAGTAACACGTGTGCAATTGAATTAAGGAAGCTGATATCACCATTAAGGATGGGAACATGTAGTGAGTTTTCTGGGTTGATATCTTCATATCCCATAACCGTACCGGTACGGCGTGGATCGACGACAACGGTAGGGATATCCGTTTTCTTTTTGTGATCAGCGGCGCGCCAGAAAATAATAGGATGCGATTCACGGGCATTGTGACCGAAGTGCATAATCATATCGCACAGTTCAATATCTTCATAAGCCAGTGGCGGAGTATCTGAACCCAGTGTGGCGAAATAACCGGTTACTGCTGAAGTCATACACATACGGGCATTGGCTTCAATGGTGTTAGAACCTAACACACCTTTCATGAAAAGGTTTTCAATATACTGACCTTCCATAGTCAGCTGGCCAGAGCCATAAAGCGAGATTGAGTTGCCGGTATATTTTTTAGCTAAATAAGCGATCTTATGATCCACCATCTCTCCGGCCTCCTTATAAGGCACACGGACAAAATATTCTTCGTCAAAGGATCCTTTGGTTTTACTGATGTACTCAAGGTCACCATGTCCGGGTTTGTTCCATTCTTCCCATACGTCTTTACGTACATAGGAATCACCTTCCATGCGATCAACATAAATGGGTTCAGCCGCAGTTAAGCCTTTAATACACTGCAGGCCAAAGTTAGTAGGGTGGTCTTTATCAGGTCGCATAGAGACAATTTTGCCGTTCTCTACCTGAATAACGGTACCGCAACCCACACCACAGTATGGGCATTGTGCTAAAGCAGTGGTACGAGATACCTGATCTTTTGATGTGGCTGCTTCTAGTTCAGGGTTTGCACCGACCATTAGACCCGCGCCGGTCGCTGAACTGGTGATAAAGGCACTGCCCTTGATGAAATTACGTCGATTAAGTTTGAAACGTTTCATTGAATGTATTCCTCGTTATTTGGCCAGTGTGCGTATGTAGGCGATGACGTCATCGATTTCCTGATCGCTAAGATTAGCCAGACCTGTGGAATCACTAAAGCCAAGCATTCGTGTATTGGATCGACCATGTTTGATGGTTTCACGGATAAAGCCATCGGAGGCCTTATCCAGGAACCCTGCTTTACCAATGGCGGTACCAGTGCTGCCAGCGGAATAACCATCACCGTTGACACCGTGACAGGTTGAGCAGATGTCATTAAACCATTGCTTGCCCAGCCGCTCATCACCATGACTCGGAGCTTGCGCATCCACTTCTTTAGCTCTATTCGGTAGTGTTGAGTGAGCGCGAAGATAGGCAACAATAGCTTTAATGTCTTTTCGTCCAAGATGCGAAAAGGGTGGCATTCCTGTGCCGGCGCGTCCGTCTCTAATGGTGCCTTCAAAAAACTTGTCAGATGAAATACTTAATAACTCAGGATTCGTTAAAGAAGGTGCGAAGCCGGGTTTGCCGATGGCATCTGCCTGATGGCAAACTGAACAGTTCTGGTTATACAACTGTTCGCCATGTTTGATGGTTGCGGAATCAGCAGCGAATGCTGAAGTGCTAATTGCCGTTAGTAGACCAGATAAGATAAGAACGGATCTGGTATGCGCGCTCATGATCGGCATTGTAACACCCCTGTTTTGGCTGGTTATTATTGTCAACAGATCATAGAGCAATATTTATTACAAGATCATGATCTATATCAAGAACGACAGTGTCAATTTATATTTAATACAATAATATTCTGGAATTATTATTTTTAGTAATCCCATTCATCATCAGAATGGTCGCGGGCCATTCCTTCATGGCATTGATAACAGGGTACCTTTTCTGTTTTAAAACGCTCATGTTCGGCTTCTAGAAAATCTTCAGGCAAGGAGTGTGCGACCCCCTTATGACAGTTAATGCAGGTTTTATTTTGTGTTTTAGCCAGTGCATGTTGTTGAGCAGCAACATCCCTTTGGTTACTTGCATCCATGGCAGCTTCGCTATGGCAGTTCCGGCATTCTCTTGAATCGGTTGCTTCCATCGCTTGCCATACATGTTGTGCAAGCTGGTAGCGTTTATCGATAAACTTATCACGGTTATCAATGCTACCCAGGAAGTGAAGAAAGAGTTCGTTACTGGCTTTTACTTTACGGATGACTTTATGTATCCATTCGCGTGGCACGTGGCAATCCGGGCAAGTTGCGCGTACCCCGGCGGGATTGCTGAAATGTGCCGAGTTACGATATTCCATGTAAACGTTGTCACGCATCTCATGGCATGATATGCAGAATTCTTCGGTATTCGTCAACTCTAACGACCAGTTGAACCCTCCCCATAACAGCACACCAAAAATCATGAAAAAAAGGGCGGCACCCAATTTTGTTCCAAATAAAACTTTACTTGCTAACAATCCCGGGGTTGAGTTCCTGTCATACATACTTAGTTTTAAGTGCCTGAAAAATTATTGTTAACGTATTACTGTTAACTGGGGTAAAAGAATATTATTATTTAGTGGTATTAATGTGTGTTGTCGTCTGATGCTACAAAATAGTGATCATATTCTTCATGATGTATATCAATATTATGACTTACTTAAATAGTTTTTGCCTGAAGTGAGGTTTTTTAAACGAAGTTTTTAAGATTGCATCACCCGCTTTTGAAATGGAGATGTTGTGGTTTAAGCATTTGTTAGGCGTTAGTCACCGACCTGTCCCTGGCGAAATACAAGGAATCCTTGAGTAAGCAATATCTTTACACATGAGTCAAATCTCAATCATATCTCTCGCAAAGACGCAGACGCAAAGCCCGCCAAAAAATCCTGTGCGTCTTTGCGAGAGTTTAAATGGATCGTCTGAATACCGACAGTTGAATGATGAAGATACTCAGAACCAAAGTGGGCTCTTGATGAAGAGGACGAATAATGACTGACCGTCTTGAAGTTTGCCCTGGCGATATGCTGTTTTTAGTGAGTTCCCAGGAGAACTTGGTTAGGAAGATCGTTAGTGGTGTTTTTTAACCTGGCGGGTTCATAGAATATTCCATTTAGAGTTTATAAGGAGATTGATATGTTACTGAAAAAGGGTTCAAGGGGTCAGGAGGTTGCCGAGCTGCAGCAGGCTTTGGGAATTGATGCTGATGAGGTTTTTAGTGCCGGCACTAGAACGGCGGTTGAGTCTTACCAGCAGAAAAATGGCTTATTAGTTGACGGGATTGTCGGGCCTCAAACTTTAGCTGCTATCCGAGAAGCCAATGCCACGACAGAT
>RCNG010001288.1_pt1 | contig 12433 bp, 10 predicted proteins | sample 2041371 | NCBI WGS metagenome assembly RCNG01 (sample SAMN09708227, study PRJNA481090) | Marine sediment metagenome, whole genome shotgun sequencing project. | biome: marine sediment; feature: ocean; material: sediment; isolation source: Sewage treatment plant 1 marine sediment (STP1) ... | reverse complement strand
ATGTACTATAACAAGCTGTTCCCAGGCCATCAGATCGCCATGGCACCGCCACTGTTCGAGGGGGGCGTCGACTACGCCGACGGCACCGAAGCAACTCTCGAACAGGAAGCCGAGGACGTGGCCACCTTCCTCGCCTGGGCGGCAATGCCCGAACTGGAAGAGCGCAAGCGCATGGGCATCAAGGTGCTGCTATTCCTGATCGTGCTGACGGCGATGTTGTTTGCGGTCAAGCGCAAGATCTGGTCGGACGTGCACTGACCCGAGGCGGCGACAACCGCGTCGACAAAATAAAGCCCCGGGAGGCGATCTCCCGGGGCTTTTTCTTTCCCCTCGGCGCAGGGCTTCGGGTCAGTTGTTGTCGGCGCCCTGCTTGACCCAGTCGCGAATGATGTTTTGCTGACACTTGAGCAGCGGCCGCTGATCGTGCGGCATCTGCACCTGGGCGCGACCTTCGATGAGTACGTCGAGATTGCTGGTCAACGGATCGCCGGGGACGACGATCGGGCCATGCTTGGTGCCCTTCATCAGTCCATCGTAGGTGGTGAGGTCGAGACCGCTCGCCTTGTAGCCCGCTCCCCCGGGACTGTGGCAGGAGACACAGCGACTTGCAAGGATCGGCTGCACGTCCAGCGTGTAGCTGACCTCCTCGGCCGCCCCGGCGGGGCTCGACCAGCTTGCGGCGGCGACGATCGCGGCGGAGAGGAAGCCGGTGAACATCGCGGCAGTTTGCTTTTTCGGGATCATTGTAACTTCCCCCTGGCGTAATTGCGGCGGCATCGGCGCCGGATCGGTAGCCCCATTAGTTTAGCACCTGCAGCAAATTTTCCAACAGTCCCTTAGCGCACCGCCGCGGCGATGTTGCCGCCGTCGACGGTGACGACCGCCGCCGTGGTCTTGCGGTCGAGCGCCAGATGGACGAAGGCGCGGGCGACGTCGGCGGCGGTGACCTCGACGCCGAGCAGGTTGCCGGACATGTAGGCCTGCTCGCTGACGCCCCGCGCCTTCGACCGGGACGCCACCATCTCGTCGGTGAGCAGGCCCGAGCGGATCCGGTCGGCGTTGACCGCCGACGCGCGAATGCCCTCGGCGCCGTAGTCGATGGCGTACTGGCGCATCAGCGCCAGGGTCGCCGCCTTGGGCAGGCCGTAGGGTCCGAAGTCGGGGCCGGGGTTGAGCGCCTGCTTGGAGGCGTTGAACAGCAGGCAGCCGCCGGTGCCCTGGGCGCGCATCACCCGGACGGCGTTGCGGGCGACCGCCTGATGGGCCCAGAAGTTGAGCTCGAAACTCTCGCGGAGCACGGCATCAGGGACCTCGCCGATCCGCCCCTGCCAGGCGGCACCGGCGTTGGACACGACGATGTCGACGCCGCCGTAGGTCTCGACGATCCGCTCGAACGCTCTCGCAACCGTGTCGGCGTCGGTGACGTCGCACCCCATTCCGAGCCCGCCGGCCTTCGCCGCGACCGCCTCCGCCGCCGAACCGTCGAGATCGAGCACCGCGACCTCGGCGCCCTCCGCCCGGAACGCGGCGACGCAGGCGGCGCCGATACCCGAGCCGCCGCCGGTGACCACGACCACCTGGCGGGCGAGAGGTTTCTCGGCACCCTTGCCGAGCTTGGCCTGCTCCAGCGACCAGTATTCGATGTCGAAGATATCGGTCTCGGGGATGACGCTGAACGCGCCGAGACTCTCGGCGTCGGTGATCACCTCGACGTTAGTCTCGGCGAGATCGGCGACGATTTTCGCCTCCTTCGCCGACGCACCGAGGCCGAACAACCCAAGCCCGGGCACCAGGATGATCCTGGGCAGGGGGTCGAGCTCGGTTTTGGCTATCGCCTGGCGCGGATTGTTGCGGGCGAAATAAGCATGGTAGTCGGCCTTGTACGCTTCCAGCGCGGTCCGCACCCCGGCGGCGAACGCGTCGAGCATTCCCCCCTCCGGCGGCGGCGTCAGCAGCGGTTTCGGTTTGGTGCGAATTACATGATCCGGAGTGGCAGTTCCTTGCTGGCTGTAACGGTCGATCTCGCTTCCGTTAACGAACGCCAGGATTTCTGGACCGGTCCGGAAATCAAGCACCCAGCGAACCGGATCGACGCCGCCGCCCCCTTCCCCGCCCTGCGCGACAAGGCCACGCAGGATCGGGGCAACCTCGGCCACCGGCGCGAGCCGGCCGGGAAACTGGATCGGCGCGAACGACTTCGGCGCCGCCTTGCCGAGGCCCTTGGGCAACGACACCCCTGCGACGCTGGTCCGGCCGGCCTCGGCGATCCGTCGCTCGGCAATGACCACCTTGTCGATCATCCGCCGGTAGGCCTCCTCGGCGGTCGCCGCAAAGGTGAAGATGCCATGCTTGAGCAGCACCAACCCGTCGACGTCTGGGCTTTCCCGGTACACCTCTATCGCCTTCCTGGCCAGGGCGAACCCTGGCATGATGTAGGGCACGTAGGCCATGGTTTCGCCATAGGCCTCGCGGCACAGCGCCTCGCCATCCGGCTGGTCGGTTAGCGCCAGAACCGCGTTGGAATGGGTGTGGTCGATGAACTTGTGCGGCAGGAACGCATGCAGCAGCGTCTCCACCGACGGATTGGGCGAGGTCGAGTCCAACAGGTTGCCGCGCTGGGCATTAACCATGTCCTCGTCGCTCAAGGCGTCGAGCGCCGCCAGCTTAAGCAGCGGTGCCAGACGAACGGCGGGCAGTCCCGGTGGCTCAATCGTCGCCATGTCCCAGCCGGAACCCTTGACGCAGAGCACCTCAACCTCGTCGCCGGTCAACTCGGGCATCACCGTCTTCACCGAGGTGTTGCCGCCGCCATGGATCACCAGCCGCGGCTCGGCGCCGAGCAGCCGGGTCGTGTAGGTGCGAAGCGCCAGGTCGCGGTTGATTCCAGCCCTGGCATACCTTTCGACCGCCACCTCGGCGTCGCGGTCGGACCACCGGTTTTCCATGCATTGCCCCTTCTCGATGACGGGGCCGCCGCATGGCCCCGCGTCTCGCTTGTTGTAGACGGGCCCGTTATAAAAGCCGCCGCCCGATCCCCCAAGCCCTTCCGCGCAGCCGTAGCCAAACACGGATGCTCGCCAGAACGCCGTCCGGCCCCACTCGAGAGACGGCTTGACGCCGTTTGTTACGCTCCGTGGCGGTCAATCCATTGATTAGATTAAGAACTACTCCGCACCACAAGTGAAAAGGTCGTCAGAAAGGAGATCGAGACGTGCGAGGCGAGCCGTCTTTCCCGGCTAGACCACGGAGGCATCATCGATCGGCGGACACGCGCTGTCGTGCCGCCACCTCCCCGCCGACTTCAGGGAACGGTTGACAGTCCGGAGCGTGGCGGCAAAGGTGCCAGTCATGTCAATCACAGTTGCCGGCATCAACCGGTTTCCGATCAAGGGGCTGAGCGCAGAGTCGCTGGAGGCCTCGGACCTGACCGTCGGCGAGGGCGTTCCAGGCGACCGCCGGTTCGCGTTGGCACTGTCATCCACCCGTTTCGATGCGGACAACCCGCAGTGGTTGCCGAAGACCAGCTTCCTGATGCTGATGCGCAACGAACGGTTGGCGGCTCTGGAGACCCGCTACGACGCGAGCGAGGGCATCCTCACGATTCGGCGCGAAGGCAAGCAGGTCGCCCGAGGAAAGATCACCACGCCTGTCGGGCGGGCGATGATCGAGGAGTTTTTTGACGCCTACATGCGGGGCGAGATCGCCGGCAGGCCCCGGTTGGCCGTGGCGCCGACCGGATACATGTTTTCCGACCATCAGAACAAGGTGTTGTCGATCATTAACCTGGCAACCGTGCGAGATCTCGAACGGGTGGTCGGCCAACCGATCGACCCACTTCGCTTTCGGGCCAACCTGTACCTGGACAGCGTGGCCCCATGGACGGAGTTCGACTGGGTCGACCGGGACATCGCCGTCGGCGGGACCCGGTTGCGGGTTACCGCGCGGATCGACCGCTGCGCCGCCACCACGGTGCGGCCCGGCACTGGAATCCGCGACATCAACATTCCGAAGGCGTTGCGGAGGGGTTTCGGCCATGTCGACTGCGGCGTCTATGGCCGCGTCACCACGGACGGCCGCATCGCCGTCGGCGATCCCGTGCAGCCGCTGTAGGCCCCCCGGATAGGCCCCAGGTCAGTTCGAGACGCTATCCGCCCCTTGGGCAGGTTGCTCGGCCGAACCCGGATCGACGCCGCCGCCTTCCGCCTGCGCCTCATTCGCGCCCTGGACGCCGCGCGCCCGGTCCGGCCCGCGCTCGCCGCTATTACCGCTATTGCCGTCATTGGCGTGCAACATCCGATAGTAGTGTTCGGCGTGCTGGTAATAGCCCTCGGCGGAGACCGGATCACTCGAAGTCGTGGCGTCACGCCCGAGCGCCAGGTACTTGTCGAGAACCTGCTGCGCCGTGCCTCGGATTTTGCCTTCCGGGCCGTTGCTCTCGAACGTGTGGGACTTCGACAACGGATGTCGCTTGCCGTTGCCGCGATTGCGCCCTCGTCTGGAACTTGTAACGTGTTTCATCATATCTTGTGGCTAGGCTTTCTGTGCCGCCCCCCTTATCTCCACCCGATGCCCTCAAGGTGTCGGCGTCGCACATTCCCTTCGAACCAAATCGTCAGTTCGCCTCAGGGCGCGTGGAGTATAGGCAGCTAAACGGCGCGGTGCGACGCGTTCAATCGCGGTGAATCCACCACGGTATTGCCTCAAACTAATCGGGAACCGCTTGGTTTCCAACCCTTTTTTTAGCGTCCGCGGGAATTGCCGGCAACCGCCCGCAGACACCGCCCGACGCCCGCGAGATCGGTTTTGATATCAACGCCTTGCAATCCGTTGGCGGTCAGCATCGCCGCCACCGGCGGCGCCTGACCGGCGCCGACCTCGAGAAACGCCGCGCCTCCCGGCGCCAGAAGCCGGCGCAATTGCGGCGCGATCTCCCGATAGGCGGCGAGGCCGTCCGCCCCGCCGGCGAGCGCCAGGCGCGGTTCGAACCGGACGATCTCCGGAGCCAAAGCCGGCAGTTCGGCGTCGACAATGTAGGGCGGGTTGGTGATCACCAGATCGAACTCGCCGCCTAGCGCACTTCCCCAATCGCCGACGGCGAAGCAGGCGCGGTGCGCGAGCTCCAGCGTATCCGCGTTGTCGCGGGCGACGGCGAGGGCGCTGGCGGACAGATCGACTCCCATCCCCCACGCGCGTGGGAGCTCGCTCAGCATCGCCAGCAGTAGGCAGCCGCTACCCGTTCCGAGATCGAGGATGCGTGTCTCCGCTTCGCCGACCCGGCGCTCTTCGACCCATGCCAGGGCTGCCTCGACCAGGGTCTCGGTCTCCGGCCGCGGCACCAGGGTATCGGCAGTCACCCGAATCGGCAGGCTCCAGAATTCCCGGCTACCGAGGATGTAGGCCAGCGGCTCGCGCCGCGCCCGCCGCTCCAGCAATGCATCCAGCCGGGACCGCTGGTCACCGGTGAGTGGCCTTTGTGGATCGCGGACAATATCCTCGACACCGCCTCCGAGGACGTGGCCGACCAAGAGCCGAGCTTCCAGCCGCGGAACGACTATCCCGGCCGCGGACAGGCTGGATCGGGCGCTGTCGACGGCGCCGCGGACGGTGACGGGAGCGCTCAAGAAGTTTCCGCCAGCCTGCTGGCCTTGTCGTCGGCGATCAGCGCATCGACAATGTCGTCGAGGTCGCCTTCGAGGATCCTGTCCAACTTGTGCAGGGTCAGGTTGATCCGGTGGTCGGTGACTCGGCTCTGCGGGAAGTTGTATGTGCGAATCCGCTCCGAGCGGTCACCCGTGCCGACCTGGTTCTTGCGTTCCGCCGCCCTTTCGGCGTCGGCACGCGAGCGCTCGAGATCGTACAGCCGGGCGCGGAGGATCTTCATCGCCTTGGCGCGGTTCTTGTGCTGGGACTTTTCGTCCTGCTGGGTGACGACCAGGCCGGTCGGCACGTGGGTGATGCGGACCGCACTGTCGGTGGTGTTGACCGACTGGCCGCCGGGGCCACTCGAGCGATAGACGTCGATGCGCAGATCCTTCTCCTCGACCTCCACGTCCACATCCTCGGCCTCGGGCAGCACCGCCACCGTCGCCGCCGACGTGTGGATGCGCCCGCCGGATTCGGTCTCCGGTACCCGCTGGACCCGATGAACCCCGGATTCGAACTTGAGCCGCGCAAACACCCCGCGCCCGGTGATCGACGCTGTCACCTCCTTGACGCCGCCGATGCCGGTTTCATGGATATCCATCAACTCGACTTTCCACCCCTTCGTTTCGGCGTAACGCTGATACATGCGGAACAGGTCGGCGACGAACAATCCGGCTTCCTCGCCGCCGGTGCCCGCCCGCACCTCCAGGATCGCGTTCTTCTCGTCGGCTTCGTCGGTGGGCAGCAACAAAACCTGAAGCGCGTGTTCCAAATCCGGTATCTTTTGACGGAGTTCCTGAAGTTCTTCCCGGGCCATACCCGTCAGTTCCTCGTCGGCTTCGGGATCGCCGATCATCGCCTCGAGGTCGTTCGCCTCGGTCTGCGCCTCCCGCAGATCGGTAATCGCCCGGACCATCGGTGTCAGATCCGAATACTCCTTGGAATAGCGGGCGAAGTCCTGCGACGCCGAAACTTCGGGACTGACCAGCATGGCACCCAGTTCCTCGAAGCGGGAGATCACATGGTCGAGTTTTTCCTCCGCGATCATTTTTCGTCCTCCGGAGCACTGTCATCAAGTCGGAAAAGCCGGTTCAGCGCTCGCTCCGCCTCGCGTAAATCGGCCGCTCCCTCGGAGCCGAGGGCGGCGATCTCGCGCAGCGCCTCCGAGGGTCCATGCAATAGTCGGTTGACCAGAAGCCGCGTGGCCTTTTCCACGTCACCCCCGGCGTCGGCGATGGCGGCCTCTCTCGCGGTTTCAAAGTGACGGCGGAGTGCCGTCAACGTCGGCACCGCGGCGCGCGCGGCACGGCTGCGCAGAAAACCGTCGACCTCGTCATCGATGATTTCCAGGGCGGCGCCGGCCTCATTTTCCCGCGACGCCCGCCCCCTCATCGCCACGCCCTCGAGGTCGTTGAGATCGTAGAGGAACGCGCCATCGAGACGTTCAACGGCGGTGTCGACATCCCCTGGAATACTCGCGTCGACCAGCAATACCGGCCGCATACGGCGGCTTTTCAGCGCCGCCTTGACCATCTCGGCGGTGACAAAGCTGCGGCGGGCGCCGAGCGCCGTGACCAGAATATCGGCGTCCGCAAGCGCTCGGGCAAGATCCTCGAACGGCGCCACATGGCAATTCAGTGTTCGGGCCGTGGCCTCGGCCCGCCCCGGCCTCGGATGGACGACAACGAGATGGCCGAGACCCGCGGCAAGGAGCGCCTCGGCAACGAGTTCGCCCATGTCGCCGGCCCCCACCAGAAGCCCCCCGCACCGCTCGAGATCACCATGCACGCCGCGGGCCAATTCGACGGCGGCAGCGGCTGTCGACACCGGCCGCTCGCCGATCGCGGTCTCCGTGCGCACCCGCTTGGCCGCCCCATACGCCGCCTGCAGAACCGCCTCGAGCTCTTTGCCGTTCATGCCTGCATCACGCGCCGCCCGGTGACTGGCCTTGATCTGTCCGAGAACGTAAGGCTCGCCGATCACCAAGCTGTCGAGCGAGGCGGTCACGGTGAAGATGTGGCGGACGGCGTCCTCACCGGACAACACGTAGAGCGCTCCATTCAAATCCTCGGGCGCCAGCCCGGCGTGAGCGGCCATCAGTTCGACGATGCGTCCAACAGCTACCTCGTGGTCGTGGTGAATCGCCTGAACCTCGACCCGGTCGCAGGTGGAAACGATCAGCGCCTGTTCGAACCCGGAACCGCGCAAGCCGTCGAGCAAGCCCGCCATGGCGTACTCCTCGACGAAAAGCTGGTCGCGAACGGCCAGCGACGCGGAGCGCTGGTTGGCGCCAACCACCAAGGTCCTCACCGTCGAAGCGGTCTGTTCGGACATCGTGGCGCTACCGGTAGTGTCCGAGGTGATCCTCCAGTGACACCAGGAGCACCTCCTCCTGCTCACCCGTGTCCATGTCGCGGACAGTGGCGGCGTTTCGCGAGAGCTCGTCCTCGCCCAGAATGACCGCGGCGCGCGCGTTCACCTTGTTGGCGCGCTTCAGACGCTTGCCGAGATTGCCCTTGTATCCGAACTCGACCGAAAACCCGGCATGGCGCAGCCTCTGGCTGAGGGCAAGTCCGATACCGACCTGACCGCCCCCATGGGGAATAACGGCGACCGGACGCGGCGCCGCGGGCGCTTCGTCAATCAACATCATCAGCCTCTCGACGCCGGCGGCCCAACCGGTGCCGGGAGTCGAAGGCCCGCCCATCTGTTGGACCAGCCCGTCATAGCGACCGCCAGCCAGCACCGCGCCCTGGGAGCCGAGCGCATCGGTGGTGAACTCGAACGTCGTATGACAGTAGTAGTCCAGTCCCCGCACCAGTTTCGGGTTGGGGCGATAGGCGACCCCGACCAGACCGAGGAGCGAGGTCAACTCGTCGAAGAAGTCCCGCGAGGCCGCATTCAGGCTGTCGGTGATCAGCGGCGCATCGGCCACGACGGTCCGATCCCGCTCGTCCTTGGAGTCGAGAACGCGCAGCGGGTTGCGATCAAGACGCACCAGGCTGTCCTCGGACAACTGGTCCCGATGGGCCTGCAGGAAGTCGACAAGCACGCTTCGGTAGGCGATGCGGCTCTCGGCGTCGCCAAGGGTGTTGAGCTCGAGAACGACTTTGTCGTCGAGCCCAAGGGCACCAAGAAAATCAGCGCCGAGCGCAATCACCTCGACGTCGGCAAGCGGTTCGGCAACACCGAGAAGCTCCACGCCCACTTGGTGAAACTGCCTAAGCCGCCCCTTCTGAGGTCTTTCGTAACGGAACATCGGCCCCCGGTAGAACAGCTTCAGGGGAACGTGCTGGGACAGACCGTTGGACAGGAAGGCGCGGGCCACACCCGCGGTGTTCTCCGGGCGCAGAGTGATTCTGTCCCCGCCCCGATCTTCGAAGGTGTACATCTCCTTGGTAACGATATCGGATACGTCCCCGAGGGTGCGGGCGAACACATCGGTGAACTCGAACACCGGCGTGGAGATCTCGCCATAGCCGTATCGCACGGCAATGTCGAAAGCCGTATCCTCGACATGGCGCCGGCGTCGGCTTTCGTCGGGGAGAATGTCGCGAGTGCCGCGGACGGGCTGCAGGGCGGGCATCGGCCAAACGATCCAGTTACTGAGCGGCGACGTGCGATACGGACGGCTCACCCTCGACGCCGAGCGAAGGGTCGGCGCATCCGTAGCGCGTGTCGACATATTCCTCGACGATAGCCTGAAACTCCTCGGCAATGTGTGCGCCGCGAAGTGTCATTCTCTTGCTGCCGTCGATGAATACGGGCGCCGAAGGCTCCTCCCCGGTGCCCGGAAGACTGATGCCGATGTCTGCGTGCTTGCTTTCGCCCGGCCCGTTGACGATGCACCCCATCACTGCCACGGTCATCGTCTCCACGCCCTCGTATTGCCGGCGCCATTCGGGCATGCGCGCGCGGATGAACCCCTGTATCCGACCGGCCAGTTCCTGAAACACCGTGCTGGTGGTACGGCCGCAGCCGGGGCAGGCGGTGACCAAGGGCACGAACGAGCGCAACCCCATGACCTGCAGGATCTCCTGGGCGACGATGACCTCCGCGGTGCGATCGCCCCCGGGTTCCGGGGTCAACGAAACCCGGATGGTGTCGCCGATGCCTTGCTGAAGCAGAACCGCCATCCCCGCTGTCGACGCGACGATGCCCTTGGAGCCCATGCCGGCTTCGGTCAGTCCCAAATGCAGCGTGTAGGCGCACCGGGCCGCCAACTTGTCGTAGACGGCAATAAGATGCTGCACGTCGCTGACCTTACAAGACAGCACGATCCGATCCGGCCCGAGCCCGATCTCTTCGGCCCGGGCGGCGCTTTCGATGGCGGAAACCACCAACGCCTCGTCGGTGACCTCGGCGCCGCTCCTCGGTTCCTTAGAACTGGCGTTCTCATCCATCATCCGAGCCAGCAGCTCCTGGTCGAGGCTTCCCCAATTTACCCCGATGCGAACCGGCCGGTCGTACTTCAGCGCCGTCTCGACCATAGTTGCGAACTGCCGGTCGCGCTTCTCGCGAAAGCCCACGTTGCCGGGATTGATCCGATACTTGGCCAGGGCTTCGGCACAGCCGGGATGCCGGCTCAGAAGCTTGTGTCCGATGTAGTGGAAATCTCCGACCAGGGGCACGCCGACCCCTTCCCGGTCGAGCCGCTCTCGAATGTAGGGGACCGCTTTTGCCGCATCGTCACGATCGACAGTGATGCGCACGAGTTCCGAGCCGGCGCGCGCCAGTTCGGCGACCTGTCTGGTCGTCGCCTCGACATCGGCGGTATCAGTATTGGTCATCGACTGGACAACGATGGGGGCACCGCCGCCAATAGCGACGCCGCCGACGTTTACCGGAATGCTCCTACGGCGCGAAGCCGGAGCTACAGAACTTGACATGCAATCGGCCCTCGAGTTACCGCCAGAGGTGGATCCAACCGTCGGCATCGGGTATTTGCCGCATCCGCATCCCCACGGTCAACGATGTAATCGTTTGCCGGCTATACCACATCAACAGGTGTGGAACCGACTAGGGGCTTGCAACCCCCTGAGTCGGGTGCGGCTAACGAACGGCGGCTCCGGTGAGCAGCGGGTCGACTTCCAAAATGACACGGCGTCGAACCACCCCCGTTTCTCCGATCGACGGCGCCGGTTGGCCATCAACCAGAATTTCGAGCCCGCCGGCGTTTCCCGTCCACAGGCTCAACCCGGACCGGTTGGGAACGCGGTAAACATCGCCAGGTCTGAGCAGGCGCGCGAGCAACACCCGATCATTGGGTTCATCGCGGACCTGAATCCAGCTCTCCGCCTTGGCCCTGAGCACGATGCGCGCTTCCTCCGGGTCGCCGAACGATGTCCCCGTTCGCCCGTTGCCCTCCGGGGAAAGGCCTGGTTCCGAATCGGGATCGACGGCCATGGCCACCTGGTCCACCACCGGTCTGGTCGAATCGTCGGCGACCGGCTTAGGCGTCGCCTGCGGCGTCCCGGTGCTCGGTCCGGTCGTCGGTGCTTGAGGATCTTCGGTGCTCGGTCCAGCCGTCGCCATCGGCTTCGCTTCGGCGATTGCTCCGGATGTCGGCGCCGGCACCGACTCTGTAAACTGCGTGACCGGAGAAACTTTGGGACGCACCTTGGTCTTTTCTTCGATTTTTTCTACCGTCGGCAGACGGCGCACGCCCTCTGGAGCCGGCTCGACCAACCGAGAAGCGGCATCGGTCTGTGGGGCATTTTCCGGCGGATCCGACGCCGTTGTCGCCGCAACGGCCAATCTCGGTGACCGTCGACCGGAATCCCCGGAGCCTATGCTCTCGTCTTTCGTTTTCTGCCCCTCACCCGTTTCGCCGTCTGAGGACAACAATTGACCAAGGCGCTCGGGAACCGATGTCACGAACTCAGCAACGACGTCATCGCGCGTCGAATTCACATACCAGACGCCATAGGCCAGAAACGCAAAAACCGCTCCCCCGACAAGCACCGCCCATTTCGGTGTCCCGCCCTCTGATCTGGGCGATGGGAAGTGAAGCTCTGCGGTTCCTTTGATTCCGGAGACTTCATCCTTGAACCGGCGGATCACCTCATCGCTATCGAGGCCAAGATGCTCAGCATAGGCACGAACGAAACCGACCGCGTAGGTGGGGCCGGGCATGTCGCCAAAACGGCCGTCTTCTATCGCCTTCAAATAAATCAGACGGATTCGGAGGATCCGCGCGACGGCAGCGAGGTCGTCACCCCGTTTCAAACGACACGCGCGCAACCACGTCCCAATACCGACTGCGTGCTCTTGCCTGGCTTCGGACTCCATAAACGCCCCCGCCTCGCTCAGCTTCCGACCGCGGAACGCGCAACACTGCTCGCGAACACGCGACCGGTTGCATCCTTAGGCCAGAATCGGATCACTCCAGAGAAATACACTATTTCGCTTCGCGTGTAGTATGCCTTCAAAATCATGGTGCCCGCGTAAATATATTGTGAATCATCGGGCAAAATTTGCAAGAGAGAAAAGCGACCATTCAAACGGCGATACCATGATCTTTCGCATACGCTTTCAGGTTCTCTCGGACATTCCGCTGGCTGCTCATGCACAGAGAATTTGTAAATTTTTCAAGAGTTGAAACGTGAAGGCTTCGCACAATTTCCTTTATCGGCCCTACTGCCGGAGGAGATACGGAAATATTGCGAAACCCAATTCCGAGCAGAGCCATTACATCCAGCGGGTGACCTGCCATCTCACCACAGAGATTTACCGGTATATTTGCTGTCTGACCCTGATGTACTACGGTCTTCAGCAGGCTCAGCACAAC
>RCNG010002347.1_pt1 | contig 12441 bp, 9 predicted proteins | sample 2041371 | NCBI WGS metagenome assembly RCNG01 (sample SAMN09708227, study PRJNA481090) | Marine sediment metagenome, whole genome shotgun sequencing project. | biome: marine sediment; feature: ocean; material: sediment; isolation source: Sewage treatment plant 1 marine sediment (STP1) ... | reverse complement strand
GGCATCGGTGTCGCTTCCGGTTGGTACGGCTGCGGCAACACGTCGCTGCCCAATCCGTCGACGATCAAGGCGGGCGTGCGGGCGGACGGCTCCGTGGTTCTGCATCAGGGCGCGATGGATATCGGCCAGGGGGCGAACACGGTGATTTCGCAGATCTTCGCCGAGGCGCTCGGCGTGGCGGTCGAAAGTCTCGAGATCGTCGGCGGCGATACCGACGTCACCCCCGACGCCGGCAAAACCTCGGCGTCGCGCCAGACCTTCGTTACCGGAAACGCCGCGCGGCTGGCCGGCGAGGCGCTGCGGGCGGAGATCCTGCGCCTCGGCAACGTCTCCCGGAACGCCGAGATTGCTCTCGAGACCGGGGCGATCCGGCTGATCGAGGGGGGAGAGGTCCGGCGCATCGACCTCGCGACGCGGTCGCCGGACGCCGAGGGCTACGTTCTCCGCGCCGAAGAGACCTACGACCCGCCGACCAAGCCGCTCGACGAGAACGGGCAGGGGGTTCCCTACGCCCAGTTCGGCTACGCCGTCCACTTGGTCGAGCTCGAAGTCGATGTCGCGCTGGGTGTGGTCAAACTTATCAAGTTCACCGCGGCGCATGACGTCGGCCGGGCGATCAACCCGATCCTCGTCGAAGGGCAGGTGCAGGGCGGGATCGCGCAGGGCGTCGGACTGGCATTGATGGAGGAGTTCATCCCGGGCCGCACCGAGAACCTGCACGACTACCTGATCCCGACCTTCGGCGACATCCCGCCGATCGAGACGCTGATTGTTGAGGTGGAGGACGCACACGGACCCTACGGCGCCAAGGGGCTGGGCGAGCATGTGCTGATCCCCACCGCCCCGGCGATCCTCAACGCCATTCGCGATGCCACCGGCGCGAAGATCCGGAAGCTGCCCGCCACCCCGGACCGCGTTCGCGCGGCGATCCGGGCGGTTAACCAGTAAGGAAATCCAGGATGGTCCGGCAAGAGAGCTCCAACGCGGTCGAGGGCAAGATCCGCTGCGACGCTTGCCCGGTCATGTGCTACATCGCCGACGGCAAGAGCGGCGCCTGCGACCGTTACGCCAACGAGGGCGGCGAGCTGATCCGGGTCGATCCCTTCACCATCATCGAGAACACCAAGTCCGCCGGCGGCAAGATGGTGCCGTTCCTGGCCCGCGAGGGCGAAACCTGGAGTGGCGACATCATCCAGTCGGATCGCTCCTTCGTCACCGCCGTCGGTGCCGGCACCACCTATCCCGACTACAAGCCCGCGCCGTTTATCGTGTCGCAGAAGGCCGCCGACGTGGACATGGTCACCGTCGTCACCGAGGGCATCTTCAGCTATTGCGGCGTCAAGGTGAAGATCGACACCGACCGCCATGTCGGCCATGAACGCGAGCAGGTCCGGGTCAACGGCGAAGCGGTCGGCCACGTCACCACCGGCGAATACGGCTCGCAGATGCTGTCGCTGGGCGGGGTCAAGCATCTCACCGGCGGCTCGAAAAAGGAGGGCCGGGTCACCTGCGAGACGTTGTTGAAGCTCTGCAACGGTGGACCGGTCGAGATGGTCATCGACGGCGGCGCATCCCTGGTCGTGAAGGCCGGCGCGGCGCCGGTGATCAACGGCGTGGTCGAACAGCGGATGCGCGTCGGCTGCGGCTCGGCGACGATCGGCATGTTCGCCAAGCAGTGGTTCGAGCATGTCGACGATGTGGTGGTGGTCGACGACCACATTACCGGTGTTCTCTCCGAGCACCAGGCCGGCAAGCTGCTCGGTGTCCAGCCAAGCGGAATAAGCATCAAGGGGCGGCGCTCGACGCCCGGGCGCTATTTTCAGGTGGCCGAGCCGGGCAACGGCTGGGGCGGGACCGACGTCTCCGATCCGCTGACGATCCTCGGCGACTTCAATGCGAAGTTTGCCAAGCCGGGCCAGAGCTTGTTGATGGTCTCGACGACCGGCGAGCAGTACGCTTACTACGAGCTTGGCGAGGACCTGAAGCCGATCGAGATGAACCTGCCCGATGCACTCAAGGTGTCGGTCGAACGCATCGCCGAGAATTGCGAGCCGGCGATGAGTTCGGTGCTGTTCATGTGCGGGGCGGGCGGCTCGCTTCGCGCCGGCGTGACCGAGAACCCGGTTCGGCTGACCCGCTCGGTGAGGGACGCGCTGACTTATGTCTCATGTGGCGGCGCTCCCGCCTATGTCTGGCCGGGCGGCGGCATCACGGTGATGGTGGACGTGACGGTGATGCCAAGCAACTCCTTCGGCTACGTCCCGACCCCGGCGCTGGTCGCGCCGATCGAGTTCACCATGCGGCTCGACGATTACGAGCTTCTCGGCGGACACCTGGGGGCGATCGTCAAGCTCGAGGACGTGTTGAAACTGGCCGAACGCCGCATCGATTCTCGCGACGGCACGCCCTGGCCGACCGACGACCGCAATTACCGATGGTCGAGCGGAAAGTCGGAAACGGATCGATGACCGGACCGGTCGCAGCGTTATTGCCGGACGGCAGGCGCCTCCATCTCCAGCATGGGCCGATCGACTTGATCATCGGCGCCGACGGTAGGGCCGAAGACGTGTGGCCGGTTTATCGCGCGGCGACCGAGCGGTTCGAGACGGTTCTTTCGGAGCTTGTCGAGGAACTGCCGGCGCTCCGGTCCGCCTGTCCGCCGGAGGGCAGGGCGTTCGCCGGACTGGTCGCTCGACGCATGGAGGCGGCTGTCCACCCCCACGCGCGTCGGAATTTCGTCACCCCGATGGCAGCGGTGGCGGGCTCGGTGGCCGACGAGATCCTCTCGGTGATGATCGCCGCCGCGCCGCTTGCCCGGGCCTATGTGAATAACGGCGGCGACATTGCGCTGCACCTTGCTTCCGGGAGTCGCTTCGATCTATCGATCGCTCGGCTCGACGCATCGGACGAACATGGCCGGATCCGTATCACCGCCGTCGACGCGGTGCGCGGCATTGCGACCAGCGGGCGCGGTGGCCGCAGCCTGTCACTCGGCATCGCCGATTCGGTCACAGTGCTCGCCCGCACGGCGGCAGCGGCCGATGCCGCGGCAACCCTGATCGCCAACGCCGTCGATCTGCCGGGTCATCCGGGCATCGAGCGCGTACCCGCCTGCGAATTCGATCCCGACAGCGATCTTGGCGCGCGGCTGGTGGTGGTGGGGTGCGATCCATTGAGCCCCATCGAGGTCGAGGAGGCGCTGGCGCGTGGGGCGGTCGAGGCACGGCGAATGCGCGCGGCGGGGCTGATCGAGGCGGCGGGACTTTTCCTCGAGGAAGCGCGCTGCATCGAGGGCGCGTTCGACGCGGAAAAAGGTTTGGCGGAGATTGCCGAAGAATTGGAAAGAAAGGTCGTCGTGAATGGCTGAAGTACGCATTCGAAAGACGTTGCTCTGTGTCGAGGAGATTTTTCACGAGGGCGGGACGCCCGCTGCTGAGCCGCATCGGAGAGCTGCGGCGGTGGCGGTGATCGCCAACCCCTTTGCCGGCCGCTACGAGCCCGACATCGTCGGGTTCATCGACGACCTGAAACCGCTAGGCCTCGAGATGGCGCAGATGCTGATCCGGGCGCTTGGCGGCAACCCCGCGGTAGTCGAGGGCTACGGCAAGGGCGCGATCGTCGGTTCGGCGGGCGAACTGGAGCACGGCGCGCTCTGGCACGCGCCCGGTGGCTATGCCATGCGCGAGGCCCTGGGCGAGGCCAAGGCGATCGTGCCCTCGACCAAAAAAGTCGGCGGCGTCGGCGCCCGGCTCGACGTGCCGATCACCCACATCAACGCCTCTTACGTGCGTAGCCATTTCGACGCGATGGAGATCGGCGTCTCGGATGGGCCGCGCGCCGACGAGATCGCGCTGGCGCTGGTGATGACGACCGGGCCGCGGATCCACGCGCGGGCGGGCGGGCTCGCTGCTTCGGAAATCAAGGGAGAGGACGGACTGAGATGAGCGCGGACATTCGGAAAATCGCCGTTATCGTCGAGGAGACCCGGCGCGAGATCGGGCGCGAAATCGACCCGCCGACTCGCAAGGCGGTGGCGGTGGCGGTGATCGCCAACCCTTTCGCCGGGCGCTATGTCGAGGACCTCGAGCCGCTGATGGAGATCGGCGACGAGCTTGGCGGGCTGCTCGGCGGGAAATGCGTCGAGGCGCTCGGGATCGAGCCGGCGCAAGCCGAGAGCTACGGCAAGGCGGCGATGGTCGGCGAGGATGGCGAACTGGAGCATGCCGCGGCAATCCTCCACCCGCGTCTCGGCAAGCCGCTGCGCGCGGCGGTCGAGAAAGGCGCGGCGCTGGTGCCGTCCTCGAAGAAGATGGGTGGGCCGGGCCAGCCGCTCGACGTGCCGCTTGGTCACAAGGACGCTGCCTATGTGCGCTCGCATTTCGACGGAATCGAAGTACGCTTGAATGACTCGCCGCGCGCCGGTGAGATCATGGTCGCGGTCGCGGTGACCGACAGCGGCCGCCCCCTGCCACGGGTCGGCGGACTGCTGGCGTCCGAGGCCGAAGGAGTCGACGGGCTGCGCTAAGCGAGGCCCCGGAGAGACAATAACCACAGAGACAATAACCACACTGATTGGGGAGACGAACATGACCAATAGAAGAATTTTTCTCAGCTGCGCGGCAGCCGTTCTGGCGGCACCGTTTTTTGCCGGCGCGCCCGTCCTGGCCGCGGACGGGCCGATCAAGGTCGGGGAGATCAACAGCTACACCCGCCTGCCGGCCTTCACCGAGCCCTACCGCAACGGCTGGCAGCTCGCTCTCGAGGAGATCAACGCCGCGGGCGGCGTCAAAGGCCGCCAGATCGAGGTCATCAGCCGCGACGACGCGGGCAAGCCCGGCAACGCCGTGAAGATCGCCGAGGAGCTGGTCAGCAGCGACGGCGTGGTGATGCTGTTCGGCACGTTCTTCTCGCATATCGGCCTCGCGGTCACCGACTTCGCCAAGCAGCGCAAGGTGCTTTTCATCGCCTCCGAGCCGCTTTCCGATGCGATCGTGTGGTCGAAGGGCAACCGTTACACCTACCGGCTGCGGCCCTCGACGCACATGCAGGCGGCGATGCTGGCCGAGGAGGCCGCCAAGCTCGACGCGAAGCGGTGGGCGACGGTGGCGCCGAACTACGCCTACGGCACCGACGCCGTCGCGGCATTCAAGTCCGAACTCAAGAAGCGCAAGCCCGAGGTCGAGTTCGTCGGCGAGCAATGGCCGACCCTGTTCAAGATGGATGCCGGATCGACGGTGCGCGCGCTCGAACAATCGAAGCCCGACGCGATCTACAATGTGACCTTCGGCGGTGATGTGGCGAAGTTCGTCCGCGAGGGCTCGATCCGCGGTCTGTTCAAGGGTCGGGAAGTGGTCAGCCTGTTGACCGGCGAGCCCGAGTATCTCGACCCGCTCGGCGGCGAGGCCCCGGAAGGCTGGATTGTCACCGGTTACCCCTGGTACGACATCACCGATCCCGCGCATAAGGCCTATGTCGAAGCCTATAAGGCGAAGTGGGGCGAGACGCCGAAGACCGGATCGCTGGTCGGCTACAACTCGATGCTCGCGGTTGCCGAGGTGCTGAAGAAGGCAAAATCCACCGACACCGAGGATCTGCTCGCCGCAATGGACGGGCTGACCTATGGCAGCCCCTCGGGGTCGATTACTTTCCGCGCTTCGGATCATCAGTCGACGATGGGCGCCTGGGTCGGCCGTACCGGGCTGGCGGACGGCAAGGGGGTGATGGTCGACTGGACCTACAGGAACGGCGCCGATTATCTCCCATCGGACGACGAGGCGCGGGCGATGCGGCCGGCCGACTGATATCGCCACTAGGTGGAGTGCCGGTTCCGATCGGCGCTCCACCGTCATTGCCGCCAACGGGGCGGCGCCTTGCCGTGCGGGGAACACTTCCGATCGCTGGAGTTCAGGCCTATGGGTTTCTACTTTGCTCAACTGCTGACCGGGCTCGCCAACGCATCGTCGCTGTTCCTCGTCGCCTCGGGCCTTTCGATCATCTTCGGTGTCACCAGGATCGTGAACTTCGCGCACGGCTCGTTCTACATGCTTGGTGCCTATCTCGCCGTTACGTTCGTCAATGTCTTGCCGCAGGACGTGCTGGGATTCTGGGGTTCGGTGATTGTTGCGGCGATGATGGTCGCCGTGATCGGCGCGGTGATCGAGTTGACGATCCTGCGCCGGATCTACCATGCGCCCGAACTGTTCCAACTGGTCGCGACGTTCGGCGTCGTGCTGATCATTCAGGATCTTACCCTCTGGATCTGGGGCGCCGAAGACCTGATCGGCCCGCGGGCGCCGGGCCTGACCGGCGCGGTGAGCATTTTCGGTGAACTCATTCCCGAATACGACCTGCTGTTGATCGCCATCAGTCCGGTGGTGTTGTGCGCGGTGTGGCTGATCTTCCATCGCACCCGCTGGGGTGTGCTGGTGCGCGCGGCGACACAGGACCGCGAGATGATCGGCGCGTTGGGGGTCAACCAGAGCTGGCTGTTCACCAGCGTATTCATGCTCGGCTCGTTCCTCGCCGGGCTCGGCGGCGCGCTGCAGGTGCCGCGCGAGGCGGTGAGCCTGTTGATGGACCTCAACGTGATTGCCGAGGCGTTCGTCGTCGTGGTCATCGGCGGCATGGGCAGCGTGCTCGGTGCTTTCGTCGCGGCGATCATGATCGGCGTGCTCAATGCCTTTGGAATCCTGATCGTGCCGACGATTGCCCTGGTGTTGCCGTTCCTGGTGATGGCGGTCGTGTTGGTGGTCCGGCCGTGGGGCCTGTTCGGTCGACCGGAGCGCCCGCACCACTCCGCCCTCGAGTCCGAGACGTCGCTGCGTCTGCTCTCCCGCCCCGCCGGCTACGCTCTGTTCGGCGCCGTCGTGTTGATGGCGCTGGCGCCCCTCGCGGTCGACGAGTTCACGCTGGTGCTGGCGGTCGACATCATGATCGTCTCGCTGTTCGCCGCCAGCCTGCACTTCCTGATGGGGCTGGGTGGCATGGTCTCGTTCGGCCATGCCGCCTATTTCGGGCTCGGCGCCTACGGCGCGGCGCTGGCGACGACAACGCTGGGGCTGGGTATGATCCCTTCGATAATTCTAGCACCGATCGTGGGAGCACTGGGTGCGCTGTTCTTTGGCTGGTTCTGCGTCCGGCTCTCGGGCGTGTATCTGGCAATGCTGACCCTTGCGGCGGCGCAAATCGTCTGGTCCATCGTCTTCCAGTGGCAGGATGTGACCGGCGGCGACGACGGGGTGTTGGGGGTCTGGCCGGCCGAGTGGGCGTCGTCTAAAACCAACTACTACTTCCTCGCGCTGGTCATTTGCGTCGGCGGTATCTGGGTTTTGCACCGGATGGCCCATTCGCCCTTCGGTTACGTGCTGCGCGGCGGGCGCGACTCGGCGCTGCGGGCGGAGGCGATCGGGATCAACCTGCGCCGGCACCAATGGGCCGGTTTCGTGGCGGCGGGCGCTCTTGCCGGACTTGCGGGAGCGGTGTTCGCCTTTTCGAAGGGCAGCGTGTTTCCTGACGAACTGGCAATCCCGCGATCCATCGACGGGCTGATCATGGTGCTGCTGGGGGGCGTCCACGCGCTCTTCGGCCCAATCCTGGGGGCGACCGCCTTCACCATGCTCGAGGACTGGATCACCCGCTTCGACTACTGGCGGTTCATCTTCGGACTGGTGATCCTGGCGATCGTGATCGTGGCGCCCGACGGGCTCGCCGGCGGCCTGAACCGACTTGGTGGGCTACTGACCTCGCTCAGGAATAAGGAAGCCGCGAGATGAACGCGCTCGAGGTCCGCGAACTGTCGAAATCCTTCGGCGGCCTTAGCGCGGTCGCCAACGTGTCGTTCGACCTGCGCGAGGGCGAGTTGCTGGCGCTGATCGGCCCGAACGGGGCGGGCAAGACCACCTGCTTCAACATGCTCAACGGCTATCTGAAGCCGGACACCGGATCGGTCAAGCTCGGGGATCGCGAGCTGATCGGGCTGAAGCCGCGCGAGGTTTGGCGGCTTGGCGTCGGTCGAACATTCCAGATCACCGAAACATTCTCGTCGATGACCGTGCGCGAGAACGTTCAGATGGCTTTCATCTCCCACAACCGGCGCAGCTTCGATCCCTTTAGCCGCGCCACCCAGCTTTATGTCGACGAGGCCGAGAGGCTGCTGGACATGGTGGAGTTGCGCGACCAAGCAGACCGCATCTGCGCCGAACTCGCATACGGTGACGTCAAGCGGCTCGAACTTGCGATCTCGCTGGCGCATCGGCCCAAGGTGCTGTTGATGGACGAACCGACGGCCGGCATGGCACCGCTCGAGCGCATCGCGCTGATGGAACTCGCCGCCGGTATCGTCAAACGGGACCAGGTCAGCATCCTGTTCACCGAGCATGACATGGACGTCGTTTTCGGACAGGCCCACCGGATTCTGGTTCTGAACCGGGGCAGGTTGATCGCCGAGGGAACCGGTGACGAGATCCGCGCTAACCCGCTGGTTCAAGAGGTGTATTTGGGCGGCGGCGCGGTGTTCAAGGGCGACGACAAGGCCGGCGAGACGGAGGCGTCGCATGCTTGAAGTCGAGAACATCAACACGTTCTACGGTCGCGCCCATATTCTGCGCGACGTGTCGCTCAGCATCGGCGACAGCGAAGTGGTTGCCCTGCTCGGGCGCAATGGCGCCGGCAAGTCGACGACAATGAAGTCGATCATGGGGCTGGTGCGTCCCAAGAACGGCAGGGTGCGTTACGACGGCGAGGCGTGCCACGGTCGCGCGCCGCACCAGATTTGCCGTCTTGGCCTCGGCTACGTCCCCGAAGAGCGGCGGATCTTCTCGGACCTGACGGTGCTCGAGAACCTGGAGGTCGGCCGTCGTGCCGTCCGGCCGAACGTGCCGGAGTGGGACTTCGACAAGCTTTTCGAGCTTTTCCCCAATCTCGCCGAGCGGCGCGGCAATCTCGGCAGCCAATTGAGCGGTGGCGAACAGCAGATGCTGACCATCGCCCGCACGCTGATGGGCAATCCGAAACTGGTCCTGCTCGACGAGCCCTCGGAGGGCATTGCGCCGGTCATCGTCGAGCAGATGGCGAACGTGATCATCTCGCTCAAGCGCGAAGGTCTCGCGGTGCTGATCTCGGAACAGAACCTGTACTTCGCCAAGCTCGTCTCCAATCGGGCTTACATAATCGAGAAGGGCGAGGTCAAATTCCAGGGAACCTTCGAGGACCTGGAGACCCATCCGGATGTGCGCCAGAGATATCTGGCGCTCTAGTGGTTCAAGTCTGACATATGGTACCCATACGACGGCTTTCCGAGCCCTCCTGGCGTCGTTGCGCCGCGCTTGTGCTCCAGCATCACGGCGCACCACGCGCCTATCCGAGCGAACTCGGCAAGCCGTCGTATGGGTACCATATGTCAGACTTGAACCACTAGACGCGTAGCAGAGCGCGGGGCTCTAACGGGCGTTTAAAGCGGCAGCTTGACTTCGACGACCCCGGGTTCGTCGAGATTGGCCTTGCGCGAAAACCCAAGCCGTTCGCAGACTTTGAGCATTGGCTTGTTCTCCCGCAGCACCTCACCGAAAATTTCTTTGATACCGTGGGCGCGGCCATAGTCGATGATCCGCTGCATCAGCATCGGCCCTAAGCCCATGCCTGCCATGTCGCTGCGGATGGTGGTCGCGAATTCGGCTTTGTCGCCGTCGGGGTCGGCAATAATGCGAACCGCACCGTACATCTGGCTTTTCCCGGGAATCCCCGGTTCGACCAGCACGAGGGCCATCTCCCGGTCGTAGTCGATTTGGGTTAGGCGTGCCGCGAGTTGGTGACTGAGAGTGGATTTGGGTGCGAAGAAACGCATCCGGATGGCTTCCGGCGACAAATGGGAGAACAACTCGTGCACCGCCGGTTCGTCTTCGGGCCTGACCGGACGAAGCAGCAGCGTTCGACCGTCAGGCAGGCTCAGGGTCTCCTCCAGATCTTTGGGATAAGGCCGGATCGCCAGCCGTTTCGCTGGAGGCTGCGTGCTCCGGCGTACCCGGATGCGGGCATCGAGCGCCATCACCCCGGAATCGTCGGCAAGCAGCGGATTGATATCCAGTTCGAAAACCTCGCCAAAGTCGATGACCAATTGAGAGATCTTGATCAGGGTCAGCGCCACGTCGTCGACTGCGGCCGGCCGGCGGCCACGGAATCCTTGCAACAGGGAGTGAACCCGGGTCCGCGCCATCGCGTCGTGAGCCAGGCGCAGGTTAAGCGGAGGCAAGGCGAGGGCCGTGTCTTCGATGATCTCCGATGCCATTCCGCCGTGGCCGAACAGGATCACCGGTCCGAACTTGGGATCCTCGATGACCCCGCAGGTCAACTCAAAGGCGTCCGGTCGCTCCACCATCGCCTGCACGATGAAGCCGTCGATGCGGGCCTCCGGCATGGCGGTCAGCACGCGCTCCATCATCGTCTCGGCCGCGACGCGCACCGCCGCAGGGCTTCGGAGATCGAGGGTCACCCCCCCCACGTCGGACTTGTGGACGATGTTCGGCGACAGGATTTTGAGCACCACGGGACCGTCTAGCCGGTCCGCGACCGCGGCCGCCGCCTGCGGATCCTCGGCCGAATGCGTCGGCATGACGGGAATGCCATACGCACCCAGCACCGCGAGCGCCTCGAGTTCGCCGAGCCACTCTCGGCCATCGTCGAGCGCTTTTTCGATCACCGCTCGCGCCGCCGCCGTGTCCGGTGCGAAGTCCTCCGGCACCGAAGGCGGGGTCTCGGTCAGCGCCTCCTGGTTTCGCTCGTAGTTGACCATGTCGACGAATGCCCGGATCGCCCGCTCCGGCGTGTAGTAGGTGGGGATCCGTTGTTCGGCGAACATCCGACGGGCGCCGGCGGCGGCGTTCTCGCCGAGCCAACTGGTCAGCACGCAACGCTTCTTGCCGGCGACGGTCTCGATCACCGCTCGCGCCGCGTCCTCGCCAGAGGCAATCGCGGTGGGGCAGTTGAGTACGAGGACGGCGTTGGTTCCCTTGTCTTTCAGCAAGATATCGAGGGACTTTCCGTAGCGCTCGGGCGACGCATCACCGATGATATCGACGGGATTCCCCCGCGACCACGTGGGCGGCAGGATCTCATCCAGGGCGGCGATCGTCTCCTCCGACAGATCCGCCAGACGACCACCGTGATCCATCAGCGCATCAACGGCCATGGCGCCAACTCCGCCGCCGTTGGTCAGCACGGTGATCCGATCGCCGGACGGCGAGTGGCCCTGTGCCATACTCTCCACGGCGCCGAACAGGCCGCCGATATCGTTGACCCGCAGCATGCCGGCGCGGCGGAAAGCCGCGTCGTAAACGGTGTCCCGGCCGGCCACGACCCCGGTATCGGAGGCAGCCGCGCGGGCGGCGGCGGGGTGGCGTCCCGACTTGATCACGATAACCGGCTTGAGGCGGGCCACGGCCCGGGCCGCCGACATAAATTTCCGCGCATCGTCTATCGCCTCGATGTAAAGCAGGATGCCGCGGACTTCGATCTGACCGGTCAGGTAATCGAGCATATCGCCGAAGTCTACGTCGCTGGTATCGCCGAGCGAGACAAAGTGGGAAAATCCGATGCCGCGCGACGCCGCCCAATCGAGCACCGATGTGACGATCGTACCGGACTGGGCAACGAACGCCAGGTTGCCCCGCTTCGGCTGGATGTGGGCGAAGCTGGCGTTGAGCCCCGCCCCCGGCACCATTATCCCCAGGCAGTCGGGGCCGACGATGCGCAGGGTGTGGGGGCGGGCGGTAGTCAGCATCGCTTGCCGCAAAGCCCTGCCTTCGTCGTCACGGCCTTCGCCGAGGCCCGCGGTGACGACCACGGCGGCCCGGGTGCCATGTTCCGCAAAGGCGCCGATCAGTCCGGGAACCGTTTCCGCGGGAGCGGCGATGACGGCGAGGTCGGCCGGCATCGGCAGGGATCCCGCGTCGGGGTAAGTCAGCACCCCCTCGATCGCCTTGTGTTTGGGGTCGACCGGCATGATGGGGCCGTCGAAGCCCGAATTGAACAGGTTGTGAGCCAACACGGCGCCCAACGACCCCGGCTGCTTGCTGGCGCCGATCAACGCGATCGAGCGTGGCTTGAACAGATAGTCTAGATTGCGAATGGACACGTTGACGGACCCCGTATTCTCGAACTCTGATCCACTCTAACGCCATATCAGCAAACCTCGATCACTGAATTCTCCGAAGGCCAACGCGGATGTGGATTGCAGGCATGATTCGGCATGTTCCGTCAGCCCAATATTGTCCCAGGCCGAAGATTCAGGTTTTCGCGTTGGGCGAGTCCTTGGGCCGAATTCTTCCAAACCCCAGAACACCGCGCCCCCCCCCGCTCCAGCGGGAAGCAGAAAAGTTTTACTTTTCAGGTAATTGCGCTTTCCCGAGAGGCCAGCTAGATCTCGGTGACGGGTGCCCGGGTTGCGGG
>RCNG010001286.1_pt1 | contig 12441 bp, 16 predicted proteins | sample 2041371 | NCBI WGS metagenome assembly RCNG01 (sample SAMN09708227, study PRJNA481090) | Marine sediment metagenome, whole genome shotgun sequencing project. | biome: marine sediment; feature: ocean; material: sediment; isolation source: Sewage treatment plant 1 marine sediment (STP1) ... | reverse complement strand
AAAACTGGGGTCAGAACACAGTTGTTGCTAATATAGATAACGATTAAATACAAAATAGTCACAAGGAGGTGGATATGTCACACAAGCCAGGATTTAATTTAATCGGTTTACCTCAGCACGTCATTCAACGTGGTAATAACAGAGAACAATGCTTTTACGTAGAAGCTGATTATTGTCGTTATCTACATGATATTAAAGAAGCAGCAGATAAAAGCCAATGTGCTGTTCATGCTTATGTATTAGTGACAAATCATGTGCATTTACTAGTCACACTGTTTAAAGAGTTCGGTGTGTTTCACATGATGCAGGACTTAGGCAGAAAGTATGTTTGTTATATAAACCACAGTATAAACGAACAGGCACTCTATGGGAGGGGCGGTATAAATCAAGCTTAGTTGATAGTGAAAAATATTTATTTACTTGCATGAGGTATATCCCCCTGTGTCAGGATAGATTGTCGCCTATCCAAACAGCGCTATAAAATATCAGGTAATCCCCTATGTACACTGAAAAGTACCGCCTATATTATTTATTTAACTAATACGGTTATCGAGTTTTCATATTTTTCTGATAACTGATGTTAATGAATAAGCACCCTTTGCATTTCTTGTAGAGGGTGCTTTTTTATGCCTGTAATAAATGCTGTATTGAATATGTCTAAAATTTCAGTATTATTTATAGCCTATATACGCCACAGCCTATATACCTATATACGGTTCGGACCAACACAACTTATTGAATAATAAAAACAATCGTACAATATTATATTGCTCAAGAGGCTTAAAATCCTCACTTTGTAGATGAAAACACAGTTTTAAGGAGAAAGCATTATACCTCGCGCCAATCGTTATTTATTACCCGGCCATGTCTGGCACATCACAACAAACATAGAAGCCCAAAAATTAGATTGCCTATATAGAAACACTCATCCGAGGAGGAAGGCAACGCGCTAATAGGGCTTAACTAACTTAGTGCCATTCTGGCCTGTCTCGAATTATTACTTATACAACATCAGACACAACTGCTCTCTGAGCAGGTATTCCTTTTCCTTCAACTTTTAGTTCGTCACTGTCACGAGAACATTGAATGTTTAATTCAAATTGTTCTGGTGATTCGAATTCCTGTGTAATTATCCAGAACTGAGTAATGTTTTTATCCATGCCATTTAGAGAGGTGATGGTATTACGTATACGCTCACGGTCAAAAAAGGCAAAGGGCTCATCCATGATAATGAATTGTTTACCCTGTTGTCCGGCTTCGACTAGTGCTCTGGAAATGGCAAGTCGCAGGGCGAGCATGATCTGGCGCTGCGTGCCGCTGGAAAGTTCATCAAGCTCGGCAAAGTCGTTTTTTTCTGTGGAAAATACCCGTAAGTGCAGACTGTCATCGATCTGAATCTGTTTATAACGGTTTTCTGTGAGTTTAGGCATCACAATAGCCGTATACTTGCTTAACACCTTGTTGAACTGGGTATAAATATCGCTGCAGGCACCTTCTGTTAGTTTGAGTGCGGTTTCACGGACCTGAACGCGCTGGCGTTGTTCATCCATTGATGCCTGTATATTTTCTATTGTTGTTTCCAGTTCGGCCTTTTCTTTCTGGCGTTTGTGGATGTCTTCAATCTCGAGTTCGAGTTTGTTTATTTTGTTATGTTGTTCGTCACTGAGACTGTTCAGTTTACCGACCTGCGTTGCGATTGATTCACGTATGCTCACTGCATGACTGGTATTGTCATCCAGCAGTTTATTAAGCTGAATCTGATGATCGGCAAAAACTTCTTCCGAGAGAAATAAACTGCCATTGTTTTCGGTGAAACTGTCGAGTGCTACTTTTAATGGTTTACTGTCAATGTCGCGAAGACCATCCATTACTTCAGGCAGAGGCTGATCATTAATGTGGTCGAGCAGGTTGACCTCTTCTCGAACACGTTTTAAACGCTCACTGGTTTGATTTAGTTCCTGACGGCCCTTACTAATACGTGAATTGACGCGCGATGACATGAAAAAGACCAGTACGGTTATCAACAATGATGCAATCGCGGCATTTTTCAGCGAGCCCAGGTACGTCGCATTCCACCACATGGTTTGTTGGTCCAGCCAGTGAGAAAGCTGGACAGAGATGTTACTGTCCGGCGTCTCTACGAGCAGCCACCAACCCGCACCGAGTATAATGGTGGTTACGATCAGGGCCAGCATTAGCGCCTGCATGCTACGACGGTAGATACGCTGCAGGAAGAGCCGACGTTTAAGTCTTGAATGCTGTTTGTTGAGTGGCACGGTGCCCGCATCGAGTGTACTGCCACGTTCACCCAGTAAGGCGCCCAGTTCTGCTCGACAGATATCTGCCTGCTGTTGCACTGGTTCGAATGCCAGCAGACGCGAGTGAAGCTTCTCGATATATTTTTTTAGTTCACCACCTGAACGCACTTCGGATTCCACCTCCAGTGCACTTACCGAATCACGCATTGTTGTCATCGCGTCGTTGACGGACGTTAGCTGTGTTTGCCATTGTTGTAGTGAGATATCACGGCCTGCTGCGGACAATGCATGCCCGGCATCCTGAATGACTGCACCCGTTTCACGAATACCGGTTGAAAGCGTCTGTAAGGTACTGGCTTCGTCATTGTAGGTGTCGATCTGTTCAGTACATTGCTTTTTATCGGCCTCGATCAGTGAGAGCTTTTCAGGCGGTAGATCCAGCGATTCGATTTTTTCACGAAGTCGGTTTTGTTCTTCTTCTATTGCGCTCAGGCTATCGTTTTCAGCACGGATCTCCATCCTGATTTCATCACTAATGGAATCAATAGGTGCTGAACCGGCAATTGCCTTGATGGTATGCGCCTGTGAAGCGGATGAGGTGATTTCTACCTGTGCAAGGTATAGTGAGTCAAGGTACTGTTCAAAATCAAAGCCGCAGGCATTAATGACCTGTTCTTCAACCGCCTGAGGGCCGATGGCTAATGGGGTATCATTACCGGTGATGAAGAGTTCAGCAGAGTGCATACCTTGTTTATCTACCGACCGATTAATGGTGTAGCTATTATTACCGATTGCGGTAAAAGTCATTTCGACACTACAATTTGTTTCACCCCATTTTATGGTGCGAGTAATATTGCTATGATCGCTGGTGAATGTTCGACCAAACAGGGCAAAAGCGATGGTTTCGACTATCGCCGTTTTACCTGACTCATTAGCACCGCTAACCGCAATTTTTCCTTTTTCTGGAAGATTTTCCAGGTCCAGCCTTGCATATTTAAGTACGTTAACAGCGTGAATGGAATGAATTATCATGATTTGTAATCCTTATTTAAAGGTGCAAGCTTGTGCGATACAAGTTTGACTGCCTGTTGATAGACATCTTTGTCAAAATCAGAATCCGAACCGCGCAGGCGTTTTTCTTCTGCTTTCGCGAATTCCTGAAACACATCAATAGCACTTTTTCGTGTGAAGCGTTGCCCGGATTTTAACCATGATAAAATAGCCATTTTCAACTCCTGTTAATATAAAAAAACAATAGGAAAACAATAGGAAGCATACCACAGGAACAATCAGCAAAAATAGGGGAGAGACTACGGTTTTGATAATATGGAAAACAGTGGTCTGTGCCTAATTGCTATTTACCAAATAATTTACCTGCTATACCCATCAAGCCGCCAGCACCACCCATACTGCCCATGACAGACTCAATCATTGAACCACCTGAACTTGCTTTATCAATTTGCTGAGGCCACATATCAGTGGCATTGGGGTCAGAGAGCAATTATTTTCGATAATGAGCAATCATTATCACGTGGTATTGCATATTAACCAGCAACAGGCCCTGTGCTGCTCAGTCCATTCGATGTCTTCGTTAATGATTACATCCCGGTCGAGAATATAGTCATCAGCACTTCAAGTCTCTACCAAAGAAACCTGGGCGACAGCTACGCTGACAAACAGCGGTTGAATCTACCGGCTAAATGGCAGTATTATTAACTACTAATAAAAAACTGGAAAATGAATATGACATTAACGTCGTCCAACGTAAGTTATGTCTACGTAATTAAAGGGGAGAACAATGTTTTTCACCTGGCTAAAATGATGATTCATCCTCATCTTTTTTTCCCGAACCCTGCTATTCCCCAGGCACCTGCTTTCTGTTTATACAGTTCGTACGCTGGTCTTTTAGGGGCAACCTGCACGCAATGAACCGCGATATGCAGCCCATTCAATTGTTTTTTCGCCTGCTCTTCGGGCTCTTTCTTATCATGCTTGTACAGTATGTCTGGGCGGTAACCACTGCAGGAAATAAAGCTTACCTGGTGGAAATCGACGGTGCCATCGGTCCGGTTAGCCAGGAGTTAATCACGCGCAGCATTGAACACGCGGAGGCTGACGGTGCAATGATGGTCATTTTGCAAATGAATACGCCCGGCGGTCTGGATCACTCCATGCGTGAAATTATCAGGGCGATACTCGATGCGCATGTGCCTGTAATCACCTATATCTCACCCCAGGGTTCGCGTGCGGCCAGCGCAGGCACCTATATTCTTTATGCCAGTCACATCGCCGCGATGGCACCTGCGACCAATCTGGGGGCGGCAACACCGGTGCAGATAGGGGGTTTGCCCAAAGTACCGACCGACCCTTCCAGGGATAACGCTGAGGAAAACAGTGGCGATGGAAAAACCAGCATGGAAAGGAAAATCATCAACGATGCGTCTGCCTACATCAGGGGCCTGGCAAAACTCAGGGGGCGTAATGAAGCATGGGCCGAACTGGCCGTTCGCCAGGCAGCGAGCCTCACCGCCGAAGAAGCACTGGAAAAAAATGTCATCGACATAGTTGCCGGTGATCTTACGGCATTGCTCAAACAACTTCACGGCCGGCAAATCAATGTCAAGAGTCGAGTGATCACGCTCGATACCGATGCATTAATCATTGAACGGATTACACCGGACTGGCGTTCCAAAGTGTTGGCCATCATCACTAATCCGAATATCGCCTACATGCTGATGCTGGTAGGTATCTACGGTTTGATCCTGGAATTTTCCAACCCGGGCATCATACTGCCCGGTGTCGTCGGCACCATCTGCCTGTTGCTCGCGTTATATGCCTTTCAGGTGCTGCCAATCAATTATGCCGGGCTGGCGCTACTCGGTATTGGCCTGGCCTTTATTATCTCTGAAATGTTTGTCACTAGTGGCGGTATACTGGGTATAGGTGGCGTGGTCGCGTTCACGGTTGGTTCCATTATGCTGTTCGACGATGAATATATCGCTGTATCGATGCCATTGATCGGTGGAACTGCTTTGGTGGGTGGTGGATTCATGTTGTGGATACTTAAACGGTTTTCCACGCTTAGACACAGACAGGTAGTCAGCGGTGCAGAATACATGATTGGTCGTACAGGAAGAGTACTCGAAGATTTTACCAGCCGAGGGCGGGTGGAAATCGATGGCGAATCCTGGCTGGCCGATACCCGTGTACCCCTGTTCGCCGGAAAAAAAATTCGCGTCGACGCCATTGATAAACTGGTTTTGAAAATTGAACCGGTTGATTACACTACTGAGGAGGAATGATGATTTACTTATTCGAATATTTAGCTCCTGTCATACTGCTACTCGCCATTATCATCTCCGCAGTACGGATACTGAGAGAATACGAGCGTGGCGTGATTTTTTTCCTGGGACGCTTTCAAAAGGTCAAGGGCCCCGGTCTGATTATCGTTATTCCGCTGATTCAAAAAATGGTGCGGGTTGATTTACGCGTTGTTACCTATGATATTCCCACGCAGGATGTTATATCCCGTGACAACGTTACTGTACACGTCAGTGCCGTGCTTTATTTCCGGGTGATCGACCCGGAGCGTGCTATTATCCAGGTCGAGCATTTTTTCAACGCGACCAACCAGTTGGCGCAAACCACATTACGCTCGGTGCTGGGCCAGCACGATCTCGACGAAATGCTTTCGCAACGCGACAAACTGAATGTCGATATCCAGAGCATTCTCGATGAACAGACCGCATCGTGGGGAATCAAGGTCACCAATGTGGAAATCAAGCATATCGACCTGAATGAGAGCATGATACGTGCCATTGCTAAACAGGCCGAAGCCGAACGTGAACGCCGCGCAAAAATCATTCATGCCGAAGGCGAATTACAGGCTTCAGAAAAGCTGCTTATGGCTGCGAACGTGATGTCGAAGAACCCGCAAGCCCTGCAATTACGTTATCTGCAAACATTGAGTGACATTTCCAGCGAAAACGCCTCAACCATTATATTTCCACTACCACTGGAGATATTGAATGCGTTTGCAAAAAAACAGTCTGGGCAGGATGACTAGCCCGAATATTTCATAGGAACCGAGTAATGGGTTCTGACCCACTGCTATCTTACTAACACGTCATTCCCGTGGGAACGGGAGAAGTGTACATGGAATGTGATTACGGGCCACCAGTGTTTATGACTTGTCTGATTAATCAGCAAGACAGACAGCTTCCATTGTTAAACGATATTGATACCATTGATGAATCTCGAACCATTCGGGGGCGGGTAGGCGTGGCAAAGTTGCATGAATATCGATATGGCTCCAGCATTTCTCCATAGCGGGTTATCTGTCAACTACTCACTGTAAATACAATAAAAAGCCCCGTCCTTCTATGCATTTAAAGTTATTAGCAATGTAATTTGTGGATGTCCATGTTTGCTATTACACCTTTTATATCATGGGAAGTTTATCCCATTCAGGTGTGCAGATTTATTAAGCCACAGCATATACCCATAATAGGGATTTCGTTTTTTTGTCATTGGGATACACCTATGAAAGACTTTTGTCTCTGATTAAAAGTATCCGTTAAACTAGACAGGCTCAACTTGTCCCCGATTAGTTTTCGATCTTTATGAGAGATTTTCTGCTCAGTTATTCTCTGCTCCCTGGTCAATCCACATTTTGATGGTTTCAATTTCTACCTTTTTGAGAGGGGCTGTTTTACCTTCGGCGAGAGCTTCATCATGATGTGGAGGCATATGAATCTTTGGGTCTGCCTTATGAGCAATTAGTCGATATAGTGTACTGGATTCGCTCTCACCTGCTACAACAACTGGGCCGAACTTTGTTCCCTTCATGAGGCTATTATAATCTTGTACGTTAAATCCACTTTTATTAGACCCCTCGCCGCTGCCATTGTGACACTGCAAACAGCTAGTTGTCAGTATAGGTTGAACATCTGCATTATAACTAACTCGTTCGCTACAACCGATACTAAAAACAGGAATGGACGCAATAATTACAATACTGAGTAAATGGGTTCGCATACTTATTCTCCAAAATTACAAATGTGTTATGACCAGTTGACTGTATCCCAATACGTAATGAGTATACTCCTTACAGATATTTCAATATCAGTGTAATACCGTTACTTATAAAATATATTGATATACATCAAAACTAAAATATATAAGAATTTCTAAATGTAATTCTTTCCGGATTACGGAATAACTATATTGAGTAATTTGAGCCATTGCCAACTGAATGATACAAAAAGAAATGCTCTCGTCATAGACAACGTTGCCATAAATTTCACCAGCGCGCAAGTAACTAGATATCCATAAAGTTATGTGACACGTCCTTAAAAACCCGGGTCAGAGACAATGTCAGTAAGTTAAGGGAAATAAGTATCATAGTGCGCCGTGCGCACCAAAATCCGAGCCAGTAAGAATTTTCACGGTGCGCACGGCGCACCCTACACTGGGTGGGCTGGCTGGAGCATGACCGTAGCGCTGCCCATGTTGTCAATCTATCCGATCTTCAACGTATCTCCCTCTCGGCCGATGGCCGCCACATCTATGCAGCATTGGAAGCGGGTAGTGGAATCGGCGTATTTGATACCCGTGCAGATCTGTGGTTGGTCAAGACTGATAGTATGGACCCGGTTGAGACAAGTGCTTCATTTACCTACACCCTGGCTGTTACGAATAACGGTCCCAGCGACGCCCAGAACGTGGTGGTGACTGACACCCTGCCAGCAGGAGTAAACTATGTCAGTAGCTCGGTGAATGTAGCTGGAGCTTCCTGTTCTGAAACAGGTGGAACGGTTACCTGCAACCTGGGTAATCTAACGACTACCAGTGCAATTATCGCTACTCTGGAAGTTACCGCACCGAGTAATAGCGGGGACATTACCAATGCAGCTAACGTAAACGCTGATCAACTCGATACTGATCCGGGCAATGATAGCGATAGCGAAAGCACCACCATTACGGACCCATCATCGGACACGAGAGATAATGTTGACACTGCTGCTGGCAGCTTTGGCATCACTGGCTTATTTGTCCTGTTGAGTACCTGGTGCCTTGGATGTTGGCGCAGATCACGCTATCCAGCCTGGGAAATATAGAGTTTAATCATGGACGCACATAGAATAATTAGCAGCTGAAATTTATACTGAGCAAACATGTGGTTAGTCACCCTGTTGGCGTTTCAGGTAACGGATGACAGCTTTAATTTGTTCATCATTGAGTACATGCTTCCAGGCGGGCATAGAGGTATTTGGCAGGCCGTTGCGGATGAGGACTGGCGGTCAGTCTTGAAGGCTTATGTGATATTCCTGCGGCAACAGGCGCCATGAAAACATATACGCATCTGGCTAATCAGGATGACCCTTATTTGAAAAAAGCCAATGCAGCACTGTGGGAATGGGATCAGCTAAATAAAGCGGCTGAGCAGCATGGTAAAAGCAAGATTGTGTGTCAGTAATAACTGGTGAGTAATAAACCTGTATGCAACATTTGTTTGAAACATTTAATCCAGCAAGCCCGTAATTGAGCATAGCCATTTGGCAATTACCGGATGGTTATGCCCGTAACTACATGTTGGGGCGAATAATAAAACTGACTCACTGAGATTTCTGAATCTACTGCATTCTTATGAATCATCCGGATTTGGTGCGATTTTTTTTAACAAAACATAAACTGCACCACTACCACCATCTTTTGCCTGTGCAGAATGAAACGCCAGCACATTATCAACAGCACGCAACCAGCTATTTACCATGGGTTTGATTATCGGTTTATCTTTGGAGCGAAAACCTTTACCGTGAACGATAATAGCGTGAGACACACCTGCCGCTTCGCACTCACCCAGAAATACTATTAGTTCACTTCTTGCCTGCTTGATGGTTAAACCATGTAAATCCAGTGCATGTTCGATGGGAAGTTTTCCCTGTCGTAATTTTTTTAGCACTTTGTGTTGTAAGCCGCTGCGTGAAAAGCTCAGTATCTCTGGACAGTCTTCTACCATTTCCGCGCTCGAAAACACATCGTTTATGGTGAAACGGTAATTTTCTTCAGCGGTTTGTCTGGCTGGGATTTTGGGCTTTTTCCTGCCCTGTACTTTATTATCAGACTTTAACGGTCTGACACCGGCCATTTCTGCCAGAAATAATGATTCATCATCAATTTTTGTTGAATCATCACTCATCAGATGTCCCTCAATAAGGTATAGTTACGTCTTATATTGTATCGTGAAAATTTATCGTTGTATCGATTGTGCATATTTTAGTTTCTAATGATGATGGTTACCGGGCACGGGGTATTTCGGTGCTGGTTGAGGCTTTAGCTGTTGACTATGAGGTTTCGGTTGTTGCGCCGGAGCAAAACTGTAGTGGGGCGAGTAATTCGCTGACGCTGGAACGTGGCCTGCGTGCCTGTAAGCTTGAAGAAAATGTATATTATGTCGATGGTACACCAACAGACACGGTGCATCTGGCGCTTACCGGTCTGCTTAAAAAAGAACCGGATATGGTTGTCTCCGGCATTAACGCGGGTGCCAATATGGGGGATGATGTGCTGTATTCCGGCACGGTTGCCGCCGCCATGGAAGGGCGCCATCTGGGTTTGCCTGCCATTGCTGTTTCCATGGACTCATACACCCCGCAGTATTACGAAACGGCAGCAAAAGCGGTAGTTCAGTTGCTTAAAGATCTTAAGCAGGTAGCGTTTTCTAGCAATACTATTTTAAACATTAATGTCCCTGATATTCCCTGGTCTGACATTAAAGGTTTTAAAGCAACCCGTCTGGGTAACCGTCACAAATCAGAAGGTGTGATTATTCAGCATGACCCACGCGGTGAACCAATGTACTGGGTGGGGCCACCGGGTGAAGCTCAGGATGCCGGTGAAGGCACGGATTTTCACGCCGTCAGTCAGCATTATGTTTCAATCACACCTTTGCAAATCGATTTAACACGGTATGATAGCCTGTCTGAGATAGATGGCTGGCTTTCAAAACATAACTAAAGCACGAGTAGATGATAAGTAACGATATACAAGGCATAGGCATGACTTCGCAGCGCACACGTGACCGTCTGGTTAACCGTTTGCGTGACAAAGGCATTAAAAATAAACGTGTTCTGGAAGTCATGCGAACCACGCCGCGTCACATCTTTGTTGATGAAGCAATGGCTCACCGCGCTTATGAAGATACGGCGTTGCCGATCGGGCATGGTCAGACCATTTCACAACCTTATATTGTTGCCCGTATGACAGAAATTTTACTGGAAAACGGTGTGCCAGATGTGGTGCTTGAGGTTGGCACCGGTTCGGGATATCAATCAGCGATTTTGTCACGATTAGTGCCCAAGGTTTATACCGTCGAGCGCATTAGTGCGTTATTGCAGAAAGCACGTGATGCACATCGTAAGTTAGGTCTGCTTAATGTGTTTTCCAAACACAGTGATGGCTCATGGGGTTGGGCACCTAATGCGCCTTATGCCGCCATTATGGTAACCGCCGCACCTGAGTCGGTGCCGCCCGGCCTGTTAGAACAACTGGCTGTGGGTGGTCGTATGGTTATTCCAGTGGGATTAACCCACGGTGTACAAAAGTTAAAAGTATATACACGTACGCCCGAAGGCATTGAGGAAAGCACCCAGGAGTATGTGCATTTTGTACCTTTACTTGATGGAGCCGTAAGCTGATGGTATTTGCAGGTTTATACAACAGAATGATGACCTGGGCTGCGCATCCGCATGCTGAGCGTTACTTAATCGGCGTTAGCATTGTTGAGTCGATATTTTTCCCGGTACCAACAGCATTGATGGTTGCGCCCATGGCAATCGCAAGACCCGATCGTGCTGTGCGCATTGCGCTGGTAGCAACAACAATGTCTGTGCTGGGCGGGGTGGTTGGTTATTACCTGGGATATTTTGCGATCAGTGCAATTGAACCCATACTGCAGGATGTCGGTTATTGGGATAAATATATGATAGCGCAGCAATGGTTTGAAGAATGGGGTTTTTGGGCAGTAGTCATTGCCGGTTTCTCACCGATACCCTTTAAATTATTCACCCTGTCAGCCGGTGCATTACACATGGCGTTATTACCTTTTGTGCTTGCTGCTATTGTCGGACGATCTGCGCATTTTTTTCTGGTGTCATTATTAATGGCATGGGCAGGACCAAAACTGGAACCGACTGTAAAAAAATATATTGAGTGGCTGGGCTGGTTAACTGTTTTACTGGTAGCGGCACTGTTATATTTTCATTAACAGGCTTTAAAACGGATGCAATGATTCATCGACGATGTTGCTTTTCCTGGACGACGATATTGCTGGTCGTTTTTATGGTTGCGACCCTGGCATCCTGTTCGAGTAACGGTAAAAAATGGAACCCTGACGATTATACGGTTAAATCAGGCGATACGATTTTTTCCATTGCCTGGCGTTATGAGCTTGACCCGGAAGAATTTGCCGCCTGGAATGGTATTAGCTCATCTAAATTTATAAAACCCGGACAACGATTACATACCCGCAAGCCGTATAATTTTGATGCCACTAGAAACACAAAACATGTCTCTGATGTGGCTAATGCGCCGCAAACGGCTACGCAAGCCGATCGGGTTAGTAAAAAGCCAGTAAAGTACTCGTCGCAGGAACAGCGACGCGCTGTGCCGAAATGGGTAAAAGCTAAAAAGGGGGATACCTTGTATGGTTTATCAAAACGTACTGGTGTTAGTGTCGAGCGATTGGCGCAATTAAATCAGCTTAATAAACCCTATACGATTAACCCTGGTCAAACGATATTTTTAAAACCCTTAAAATCGACAGCTGGCTCGTCAGTGGTCACCAGGCCCAGTAATAAATCCACGAAGAAACCTAAGAAGAAAACAGTGGCAACGGCTACAACAAAACCTCAGCAGCCTACTTCACAAACGATTCACTGGCCTGGAACAGTACGATGGAGAAAACCGGTAAAAGGCAAAATCATCAAAAAATTTAGCCACCAACGTAATGATTCAAAGGGTATTGATATTGCAGGTAAGTTAGGAGATGTGATTGTTGCTTCTGCTGATGGCAAAGTTGTTTATAGTGGAAACGGTCTAATTAGTTATGGTAATTTGATTATCATTAAACACAATAAAACCTATTTAAGTGCTTATGCCTATAACCGGAAATTGCTGGTGA
>RCNG010001285.1_pt1 | contig 12442 bp, 6 predicted proteins | sample 2041371 | NCBI WGS metagenome assembly RCNG01 (sample SAMN09708227, study PRJNA481090) | Marine sediment metagenome, whole genome shotgun sequencing project. | biome: marine sediment; feature: ocean; material: sediment; isolation source: Sewage treatment plant 1 marine sediment (STP1) ... | reverse complement strand
CACAGCGACGTGATGTCGACACGGACCACCGGCTGGGCGATGCTCGCCTCCAATTCCGTGCAGGAAGCGCACGACATGGCCGCGATCTCCCAGATGGCGACCCTCAAGAGTCGGATCCCATTCCTCCACTTCTTCGACGGCTTCCGCACCTCGCACGAAGTGAACATGATCGAGTTGCTGTCCGACGACGACCTTCGCGGGCTCATCCCGATCGACGGCGTCCTTGCCCATCGCGAACGCCGCATGGACCCCGACCGCCCCGTGTTGCGCGGCACCGCCCAGAACCCGGACGTCTTCTTCCAGGCTCGCGAGGCGTGCAATCTGTTCTACGAGGCGGTTCCCGACATCGTGCAGGGCGCCATGGACCAATTCTCGGAGCAGATCGGACGCCGCTACCACCTCTTTGACTACGTCGGCGCCCCGGACGCCACCGACGTCATTGTGATGATGGGTTCGGGCGTTGGAGCGGCCGAAGAGGCCGTCAATGCGATGGTCGACAGCGGAGAGAAGGTCGGCCTCGTGAAGGTGCGACTCTTCCGCCCCTTCTCCACACAGGCCTTGGTCGCGGCGCTGCCGGAGACCGTGCACAACGTTGCGGTGCTCGACCGGACGAAGGAACCGGGAGCCGTCGGCGAGCCGCTCTTCCAGGACGTGCTGACCTCCGTCGTCGAAGAGACCCAGGCTGGCCGAACGTCATGGGCCGTCATGCCGAGAATCATCGGCGGCCGCTACGGGCTGTCCTCAAAGGAGTTCACTCCGGCAATGGTTGCGGGAGTATTCGATGAGGCCCGCAAGGACGAGCCGAAGCGCCGCTTCACCGTCGGGATCGTGGACGACGTGACCAACCTGTCGATCGGCGCACGCGAAGGCTTCGTGACCGGCCGCCAGTCGCAGGTCCGCGCAGTGTTCTACGGTCTCGGGGCCGACGGAACCGTCGGGGCGAACAAGAACACCGTGAAGATTGTCGGCGACCACTCCGACCTCTTCGCTCAGGGCCACTTCGTCTACGACTCGAAGAAGTCCGGGGCGATGACCACATCGCATGTCCGATTCGACCCGGCCCGCATCGAAGCTACCTACGAGATAAGTGACGCGAACTTCGTGGCCTGCCACCAGTTCGAGTTCATCAACAAGGTCGATGTGCTCGCCAAGGCATCGGACGGCGCCACGTTCCTCCTGAACAGCCCGTATGGACCGGACGAAGTCTGGGAGCACTTGCCGCAAGAGGTGCAGCAGCAGATCATCGACAAGCAACTGAAGTTCTACATGATCGACGCGACCGCGGTCGCACGTTCGGCCGGCCTGGGTCAGCGCACGAACACCGTGCTCCAGACCTGCTTCTTCGCACTTGCCGACCTGATGCCGCAAGAGCAGGCAATCGAATCCATCAAGAAGGCGATCGAGAAGTCGTACTCGAAGTTCGGCGAGGTAGTCGTCGAGAAGAACAACGCGGCCGTGGACCTGTCGGTCGCGAACCTGCATAAGGTCGACTATCCGGCCGCCGTCTCCTCAACGATCAAGATGAAGCGGTCGGTTCCTGCCGATGCTCCCGACTTCGTGCAGCGGGTCACCGCGATGATGCTCGAGGATCGCGGGAATCAGCTCCCGGTCTCGGCGCTGCCGGTCGACGGAACGTTCCTCACCGGAACGACGCAGTTCGAGAAGCGCAGCATTGCGCTCGACATTCCGATCTTTGACCCGGAGATCTGCATCGAGTGTGCCAAGTGCTCGCTCGTCTGTCCGCATGCGGCGATTCGGATGAAGGTCTTCGAAGAGTCTGCGCTCGATGGGGCACCGGAAACGTTCAAGAGCCGCGGTTTCCGCAGTCGCGAAATGCCCGACTATCTGATGACCATCCAGGTAGCACCGGACGACTGCACCGGCTGCGGTGTGTGCGTCGACGTGTGCCCAGCGAAGTCGAAGGAAGAGGTCAAGCACAAGGCGATCAACATGGAACCGAAGCTGGACCACCTCGACGCCGAGCGCGTCAACTGGGACTTCTTCGAGACCATCGCCGAGCCGACGCGAGGACTCTTCAAGGAAGAGAACGTCAAGGGCTCGCAGATGCTCGAGCCGCTGTTCGAGTTCTCGGGCGCCTGCTCTGGTTGCGGAGAGACCCCCTATGTGAAGCTCGTCAGCCAGTTGGTCGGCGACCGCCTCATGGTCGCCAACGCGACCGGCTGTTCGTCGATCTACGGCGGAAACCTCCCGACGACGCCGTGGAAGACGAACGCCGAGGGCCGCGGTCCGACGTGGGCGAACTCGCTCTTCGAGGACAACGCCGAGTTCGGCCTTGGCATGCGGCTCGCTCTCGACATGGAGGAATCGGAAGCCCGACGCCTGGTCGGAGAGCTCTCGGCGGCCATTGGCTCCGAGCTCGTGAGCGCGCTGCTCGAGACCGACCAGTCGGCCCCCACCGGGATCGAGGCCCAGCGGAGCCAGGTTGCCGATCTGATGACCAAGCTCGCCGGCATCGACGATGAGAAGGCGAGGCGGCTCGAGACGGTCTCCGGCGCCCTCGTGCGCAAGTCGGTGTGGATCATGGGCGGCGACGGTTGGGCCTACGACATCGGATTCGGCGGTCTGGATCATGCATTGGCGTCGGGCCGCAACGTGAACATCCTCGTGATGGACACCGAGGTCTACTCGAACACCGGTGGACAGGCTTCGAAGGCCACACCTCGCGGTGCGGTCGCGAAGTTCGCATCGACCGGCAAGACCACCGGCAAGAAGGACCTCGGTCAGATTGCCATGTCCTACGGCAATGTCTACGTCGCCCAGGTGGCGATGGGGGCGAACAACCTGCAAACGGTGAAGGCCATCGCCGAAGCGGAGGCCTTTCCAGGACCGTCGCTCGTGATCGCCTACTCGACGTGCATCGCGCACGGGATCGACATGGCGACGTCGATGAGTCATCAGAAGGACCTCGTGGACGCCGGGTACTGGCCGCTCTATCGCTACGACCCGAGGCTCGTTGAGCAAGACAAGCAGCCGTTCCGTCTTGACGGGCGGCCACCTTCGAAGCCCCTCATCGATGTGATCTCGAAAGAGGCGCGCTACGCGGTGCTGAAGCGGGTGAACCCCGACCACTACGTCGAGCTGATGGACCAGGCGCAACAGGACGTCGATGATCGGTGGGCCCTCTACGAGGACTTCACGGAGATCGACCGGATCAGCGGGGACGAAGAAGAGGAGGTGGAAGAATGAGCGTCGATCTGTCGACGTCGTATCTGGGGTTCGACCTGAAGAACCCGATCGTCGCCTCAGCCTCACCAATGACGGCCTCGGTCGATTCGTTGCGCGAACTCGAGGATGCCGGCGTGGCCGCGGTGGTGCTGCCATCGATCTTCGAAGAGCAGATCGAGCACGAGGCCATGGAGATGCAGCGTCTCATGGAGCAGGGAGCCGGTTCGTTCGCCGAAGCGCTCTCTGGCTACTTCCCCGAGTTCGACGACTACGCAACCCGCACGGAGGCCTATCTGCGCCACGTGACGAAGGCGAAGGAGGGCCTGTCGGTGCCGGTGATTGGTTCCCTCAACGGAACGACCAACGGCGGCTGGGTCAACTATGCGAAGCGGATCCAAGAGGCCGGCGCCGACGCGCTTGAACTGAACGTTTATCTGATCCCGACTGATCCGGAGATCACCGGACCCGAGATCGAGGACCAGTACCTCGACCTCGTTTGGGAGGTGCGCCAGCAGGTCTCGATTCCGCTCGCCGTCAAAGTAGGTCCCTACTTCTCGTCGCCACCCAACATGGCGGTGCGACTGGCCGAGGCCGGCGCTGATGCTCTCGTCCTATTCAACCGGTTCTACCAGCCGGACATCGACCTCGAGAGCCTCGAGATCGTGCCGAAGGTCAACCTGTCCACATCGGCAGCCCTGACCCTGCCGCTGCGCTGGATTGGATTGCTCTCCGACCGTGTGGAAGCCGATTTCGCAATCACCTCGGGCGTGCATACGTCCGAGGACGCGCTCAAGTCGCTGCTGGTGGGTTCGAATGCGGTCATGATGGCCTCAGCCCTGCTTAAGCAAGGACCGGGACTCGTGACGAAGATCATCGATGAGATGCGGGCCTGGCTTGAAGAGAACGAGTACACATCGGTCCGCCAAATGCAGGGATCGATGAGCATTGGTTCCGCTCCCAATCCGGACGCGTTCGTGCGGGCCAACTACATGAAGATGCTCGTCACGTACTGGTCGCAGGGCGTCTGAACCAAGGCACCAACTGATATGGGTTGGGGGCAGTGGTCCGCCGAAGAGATGGGCACCGTGTCTCTCCTGCCCTCGACGCGTACCGGCGAGCGCCGGACCGAGGTGCCGCTTGCGGCAAGCCTTGACAGCAGTGCCGACTGCGCCTTCGTTGTGCGTCCTTGCCAGACGACACCAATGCCTCGGAGACACCCTGGAGCCACCCCTTCGACAGACGACTGATCGGGCCCCCAATCTCGTTCTCTACACTCGTCGGTGATCGACAGGAGGCCCGTGTTGACCACCACCGAGACGCCGCCCACGAGTGACGATCAACGGACTGGTTGGAGGATCAAACCAAGCCATGCGCTGATGGTCCTTGCCGGCGTGTCCGTGGTTGGAACCCTCATCTTCTGGTGGCTGGGCTCCCTCCCGGACGATCCGGACTTCGCGATCGGCCGCGTGGTGTTCGGCAACATCCCGGCGCTGATCGTCGCCCTGTTCTACGTCACGATCGCGACGTTCCTCGCTGTGATGTTCTACCTCTTCGCTCAGCGCGCGCTCAGCTGGGAACGGGGCATGTGGGCGACCCGTTCCGGGCTGTGGAAGCAGCGGACGGTTGCCCTGCGCGACGCGGTCCTGATGCGGACTGTGCTGGAGGATCGCCAGGCCGGACTCATGCATTCGATGATCTACTGGGGCTTCATCGTTCTGATGATCGGAACCATCACCCTCGAACTCGACCACCTCCTCCCGGCCAGCATGAAGTTCCTCTACGGCCGGTTCTACGAGGGCTATTCGGCGGTGCTCGATTTCGCTGCCATCGTGTTCCTGGTCGGCATCGTGTGGGCGGTCGTGCGCCGCTACGGGCAGAAGCCGTGGCGTCTTCGCTCGAAGACCCGACCGGAAGATGCCTGGATCCTGATCGTGCTCGCCTTCATCGGACTCTCCGGTCTGCTCACCGAGGCGGCACGGATTTCGCTGGCCGGCCGGCCGTCGTTCGAAGAGTGGTCGTTTGTGGGATACCCGCTGTCGTACCTCTTCCCCGCGGCGACGGCATCCGGGTGGCACCAGACACTCTGGATAGCGCATGCGGTTGCGTTCGTGGTATTCCTGGTGATGCTGCCGACGACGAAGCTCCGACACGCCGTCACCTCACCGACGAACCTGGCGCTCGCCCCGCGGACCCGGCCGAAGGGCGCAATGCGAGAGGTCGAAAACCTCATGGAGGCGGAAGACATCGAAACGATCGGCGCCTCGCGGGTCGGGGAGTTCACGTGGAAACAGCTCTTCGATACCGACGCGTGCACGGTCTGCGGACGATGCACCGAGGTGTGTCCGGCCAACCAGACGGGAAAGGCGCTCGACCCTCGCGAGATCGTTCTCAAACTCGGCCAGGTCGCAGCACAGACGGCGGCGAATCCGGTGTCTCCTCCCGTGAGCGTCGATACCGACCTCACCGTCTCGGCCGATCTCGTCTTTGAGCGAATCACGGCCGAGGAGCTGTGGGCGTGTACGACGTGCCGGGCCTGTGATGAGGCGTGCCCCGCCGGTCTCGAGATCGTCGACAAGATCCTCGACATGCGCCGCTACCTGGCTCTGATGGAGGCGGAGTTCCCAAGCGATCTCGGCAAGGCCTACCTCAGCCTGGAGAACTCCTCGAACATCTACGGCATGGACCAGACCACCCGCGGGGACTGGGTCAAGGAACTCGACTTCGACGTGAAGCTGCTCGGCGAGCCCGGCGTGACGGCGGAGTACCTCTACTGGGTCGGTTGTGCCGGCTCATTCGACGATCGGAATCGGAAGGTCACGATCGCGACAGCGGAGCTCCTCCATGCGGCAGACGTCGACTTTGCGATTCTCGGCAAGAACGAGCTGTGCACCGGCGATCCCGCCCGGCGGACCGGGAATGAGTACGTGTTCCAGGGCCTGGCGCTCCAGAACATCGAGACGCTCAATGACCTCGGGGTCACCAAGATCATCACCCAGTGCCCGCACTGCTTCAACACGCTCAAGAACGAGTATCCGCAGTTCGGCGGCGAGTACGAGACCATGCACCACTCGGAGTTGTTCATGCGCCTCGTCGAAGAGGGGAAGCTCAACCCGGTGTCCAGCGACACCACCGTCACGTTCCACGACCCCTGCTACCTCGGCCGCTACAACGACGGCTACGCACCGCCGCGCGACGTCATCGACGCGATCGGCACGCGCGTCGAGATGCCCCGCAACGAGGCCGACGCGTTCTGCTGCGGCGCAGGCGGCGGCAAGATGTGGTTCGAGGAAGACACCGGCAAGAAAATCAATATCGAGCGAACGCAGGAAGCGGTGGCGTGCGGGACCGATGTCGTTGCGACCGGCTGTCCCTTCTGCTTCGTCATGGTTGACGACGGCGTGCGCGACCTCGGCGTCGAGGAGACCGTGATCGTCAAGGACATCGCGATGCTCCTCGCCGAGAGCATCTCCACCGACGGGTGAGCGCCGACCTGCTGCTCGTCGTCCTTGTCGCCGTCATCATGGTGGTTGGCCTTGCTGGCACGATCCTGCCCATCCTCCCCGGGCTGTGGCTCATCTGGGCCGCGGCGCTGGGCTACGGCGTGTTCGCCGGGTTCGGTATCTGGGGATGGGTCGCGATGGTGATCATCACCGCCTTCGCCGCCGCCGGCACGGCGGCGGCGGTCTACGTTCCCCAGCGCACGGCGTCGTCGATTGGTGTGCCGTGGTGGGGCCAGGTGCTTGCGCTCGTGGGCGCCGTCGCCGGCTTCTTTCTCGTCCCGGTGGTGGGCGCTCCGCTTGGTTTCATCGTCGGCATCCTCGTGGTGACGTTGGTTCGCGAGCGGCACTTCCAAGGCGCACTCGCCGCCACGTGGGCCACGCTGAAGTCGATGCTGGTGGCGTCCGGTATGCAGTTTGGCATAGGCCTGGTGATGGTCGGGGTCTGGGTGCTCTGGGCCTGGTTGGGCTCGACCTAACCCTTGACCGAACCCTGGGTGAGTCCCGAGACGATCGCCTTCTGTGCAATGAGGAACGTGATGACGATCGGGAGCGCTCCGACAACCGCGCCCGCGGCGAGCTCACCCCACTTGGAGGAGTATTCGGCGATTGTGTAGTTCTGCAAGCCGAGGATGTAGGTGAGTTGCGATGTAGACCGGAGCATCGTTCGAGCGAGCAGGTACTCGGAGAACGTGTTGACCACGGTGATGATGAAGATGACCGCAAGGATCGGTCGTGTGAGCGGCAGGATGATTCGCCAGAAGATGAGCGAAGGGCCGGCACCGTCGACCCTGGCCGCCTCGTCGAGCGACGTCGGCACGGAGTCCATGAAGCCCTTGATCAGGAATGTGTTGAATCCGATGGCGCCACCCAAATAGACGAGGATGAGCCCGGCGTGCGTGTTGAGACCGAGGGCAGGGAACACCACGCCGAAGCGTTGCAGGATCAGGAAGATCGCGATGAACATCAGGTATTGGGGGAAGACCTGGACGAGCAGCAGGCTCAACAGGCCGAGCCGGCGTCCCTTGAAGCGGAACCGGCTGAACGCATAGGCCGCCATGGCAGCCAGCAGCAGGTTAAAGGTTGCCGCGAGGATCGAGATCTTCCACGAGTTCCACAGCCAGGTCATGAACGGGTTGAGGGCGGGATTCGAGAAGATCGTTCGATAGCTGTCGAGCGTGGCCCCTTCTGGGATCAGCTTTGCGTTGGACAGGCTGTCGACCGGGTTGACCGAGGCCGAGATGATCCACACCACGGGGTAGAGGGCGAAGAAGGCAACGATCAGAGCGACGAGGTGGCGCCAGCCGACCTCTCGTATCCATCGCCGGGGAGGCAGCGGTGGCAGCTTCTCTTTCGGCTTCTTGCTCCGACGCATCGTGCTGCGCACCTGGGCGATTGCGCCGGCGGACCGGGCGCTCGCGGCTGTGCCGCCCACCAGCGGCGGGGTCGGATCGGCGCTGTTGCTGCGACTCACGTCAGAGCCCGCCATAGATGTCCTCCAAGCGCCGGGTGAATCGGAAGCTGATGCTCGAGATGATCACGAGGATGAAGAAGATGAGGATGGTGATCGCAGTACCGATCCCGTAGTTGTTGCCGCGTCCGGCAGACACTGCGACGTTGAACGTGAAGGTGATCAGAATGTCGGTTGCTCCCACAGGGACCGACGCATCGAGGATGGGCGGCCCACCCTGGGTGAGGAACTCCACGATGACGAAGTTGTTGAAGTTGAAGGCGAACGATCCGATGAGCAGCGGTGCCAGCGAGACCATGAGCATCGGGAATGTGATGCGCCGGAAGACCTGCCATGCGTTCGCCCCGTCGACGCGGGCCGCCTCCTGGAGTTCGGTTGGGATCGACGTAAGCGCCCCGGTCGAGATCAGATACATGTAGGTGAATCCGAGCCACGTGTTCACGAGGAGTAGGGCGATCTTCGCCCATGTCGGGTTCGTGAGCCACGGCACCGGATCGATTCCGAACGTTCCGAGTAGGCGATTGATCTGTCCGAACTGCTCGTTGAGGAGACCGCGCCAGATGAGCACGCTGAGGAAGGCGGGTATCGCGTACGGGAGGATGTAGATCGACCGATAGATCCCCGTTCCTCGCATCCGCTTGCTGTTGAACGTCAAGGCGAGGGTGAGGCCGAGCGTGAAGGTGAGGATGACCGATCCGAGGGCGAAGATGATGTTCCAGACGAGGACTCCGAGAATCGGGCCGCGGATTCGCGATTCGGTGAGGATGTCCCAGTAGTTCCGGAATCCGATGACTACTCGCCACCCGGGTTCCAGCACCGTGCCGTCCTGACAGACGAAGCTTCCTTCGTCGTCTGGGGCGCAGGTTTGGTCGGTGGCGTTGTCGTACATCGTGTCCGATGCTGAGCCGTACTCGAAGCGCTGCGCTCCCTGGACGACCCGGATCTTGCTGGTTCCGATGGGGATCGCTTCGCCGTTCGGAAGGTCGAGGGTCCAGCTCTTCAGTTCGTTCGCCACAGCGAAGAGTCTGGGCCCGGAGAGTCGGACGAATGGACCGATGCTTGACGGGACTTCGTCGCCGTCGACGACGTCGTAGTCGACGAGGTCCACCGTGCCATCTTCTGTCGGCTCGTCAGTGGCTGGCCGCGGGATTCCCGCCAGTATCTCTCCCGTCTCAACGTCGATGAGCAGGAACAGCAGGTCCCCGGTAGCCGGCTCCTGATACACGACGAGGTCGAAGACCACCTCCGGCGCATCAGGGTCGAGATACGGCTTCGACTCGAGGACTTCGATTGACTGGTCTTTGGTGAGCGTGTGGCCGGTCGACCAGTTCGTGACCGAGACGAACGCCGTGAAGATGATCGGGATGATCATGAACACCAGCAAGAACGTCAGACCGGGGGTCAACCACCGCAGCGCTCCGGTTCCCGGCCAGACATAGACCCAGTTGATGAGGACGACGAGGATCGCGAGGAAGCCGGCGATCGCCCAGTCGCCCTGGCCGATGAACACGATGAACGCATACACCGCAAGCGCGTCGAGCAGCGCGAGGCCAGCCATCTTGAGCCAGAAGCCGATTCCGAGTGATGACGACCAGCGATCCAATGAATCACTTCCCTTCGGCGGTCGCGTGTCGAGATCGGTCATTCGGCGAGCATGCTACTCGGTCGCCTGTTGGCTGCCCGGGACGCGAAACGGGAGGGACCGAAGCCCCTCCCGTTGCGTTTTGGGTGTGCGGGACGAGTCCCGGAACCATTGGTTGGATCAGCCTTCGACGGCCGCTCGGACCTGCTCGGCGGCATTTGCCATGGCAGTGGCCGCATCGATCTGGAGGTTACGGACGCCGAGGATCTGCTCACCGAGCGGACCCCAGACGCTGCCCATCTCGGGGATGTTGGGCATCGGGGAACCATCGGCTCCCGACAGAGCGAAGGTCTTCGCGATGTCGTTGTCGGCCGTGACCGCTTCGAACGTAGTCTTGTAGACCGGGTTGCGCGGATCGGCTTCGTACAGAGCGGTCATCGCCTCGTCGGTGGCGACGTAGTCGAGGAGGAATGCCTCCGCGATCCCAACGTTCTGGCTGAACTGGTTGATGAACCAGCCACCGGCGCCGAGGAACGGACGCATGGCCTTGCCGTCCATGGTCGGGAGCTTCGAAACGCCGTAGGGGATTCCGAGCTCATCGAATCCTGCGAGCTGCCAGGGGCCGCTCAGGAAGAACGGAGCCTTGCCGTCCTGGAACTGCGTCTGGGCGTCGCCGCCGTTGACGTTTCCGACGTAGCCGTCCTTGACGAGCTGCTCGAGCACCGTCATTCCGGCGATCGCGCCTTCGTTGTCGAGGCCCACATCGGTGGCATCGAGACCGGTCGTGGCATCCCATCCGAAGATGTAGCCGCCGAGGGCGGAGACGAACGAGAAGTTGTGGTACGGGTCTGCGCCGTCGCCACCGCCGGGGATCGCCCAGCAGTTTTCGATGTCGGTGAGCCCGTCACAGATTGCGGTGAGCTCTTCGATCGTCGTCGGGGCTTCCGGGACGAGGTCGGTGTTGACATAAAGGGCGACCGCTTCGCTCTGGTAGGGGACGGCATAGAGCTGCCCGTTGTAGTTGAACGCTTCGAGGGCTACCGGGAACCACTCTGCGTCGCGTCCGCCGAGATCGATCGGAGCGGAGATACCGCTTGCCGCCATCTCGCCGGTCCAGTCGTGGGCACCAATGAAGATGTCCGGACCTTCGCCTGCCGGCGCTGCCGTCGTGACCTGCTCACGAAGGTCGTCGTAGACGATGACTTCGATGACCAGGTTGACGCCGGTCTCTTCGAGCACCTTCGGAGCGAGCGTCTCGAGGATCGGGGCGCGTTTCTCGTCGGCCCAGATCACGAGATCGATGGCCTCCATGGCCTCGGTCGTCGTGGTCTCGGGCGCTGCTGTGGTGGTGGTCGTGGCTTCAGGGGTGGTGGTGGTGGTGGCCTCGGTGGTCGTTGTGCTCTCGTCGCCTGTTTCGTCACTGCTACAGGCAGCGGCGACAAGGGCGAGGGCAAGCACCAGACCGACGAGGATTGTGAATCGACTCCTCATTCGGGAGTTCCTCCTTGTGGACGGGTTTGGGGCTACAGGAATGCGGCCCAAGGCAAGTCTATGCCCCCCGTCCGATATCGCCCAAAGGCCAGACACAGGTCTTCTCCCCTGAGCTGATAGTCGGTCGGTTCACCGGTCCGACCAGGGCGGTCGCGGCGGCCCGATGGCCGGCGTCTCGGACCGACGGTACGATGCGGCCCCATGAAGATCCTCTTCGCTTCTGCAGAGCTCTCTCCGTTCGTTCGCACCGGTGGATTGGGCAATGCCGTATCCGGCCTTGCCCATGCGGTTGCGGCCGACCACGACGTCACCGTGGCCGTGCCGGGCTATCGGGATGCCGACGCGCCCGGCCGAAGGGTCTCAGGGCAACCGTGGCGGAAGCATCGAGATGGCGACGTCGACGTGCTGTTCTGGCTCGACGAGCTATTCGAGCGGCCCGGCATCTACGGGCCCGATGCGTCCTCGTCCTACGACGACAACTGGGAGCGTTTCGCTCGATTCTCGGTTGCTGTCTCCGAGCTTGCCGACGACTTCGACGTCGTCCACCTGCACGATGGTCATGTCGGGGCGGTGACCCTGATGACGTCGGTACCGACCGTGTTCACGATCCACAACGCGTCGTACCCGATGATCGGCCCCCTCGATGCGAGCATCGAACTGCTGGGCCTCGGCCCGAAAGCGTCGGTGCTTGGTGGAGACATGGAATGGTTCGGCGAGGCCAACTTCCTGAAGGCTGGCATCGTAGGAGCGACTCAGGCGACGACGGTGAGCCCCGGGCACGCTCGCGAGCTGAACGTCGACGCACTGTCGTTCGGTCTCGGCGGGATCATCCGCGGGCTGTTCCGCCCGATTCTCGGCGTGGTGAACGGCATCGACACTGTTGACTGGGATCCGCAGGCCGACTCGACGCTGCCGAAGCCGTTCACAGCATCCGACCTGACGGGCCGTTCTGCGTCGCGTGCGGCGTTGCTCAAAACCTACGGCATCGAAGACGGGTTCGTGCTCGGCAACGTGGGACGCATGTCTGGCCAGAAGGGTCTCGGGCTCATCGAGTACGACCTCGAGACACTGGTCAACGAAGGCGCTCGGTTCGTCTTCATGGGCAACGGGGATCTGGATCCGCTCGTCGATTCCTGGGCAGAACGGTTCCCGAAAGCGGTGGTGCATGTGCCGTTCGACGAGCCGGCCTCCCGATTGGTCTTCGCCGGCTCAGAC
>RCNG010001283.1_pt1 | contig 12442 bp, 11 predicted proteins | sample 2041371 | NCBI WGS metagenome assembly RCNG01 (sample SAMN09708227, study PRJNA481090) | Marine sediment metagenome, whole genome shotgun sequencing project. | biome: marine sediment; feature: ocean; material: sediment; isolation source: Sewage treatment plant 1 marine sediment (STP1) ... | reverse complement strand
GCCGGATGCGCCGACGATCACAAGCACACCGTCATCCGTTAGGACGTTTTTGTTCGCGGTTAGGGAATGATTACCCACATTGTCGATAATCAGATCGTATTTTTCGTTGCCTTTGGTGTAGTCCTCTGATTTGTAATCGATGACCTGATCGGCACCGATCGACCGAACCATGTCCACGTTCCGTGTGCTAGAGACACCGGTGACCTCTGCGCCATAGGACTTGGCGATCTGCACGGCGAACGTTCCGACGCCGCCGGAGGCGCCGTTAATCAGGACTTTCTGACCTGACTTTATATTTCCCTTGTCGCGCAACGCCTGAAGTGCCGTAATGCCCGCGATCGGTACGGCCGCTGCTTGCTCAAAGGTCACGTTGCTGGGCTTCAACACCAACGTACGATGCTCTGGCACCGCGACGTACTCGGCGAACGCGCCGCCCCTGGCACCGAATACCTCATCACCCGGCTTAAACTGAGTGACGTTTTCGCCGACCGCCGCAACCATCCCGGCGAAGTCCACGCCCACGGTCGTGTCGCTGGGAGCGCCGAGTCCTGCGCTTAGGCGTATGAAGTACGGAGAACCTCTCATGTAGTGCCAGTCCGTTGGATTGACAGCCGCCGCGTGGATCTTGACCAGAACCTCATCAGCCGCCGGTGTCGGTTTTTCGACATCGACAAATTCGAGAACGTCGGGCGAGCCATAGCAACGAGCGACGACCGCTTTCATTAACTCCACGTCTTCGGGAACGGCAGGCGGCGGTTCGCACGCGGAGGTTCGAGCAAGCATCAATGCCAGTCCTGACATTGCGACCGCCAAGAAAAGCAAAAACCCGTTCGCAATTTTGTAACGTCGCTTCATTCATCTATCCCTAAATTTCAAGTGGCGGTGACATTCAGTCGAAGTCACTCCTAATTTGATCCATCTTTGGTGCATACGCCGCGAAGCTATCGGAGCAAATGCTAAGGAACGCCAACCGGCTAGGCATCGGCCATAGGGATGATTTCACGTTCATCCCTACGGCGGAGGCCATGGTGGGAGCTGTGACGGACAATTATTGCTGTGGCGAACAGAGTGACAGCGATTATTAGAATCAACTACAGTGGGCCGATGATACCCTTGCTATTGTCACTAAACGTGGCATTGCTGGATTTGTAGATTCAATGAGTCTCGACACGCACTCGCCACAACAAGACCCGACACCTGCCTGGCAACCGTTTCGTGGGCCATTCGTGCGCTGGCCGCGCAGCGCCGACACGCTGCTGGCTTTTGTTGCACTCGCGATAACACTGTCGATGTGGAATTCGCGCGGTGTAACGGCTGAAGCAGTGCCGATCGCGAAGCTCGCCGCGGTTGTTTTGTTTTTCGTCAGCAGCCTGGCACTCGTCTGGCGGCGGCGGTACCCGTTCAACGTGCACGCCACTATCGTGCTAGCGTCCGTTATTGCGATTTCGGCGAATTTTCTCGGCGGCCCTATTTTTGCCATGTCAATTTCGTTGTACAGCCTCGGTCGTTATGAAGACCGGGACGAACGGAGTTTCCTGGGCGTCGGTGCAGGTGTGGCTTTGTTGATCGTAGATCGTTTCATTATTAGCTCGCCAGATCCGGGCGATGCCACGTCCGTCCTACTGGCGTTTCTTGTTTGGTACGTCGGGCGCCGAGTACGTTTTCGCGGAGAGTATCTACAACTATTGGAAGAACGCGCTGAACAAGCAGAGCGCGAGCAAAGTGCGGAGACGGAAAAAGCAGTCAACGCAGAGCGCACTAGCATTGCCCGCGAGCTGCACGACATCGTTGCCCATCAAGTCAGTCTGATGACGATTCAGGCGAGTGCCGCGAAAGTAGTCGCGAAGAAAAATCCTGATGCCGCTCAGGCGGCAATGGCTTCGATAGAAGGTGCAGGACGACAGGCGCTTGATGAACTTCGTCACCTGATGGGGGTCTTGCGTCCTGATCGTGATGAAAATGGCAGAATTCCGCAGCCCGGTGCCAACGACGTTCCCCGTCTTGTTGAGGAGCTCAAGAAGGCCGGGCTAGTGGTGCAATTGCATCTTGATCCGAAACTGCAATCACTTCCAGCACGAGTTGACTTGTCCGTCTATCGGATCGTTCAGGAAGCGTTAACTAATATCATGAAACATGCAGGGATGGGAGCGTTAGCAACAGTGTCCATTCGAAGCGAGAAACAATGCGTGCACATCGAGATTGAGGATGACGGTACCGAGTCGGTATCCTTGCCTGGCTCGGGTCACGGTATTGTCGGCATGCGTGAGCGGGCGGAGATTCTGGGTGGCACTTTAGAGATCGGTATTACGGCGGCAGGCGGGTTCAGAGTTCAGGCAGTTCTGCCGATCGAGGGAGGCATAGCGTGAGTATACGGGTGGCGGTGATAGACGATCAGGCCCTGGTCCGCAGCGGATTCGCAATGATTCTCGAGCACGAGGAAGACATCTCTGTCGTTGCACAGGGGGCGACAGGATTGGAAGCCGTTGATCTTGCCCGCACAGAGCGTCCCGATATTTTACTCATGGATATTCGGATGCCCGACATGGATGGTCTGGAAGCTACCCAGAAAATAATTGAGCAGGCCGACTGGCCGGTGCGCATCATAGTTCTAACCACGTTTGACCCGGACGAATACATCTACCAAGCGCTTCGTGCTGGGGCCAGCGGTTTCTTGTTAAAGGATACGCCGCCGGAGCAACTTGTGGATGCAGTGCGATCAATTGCCGTCGGTGGCGCATTGCTGTCCCCATCCATTACTCGCCGCTTGATCGGTCGTTTTGCTGACAGACTTGCAGTAGATACAATTTACTCGTCACGTTTGGAAGTGCTTACGCGAAGAGAGCTCGAGGTGCTAGCAGCGTTATCGAAAGGACTCAGCAATGCGGAAATTGCCGAGCAACTTTTTATCGGCGCGACTACGGTAAAGTCGCACGTGTCGAGCGTGCTATCTAAACTGGACTTACGTGACCGTGCCCAGGCGGTTGTGTTTGCGTACGAGAGCGGACTTGTTGCGGCGGGCGACAACGCCGCCAACGAATAGTACCGGCAACTATTCGGCAATAGTTGAGGATGCCGAGTGTCTGCTTTCGCGTGTATAGCAGATGTTCGTGAGCGGCAAGAACTGGCCGATTCTTATCGTTTGGCGAACGGCTGCTTTGGGTTGCGATCTCAACCGGTCGATAGCTTGAGTACATATTCAAATACATCGCTTCTCAATCCTCTCACTTTAAAAGTTACCTCTTCATCAGGAAGAAGTTTCATTTTTAGAATTTGAACAAAATTTCCCTTCACGGTGAATGACCGGATATTTGCCAGCGGAATAAGCACTTTTTCATTGGGTAAGAATAGACATTTGTTGGTCAGGATGAATGGGTATTTTGTCTCAAGCCAGTAGGCACCAATAAACTCATCCTTACCGATATTGTGATGTTTTAAAAGCTCATCAAAATACATTTCGTGTTCAATATGAAACGCAGAAAATCCCTGAAAGCTAAACTGGCTTGCCTCATATGTAATTGCTCCCTCAAAATTTTTCATTTCGCCGAACAAATGCTCGTTGTAGGATCTTGCAAGCAACCCCTGAATAGGGTCTGTAGGGATTTCCTCCACTATTGTGGCAATGTTTTCCGCATCAATATTGACATGTTCCGATGGGTGAAGCGGGTGATTGCTATCTGACTCTTTAACGATGCTGATTTCTGATTCCAGATCCTCTATGGATGTCACTCCGCGTAGGTGTCTGCCGATAAATACGCCCAGCTTGCCGAAGCCGAATAATGCGGCAATACCAAATATTCCAGTTATTAGAATGACAGGTTTAGGAGTGGGTGAATGCACAGCTCCAGCCATACTCATCAAGAAGAGAAAAGCCAGCCCCTTGAGATATGTTCCGAAGCTGAACTCTCCTTTTTCGCTGAATGAAATTGCGAATATTACACTTGAGAATAAGGATGGAATTACCGCTTTCAGATAGGTGATGTCATCCAGCATGCTCCATACAATAGGGATGGCAAGTAGGCCGCCAAAAACTACAATACCGCATACAAATGGAACGTAATCCCGTTTGCTCCATGTACTCTTACTCCTTGAGCCCAATAGTTGAATGGCAGTTACTCCAGTGTATTAGTAAGCGGTCGATGAGTTTCATGCCACTTCACGATCTTGGCCAGTGTACCCGACCGGCAACAAAGCCTCGACTTCCTCCAGATCGGATAAATCTCCAGCACCATGACCTTCCAGATAGCCGATCTCTATAGAACGATCATGAGAGTGGTGCCGTGCAGTTTAGGCGGTAAGTCCTGGCCGATTCTTGTCGTTTGACGAGCGGCCGCTTTGGTCAATAGCAGCCCTTTCCAATACGGTAAATACAGCATCTGAACGGCCCCTCCTGGCATACACCGGCCTGTTGCGAGTATCGAGCAATGATAATTTCCGACACTTCTAATAACGAAAAAGCACTGCTGCTTGATTTCCCGATCGATTAACCGATACGGTCGTCACCGATCGCTATAACGATAGCCCCAAGTCGCTGCTCAGTCTCGACGCGACTGTGCGCATCCGCGGCTTGCTCCATCGAATAGACCTTATCAACGATCGACCTGATCGTTCCGTCCTCAATCATTTCCCTGAGCGCGTGCAATTCCTCTCGTGTTTCCTTTGCGAAAGCGAAACTGGCTGTCTTGTTGCTGAATCGGGTCGTGAAAACCGAACGAAGCATGACGGAAATGCGTGGGTTGCCGATCAAATAGCGTCCGTTGGGATTGAGGGTCTTGATGCAGGCGGAATAGGAGCTGCCCGCAACCATGTCGAAAATGACATCGTAAGCATGACCCATCGTTGTGAAGTCTGCTTTCGTATAATCAACGAACTGGTCCGCTCCGAGTTGCCTCAACAGGTCTTCCTTGATGCCGCTGTCGACGGCTGTGACCTCGGCGCCCATCGACTTAGCGATCTGAACCGCATGCGCTCCGATGCTGCCGCCCGCACCGTTTACCAGCACTTTATCTCCTGCCTTGATTGCAGCAAGCCTCATGAAATGAAGCGCGTTGAGTCCGCCCAAAGGCACGGCTGCGGCCTCTGCAAAGTTCATATTGCCGGGCTTGGTGACGATAGTGTTGCTTGCCGGCAGGGCGACATACTCACCGTAAGCACCAAACCGGAGACCGGCTGTGCCAAACACCTGGTCCCCCGTCGAGAAATCGGTGACGTTTTTGCCAACGGAATCAACCTTACCGGCGAAGTATCCGCCCAGAATCTGACGTCTTGGTCTTCGTACGCCGAGTGCGAGCCGCAAGGGTAGCCAGAACCACTTCACCGCAAATCGGAAACTTCGCATCTCAACGTCGGCTTTCGTTGCCTCAACCGCGTGCACCCGTATCAGGACTTCATCGTTTTTCGGTACCGGTTTCGCGACATCGCTGAGATGCAGGACGCCAGGTGGCCCGTAGTCTGAGTACGTGATGGCTTTCATGTGCTTCGCCAAATTGAGAACCTACAGCCGTGCAGCAAGGCGACTGCCCTGATCTATTGCCCTTTTGGCATCAAGTTCCGTGGCGAGATCAGCGCCACCAATCAGGTGCGTTGTGATACCGGCGGCCTGCAGCGGCTCCTGCAGCTCGCGCAACGGCTGTTGTCCGGCACACAGGACTACATTGTCGACCTCGATCCAGGTTGGCTGCTCGTGCTTTTTCCCGAAAGTAACCAGCAGACCTCTATCGTCTATACGCTCGTAGTTGACGTTGCCGATCATCTGCACGTTATTCATTTTCAGGGTCGCACGATGAATCCAACCGGTCGTCTTCCCGAGTTTGGCGCCATGTTTGCCGGCCTTGCGCTGCAAGAGCGTGATTTCTCGAGCCGGTGGCGTCGGCTTCGATCGCTGCATCGCGAGGCCGCCGCGTGACTCTGCCGGGTCGACCACACCCCACTCGGTGAGCCATTCATCAAGGTCCATAGTGGGCGAGTGGCCGTCGTGCAATAGAAATTCGGCAACGTCGAAACCTATTCCGCCGGCGCCAATGATTGCGACGCGCTTGCCAACCGGGACGCGGTTACGTAGCACATCGATGTAGCTCAACACCTTGGGGTGACCCTGTCCCTCGATCCGGGGATCACGCGGAACGACGCCGGTTGCGATAATGGCGCCGTTATAGGCTTTGGCGACCAGAGCATCCGCTCCGATGCGCGTATTGAGGTGCACGCGAACCTTTTTCAGCTCGAGCTGATGCTTGAAGTAACGCACCATCTCGTGAAATTCTTCTTTGCCCGGAATTACCTTGGCCATGTTGAGCTGGCCGCCAACCTCGGCAGCACTCTCGTACAGATCCACCTCGTGGCCACGCTCTGCCAGGACCAGTGCGGCAGAAATACCCGCGGGTCCGGAGCCGACGACAGCGAAGCGCTGCCTGTTGCTCGTTGCAAGGTAGTTCAGCTCCGTTTCATGGCATGCCCTCGGGTTTACGAGACAGCTGCTCATCTTGTTGGAGAATGTGTGATCCAGGCAGGCCTGGTTGCAAGCGATGCAGACATTGATCTCGTCACGGCGGCCCTCGCGCGCCTTTTTTACGAATTCGGCATCGGCAAGCATCGGGCGTGCCATCGACACCATGTCAGCGCAGCTGTCCGCCAGTATCTGTTCCGCGGTCTCGGGCAAATTGATGCGGTTCGAGGTCACTAGTGGGATCGCGACCTCCTGTTTCATCTTCTTTGTTACCCAGGTAAACGCGCCGCGTGGCACAGATGTCGCAATCGTCGGCACGCGTGCTTCGTGCCAGCCGATTCCCGTATTGATAATCGTCGCGCCGGCGGCCTCAACAGCTTTCGCCAACGTCACTGTCTCGTCCCAGGTGTTGCCGTCGGGAATCAGGTCGATCATCGACAAGCGATAAATGATGATGAAGTCACTTCCCACAGCCTCGCGCGTACGCTGCACGATCTCGACAGGCAGACGCATGCGCTGCGAGTAGTCGCCTCCCCACTCGTCCGTTCGCTGGTTCGTGTGTGTGACCAGGAACTCATTGATGAAGTAGCCTTCCGAGCCCATGATTTCTACGCCGTCATAGCCGGCTTCCCGCGCCATCTGCGCGCAGTGCACGAAGGCTTTTATCTGTTTTTCCACTCCGGCGGTCGACAACTCCCGCGGCGTAAATGGGCTAATGGGTGAGCGTATGCGCGACGGTGCGACCGCCAGCGGATGGTAAGCGTAGCGACCGGCATGCAATATCTGCATCGCAATTTTGCCGTCCTCAGCGTGTACCGCCGAAGTTACCTGTCGGTGTTTCGCTGCTTCGGCACGCGTCGTTAACTTACCTGCGAACGGCTTCACCCAGCCGGCCCGGTTCGGCGCGTATCCGCCGGTAATGATCAGGCCAACGTCGCCGCGCGCGCGCTCCGCGAAATAGGCGGCCAGTCTGTCGTGGTTGTTGCCGTCTTCGAGCCCCGTGTGCATGGAACCCATCAGGACCCGGTTCTTCAGGGTTGTGAAGCCGAGATCCAGTGGCGCAAGTAGATGTGGGTAATTTGAGTCGGTCAATTGCTGTCCATCGTTATTAGAGGCCTAAACGAATCATAAACCTACTTCGGTTTCTTGTCTGTCCCGGCACGTGTTCGGTCGGATGCTGAGACACGACGGCGCCGAATCCGATTGGCAGCATCAGTTCCTTGTTTCGTGAATCGATTGCCCGCAGGACTGACTGTGCATCATGGCGGGTGCGCCAACGGGCCCGATCATTGGTGGGAGGGAGCGACTGTCGTACAGCTGGCTGCGACGCCGTCGCCGCGCTGATTCCCGAAGACAAGATTGGCGAGCCGGTTAATCTACCGGCGTGCAAACAGGTAGCCGCATCCTGCCGACAGGCCGGTGAGGAAGGTCCCCCAAAGGATGTCGGAGACGACCAGCCCGGTCGTCCAGCCCTGCAACACTGAAAAGTTGGTAAGTGTGAAGGTGCCGTAAGCGATGGCACCCAGAACGCCCCCATTAATCAGTGCCGTCTTCAATTTTTGCGCAGTGATGGCCGGCTGCACGGCAAGGAAGACAACGCCGGCGGTATAGGCGAGATAGAAGACGCTCGCCGCAGCAAAATTGGGCGTGTCTAGCAGCAGGTGCCCGACGGTTTCGCGGTAGTAGCCGCCAACGAAGAAGCGGATCCAGATTGCATCGATGACAAGGAACGGAATTGTCGTTCCGAGGTAGGCTTTGGCATAGGACATATCCGGAAGTTTACAGGCTGTCCAGAAACTCGACCAGTGCTTCAGCGCTATCAACGTCGCGACGCGTGGAGCTTCCCAGGTGAGCCGATTGTTCCTTGCGGTCAAACCAGATAGCCCCGTCGTCGTCCTGCGTCGGGCGCGCCGAAGCGAGCCATAGCGCCGTGTCGGCGCCAGCCGCCGCATCGCGCAGCACGTGCTGGAATAGTTTACGGAACGCTGGAAGCGACGTCTTTACGCCCTCGGTGTCCACCCATCCCGGATGCATCACATAGAAACGCCAGTCTCGATCTGCATAGCGCTCCTGCCACCATGAGTTCAGTACAACCTGCGCGCGCTTTTGATACGCGTAGGCCAGCACGCCGTCGTATTTTTTTGGGTCAAGAACGTTGAGTTGGTTAATTTTCAGTGGCACGTTATACATGCCGCCGGAGGACATGTTGATGACGATGGCGTCATCAGCAAGCAACCCACGCTCGATGAGTCCTTTGGTAAGCACATAATGATTTAGAAGGTTGGTGGCGAAGGATAGCTCATAGCCCTCATTGCTGAGTTGGTGCTTGTTCAGAAGCACGCCCACGTTATTCACAAGGACGTCAATTGTCGCACCGCTGTTGGACGCTGCGAGTTCGTCCAGCAGGCCCTCGACTTCGTGCGTCAATGACAAGTCCGTTGGACGAGACGTAACATTCTCACCGGTGTCTTGAATCAGTTGCGAGAGTTTATCTGCGCTGCGCGCCGCGGCAAGCACACCAGCGCCGTGAGCAGCAGCACCCTGTGTAATTGCACGACCAATACCGCCTGAGGCGCCGGTGACCAGCCATCGCTGGTCACGAAAATCGCCTGGTCGATCCTTCCAGAATAAACGCTGCTGGCGAAAACCCAGCGCGCTAAAGCTGTAGGCAAAGCGGCTGAAGAAGTACAGGCCCCTTAAAGAGTCACGCATATTGTCAAGCTCAACCTAGTTTCGTACTGCCGGGATCGCCTTCAGGTAAGCAGCGATCGCTTCGCGGTCGGCTTTCGGCAACATTGCCATATTTTCCTGCACCGCAACCATCGAACCACCGACTGTGTCGTACTCGGGCGTAAAACCGCTCTCGAGGTAGTAGGTGATGTCTCCAGCCGACCAGTCGGCCGTATTCTTGCCGCCTGCAGTTATGTTCGGGATGCGTCCTCGCCCCTCCGGGTTGGGTGCACCGGCCAGCCAGAGATCCGGAATCAGGCCGCCGAAGCTGTCACGGGGTGTGTGACATTCAGCGCAGTGTCCGACGCCTTCGACGAGTTCACGGCCACGTTCGACAGTTGCGTCGGGTGACTCGAATCGAATGATTGGCCGGGGTTTCATGTAGCGCCATTTCCAGGCACCAATACCTCTGCGTATCGTCCAGGGAAATCCGAGCGTATGGTCGGCGATCTTCCCCGGTACTGACGGCAACGTGTCGAGGTAAGCGCGCAGGTCGATGACGTCTTCGACAGCCATTCTTGCGTACGAAGTGTAGGGGAACGACGGGTAGTAGTGGCGCTTGTCGGGCGAAATGCCATGCTGCATCGCATTGACGAATTCGATCATCGACCAGCTGCCGATGCCGTCATTGTCGTGCGACGAAATATTCGGCACGCGAAAAATACCGTACGGTGTTTCCAGCTCCTGACCGCCGCCAAGCAACAGCTTGTCGTCACCTTTGGCGCGCTTGTCGTTGACCGGGGTGGCATGGCACGAGGCGCAACCGCCCGCCCAGAAGATCCGCTCGCCCGCAGTCGAGTCGGGCACATGGTTGGGCAGGTCGTCTGCCGTGACTGGCCGGGGTTCGGTAATCCACCAGCCCCCCAGGCCGGCAGCCACAAACATAGCCGCGAGAGCAAGGCCTGTGCGCCTCATCAGGCGCTCCTCACGCGGCGGCTTCGGTCGCGCAGCCTAGTCTTCGATTCGATAAGTATCGTGGCAGCCCTTGCAGGTCTTAAAGACAGGCCCGACAGCCGGCTTCGCTGCTTCGAGCGTCATCGGCTTGGCGGCGATGGCGGCTTCGGCGGCTTCGCGGAACGTCACGAGCGCTTCTTCGAAGCCGACCCGGTCATCCCAAATCGCCGGGGCTGCCTCGGTCTCCATGCCGGTTTCGCTGCCCGGCGGAAACAGATCGCCGAACTCTGTCGAGGCATCGTGCCATGTCTGTAACGAAGTCATGACGACCTCCGCATCGTATTCGAGCTCGCCTTTCAACATTTTGCCGACAGGCTTTGCTGCCTTGCCGACACCCTCCATCAGCTCATGACGCTCTTGGCGGGGATCATCACCGTCAGGAGCGGGCGCCTCGTCTTCCGCGACCGAACAAGATGACAGAACAAAAGTCGAGGCAACAACGACGGAGAAAAAAGTCCTCAGATTAATCATGTTTGTGAGCTCTTTGTTGGTTTAAATTCAGGGACACGTCGGCTGGTTTATTGGCCGTTGGTCTAACACTGGCGGGCAAGTCAGGACGCATTTCGAAATTTCCGACAGGCGATTCTGAGAAACGTGCGCCAAAATTGCAAATCTAGTCGCTATCCTGGCTGCCCCGGCAAAGCGCCTGCTGCGCCGGAAGTTCCTTATCGCATGATTCTGCGCCTCGTTTTTGACGAAGCGCGTCAGCATACCACTCGTACTCGTCGAGGAACTTCATTATGCGTTTCTCATAGGAGGCCTCTAATGCGTTGCCCTCATCGTCGAAGGCCTTGTGCACTTGCGAAACGGGAAACGCACTCGGGATGCTGGGCGTGCCGAGTTCGGCGAGGATCGCGCGAAGGTTGACGAGCGCTCGAACACCACCGAACGGCCCGGCGGAATACGTGACGATCGCACTGGGCTTGTACAGGTACTCGCCCTGGAAATGATCCAGCAGGTTCTTGAGCGCGGCCGGCACGCTGTGATTGTATTCGGCACTCACGATCACAAAGCCATCTGCCGCTTTCAGAGCGTCACTGATTGCCGTCATGCCTGCTGGGGCAGTACCGGTCTCGTATTCCTTGTACATCCGATCAAGCAGCGGCAAATCGTATTGCTCCGAGTCGATCAAGGTAACCGTATGACCGCGTTGCTCGAGCATCCTGGCAACGAAACGAGCCGCCTTGATGCCCTGTCGTGCCTGGCGAGCGCTGCCGTAAATGATCGCTGTGTTCAATCCCATGAGACCTTCCTTAGTATCCGCAAACCCGGGTAATGCTCTCAGTTAATGTGTCGCGCTACAACGATCGGCAAAGCGCGAAGTCGCCTGCCATCACAGGTGTAGTGAAGTAACGGGCAGGTATCAGGTGTGATCGTACGGATCGAATCCGCCGCCAGGGCTGTCATCGTCCTCGCTGAAATCCTCGGGGCTCAGAATCTGTCTCAGCATCTGTGTACTGACGAGCTCCAGTTCCTGGTCCTCGGCGACAGTCTCCACCTGAGGCTCTTCGATTACCGCAGCTTTCTTAGCATTGTACTCGCCATCCGTCCCTTTGAGGATGTGCTCGAGCTCCTCATCGCTAATAATCTCAAACCGACCTTGGTCGGGGTCGTGCGCCAGCACGCCGTCTTTTCCTTTGGAAACCTCTTGCAGGTGACTGGACGTGGCATGGTCCGCATCGTCGATAAGTCGCTTAAGCATCTGCGTCGAGACGAGTTCCAGGTTGGCGGTCTTTATGGTGTCGTCCCAGACAGTACGCCCACGATCGTCGGTCCTGACTTTAGGCTTGGGCACAATCCGCTGGGTTTTTTTCAGGTCGTCGTTCATGAGCTTCCCCAACTCGGCGTATAAATCCGAATTGCCGCCACTGTAGGGCAGGGCAGCGTGATTTTCAATTTCCGGCCTTACGTCAGTTCGAGGCGCCATTCGCTCCGCAGGGCTATACAATACGGGACTATGAGCGAACAAAAAAAGACGGTATCGCTGGTTCTCGGCAGCGGCGGCGCGCGCGGTCACGCGCATATAGGCGTCATTCGAGCCATTGAAGAGCGCGGCTTGCCGATCTCCAACATCTCTGGCACCTCGATGGGCGCAGTCATCGGGGGCATCTATGCGGCCGACGAGCTCGCTACCTACACGGATTGGGCTTACGAGCTCGAAAAGAGTGACGTGGTGAAGCTCCTGGATTTTTCCTTTACGTGGACGTCAATATTCAAGGGCGAACGCATAATCGAAGTCCTCAAGGAGCTCGTTGGCGATCGCAAGATCGAGGATCTCGACAAGGGGTTTACAGCGGTTGCGACCGCTCTCGAAGAACA
>RCNG010001282.1_pt1 | contig 12444 bp, 5 predicted proteins | sample 2041371 | NCBI WGS metagenome assembly RCNG01 (sample SAMN09708227, study PRJNA481090) | Marine sediment metagenome, whole genome shotgun sequencing project. | biome: marine sediment; feature: ocean; material: sediment; isolation source: Sewage treatment plant 1 marine sediment (STP1) ... | reverse complement strand
CGGTAGGGAGAATCACGATTGCGTCGATTTCTCGTTTCTCGCATCGAGTATCGAGTATCAAGAATTGAGCAAATGCGACTGGGTTACAATATTGCAACGGAACGTCTCCGGAGGAGCGAGCTATGGGCGAGCAAGATGTCCGGCGAAAGTCGGAAGCCGAGGAGATACGGGTCTTTCTCAAGCACCTGTTGAACGATGTGCGCGCCTTCGAGAAGATGCTGGACGACGATCTCTTCGAGAAAGATATCCGACGTATCGGTGCCGAGCAGGAGCTCTTCCTCGTTGATCACCACTGGCGACCGGCGCCCATCGCCACCGAGGTTCTCGACGCGGTCAATGACCCCCACTGCACCACCGAGCTCGCACGATTCAATCTTGAGTTCAATCTCGATCCTCTGGTCTTCGGCGGCACCTGTCTCAGCGCCATGGAGTGGCAGATCGGCGAGTTGCTGGGCAAGGTCCGTGCGGCGGCCCAACGCTGCGGTGGAGACATCCTCCTGACAGGGATCCTCCCCACCCTCGTCAAATCGGATTTGGGCCTCGACAGCATGACGCCGAATCCGCGCTATTTCGCCCTCAACGACGCCATGACACGGCTCAAGGGAGGCGCCTACGAGTTCTACCTCAAGGGCGTCGACGAGCTGCATCTCAGCCACGACTCCATCATGGCCGAGGCCTGCAACACGAGTTTCCAGGTCCACTTCCAGGTGGCTCCCCACGAATTTGCTCAGTTGTACAACATCGCTCAGGCGGTGGCGGCCCCGGTCATGGCGGCGGCGGTGAATTCACCGCTTCTCTTCGGCAAGAGGCTGTGGCGAGAGACCCGGGTCGGGCTCTTCCAGCAATCGGTCGATACCCGGCGGTCCATGCCCCACCTGCGCGAGCAGACGCCGCGTGTGAGCTTCGGTCGGCACTGGGTCAAGGAGTCGGTTCTGGAGATCTACCGCGAGGACATTGCACGTTTTCGCACTCTCCTCTCCACCGAGATGGACGACGATCCCTTCGAAGAGATTGCCGAGGGACGGGCGCCGTCGCTGAAGGCCCTGCGGCTCCACAGCGGCACCGTCTATCGCTGGAACCGGGTCTGTTACGGCATTTCCGATGGCAAACCCCATATCAGGATCGAGAATCGCATCCTGCCCTCGGGGCCGACGCCTCGTGATGAGGTCGCCAACGCGGCCTTCTGGTTCGGTCTGGTCAGCGGCTGTTTGGTCCGGTACGGCGACATCACCGACCACATGAGCTTCGACGATGCCCATTCGAATTTCTTCGCCGCAGCTGAGCACGGCCTCGGCGCCCAGTTTGCCTGGGTGGACGGGGAGCTCAGGCCCGCCGATCGCCTGATTCTCGATGAGTTGATTCCCATCGCCCGCGAGGGGTTGGAGGCATCGGGCGTCGACGGCGCCGATATCGATCTCTATCTCGGGACGCTTGAGGAGCGGGTGAGGTCACGCAGAACGGGCGCCCAGTGGCAACTCGATTCCCTTGCCGCGCTCGGGTCGAAGGGGCCGCTTTCGGAACGGCTCTCCGCGGTCACAGCTGCCATCGCGGCACGGCAACGGGACGGTCTCCCGGTGGCCACCTGGGAACCTGCCAGGTTGGAGGAAGGCGGCGGCTGGAAGCAGAATTACCTCACGATCGAACACTGCATGGACACCGATCTGGTGACCGTCGAGCAGACCGAACCTGTGGACCTCGTGGCCAACTTGATGGTCTGGAACAACATCCGCCACGTCATGGTGGAGGATGCCGAAAACCATCTCGTGGGCATGGTCTCTCAGCGCGCTCTCGTCAAGCTTGTGGGCACCTACCACCCCGAGCACCGCGAGGGCCCGCTTCCGGTTGAGGAGATCATGCAGCGCGAGCCGGTGACCGTGACCCCCGAAACCTCGACCGTCGAGGCCATCGACATCATGCGCCGAAACGGTTGGTCTTGCCTGCCGGTGATCAAGGACGACCGTCTCGTGGGGGTCGTCACCGAGACCCAGCTCATGGCCATCGCCGGGCAGCTCCTCGAGGAGAAGTTGCGCGAATAGTCCGTCGCCGCAACTCTCTGAAACCCCCGTCGCACCATGAGTGATGTCAAATGTGCCAGACCGTTGTTCATCGGGGCGGGCGACTGACCCACCTCTCCGGCCGGGCGGTGTCACCGACCGTTCGACCGGGAAATCCGCCCACCGCGGTGATGTAGGATAGTCCAAATCCAGCGAAGATGGAGCTGAAAATGAGATTCTGCTTCTCCGGCGCGATCGGGACTTGGATTCCGTTGTTGGCATCGTGTGTCTCTCTGGTGGTCGGCGGTGCCACCCATGCCTGGGCGGCCGCCGGCAAGGAGTCCGGGTCGACCACCGCTTGGAGCGGCGGGATCGGCGCGAATATCCGCTCCGGCGCCAAGATCGTCCACCAGCGAGACGACGGCTCCATCCTCATCGCGGGCCACGGCAACCTGGAGAAGATTCAGGGAGTCGGTCTGGTGGCCGTCACCGAGAACGGTGAAGCCTTGTGGCAGAGGATCTACGGCGCGGGCATGCACCTCAACCAGCCCCTGGGTCTCGGCTCTCTCTCGGACGGATCGATCCTGCTCTTTGGCTACCTCTACGACCACAGCATCCGTGGGGGACAGGTGCCGTGGCTCGCCCGATTGGCGGACGACGGCATCACTGCTTGGGAGCGACGGTATGACGGCGATGGCCTGTATCTTCCCGCATCGGTGGATTTTGCGCCGACAGGGGAGGTTGTGGCGGTCGGTCGGTCCGGACGAAACTCGGTCTGGGCCATGAAGCTCGATCAACAGGGCGAGGTGGTATGGACCAGGCGCATGACCCGCTCCGGGGTCGGGCTCAAGGTGACCGGCGTGCGGGTCGCGGATGATGGTGGAATGGTGGTGACCGGGAGCATGGATCGTGACGCGTGGGTCGCCAAGTTCGACACAGACGGTGAGCCGATGTGGTCGGTCCGCGCCGGGACGGAGAAGGGGTCCGAGAGCGCGGCCGGGGCCGTCGAGACCACCGATGGCGGTGTTCTGTGCGCGGCTCGGGCGAGTTCCGGCGAGGCCGATTCGGTGCTCTGGTTGATTCGGTTGGATCCGGATGGGAAGGTTCTCTGGCAGAGCACTCTCGGGGGCGCCGCCAAGGACTATCCGAGGACGGTGGCGCCGGACAATCGGGGGGGCGCGTGGATCGCCGGTGCTCACACCGATGGCGAAACCGTGGAGGGCGACGGGGTTCCCTGGGTTGTTCGTGTCGGCCCCGACGGGATCGTCAGCGTCGACATCCGGATCCTTGAGCCGGACATCATCCGGGGATTCACCAAAAAGCCGGTGGGGATCGAATCGACCCGCGACGACGGGGTGATTCTTGCCGCACGATCCATGGGAATCAACTACGCGGTCGGAGTCTTCAAGCTCGATGGTGGGGGTCGCGGTGGCTCGGACTATCCCGAGTTCGTTGCCGCGGACTCGGTCTACCGAAGGGTCGAGATCCCCTTCAGGTCGGCTCCGGTCGAGACCGGCCACCTCGAAGCCACCGCCAGCAAGGTGGAAAGCACCACCTTGGAGATCCCATTCGAGGGTTGGCAGCAATGGAAGGTGTTGTCGGCGGCGGGTCCTCCAGTTGGGCCCGACCCGGTGGTGAAAGCACTTCCGGTCGAGGTTGAGGCCACCGAGTCCACCACCGTCCGAGGTCCTCGACTCCTGATGGACGGTCGTTTCGAGGAGCTCGACAGCTGGGCCGAGTCCCTGGTGGAGTCGAGGCAGCGGGACGAGTATGGCTGGTTGTTGATTCTCGCCTTCTACCAGGATCTCGAGCTCAGACGGTCGCCTCTGGTGGAGTACGGGATGGTCGAAAGCGCCGGACTGATGGAGCGGTGGCACCGTGAGCGGCCGGCGTCCATCGCGGCGCGTGTGGCGTTGGCCGGGGCCTACCGGAACCTGGCCTGGGAACACCGAGGTTCCGGTCTCGGTCGTGAGGTGACCCTTGAGGGAGCGATGGGGAAGGAGCGGTATCTCGAGAAGGCTTGGGATGTCCTGACCGAGGTCTATGACCAACGCCCGACGGATCCATACTACTGGTCGGCTCTCCTCGGGATGACACACCTCTGGGGCCGGACGCCGCCGTACACCGGGGAAGTTCTCGCCGAGGCACTCAAGGTGGCGCCGGATTGTCTGTCCACCTATCTTAATGAAGCCCATTTCCGCGTGCCCCAATGGGGCGGGCGCCGGGGCGATGTCGAGCGATTCGCGGCCTCTTCCACCGACGCCGAGATCAACTCCTTCGGCGAGGAGCTCTACGCACGGATCGCCGTCAGTCTTGCGAGGGGAAGCGAAAAAAAGAAGGTCTTCGGCGAGCACGGCTTCGACTGGCCGCGGGTGCGCGGTGGGCTCGAGTTGATCAACCAGCGGTACCCCGAGAGGCTCAACTTCCACTGGGCGGCCTATGTGGCCGTGCTGGCGGAAGATCGGCAGGCTGCGAACGCTTTCTTCGCTGCCGATGAAGGCGGGTATGGCGAAGACGTGCGGAAGATCTGGAAGAGTGAAGCAAACTTCCTGACCCAGCTCGAGTGGGCGAGTCGACTCTCCGGAGGTGAGTGGGCGGCCGACGATGTGGCGGACTGGCCGGACCTGGTGGTGGCCATCACCGAGGGGAGTGAATCCTCGGACCAAGCGGCTGATCGGCTCGGCTTCCTTGTGTCGAGGGACAACGGCGAGCCGCCGGTCTTTGTGACCGCCGTCGGTCGATCGTCCGCACGCGTCCCGAGCGTCGAGGCGACTCTCGAGCTCCTCGGGAGAGGCGATCGAATCGGCTCGTGGGTCGTCACGCCGCGGGTCGAAGGTGGACCAAACCTCACCGGCCTTGTCGAGTTGGGACTCGAGGGCGCCAAAGACCCCATGACCGCATCGGTGGTGCTGGCCCGAATCCCCTCAGACTCGACTGGTCTCGGTGTTCCGGTGCTGAATGTCGTAGCCATGGAGGTATCCGTCCGGTCGCTGAGAATCGTGGCTTGTGCCGGCGAAGCATCGGACTGCGCCCAGATCGTGGTGACGGGAACCCCCATGAGCCGTGGTGGCTCCGGGACCTTCTCCTTGGCGGTCGATGAGACGGCCTTCGAGACGATCCGGCCCGGGTGCCCGGTCCTGGACGAGACGGGCAACGTGGTCGGGGTGGTGGTCGAGCCGTGGTTCGACGGCTCCGATGCCGAAGGACGGATGGCGTATCAGCTCCACTGCGTGGCCCTCGCCGATCTCCTTCCGAGGGTGACGGACACCGTCGAGCCGAGGGGGGATTCGAGATCCGGTGCGGGGCGGGGAGCGGTCGAAGAGGCGGCGGTCAAGCTGATGGGCGATGGCCGGTGGAGCGAGCTCGAACAGCTCGCTCGGTGGGTCGAGAGACTGCGGGCCGACAACGGTGACTGGGTCGCGGACGGTGTCCTCAGAGCCTTTCAGAGGCGGACGATCGACCCGGGCGTCCGACCGGACCCAGATGCCTTCGACGAAGTGGGCGCCGCCATCGACGATTGGATGGCGGCCTCACCTTCGGAGTCGATCGCCGCCGTGGCCGGTGTGACCCACCAGCTGGCGAACCCTCCCAGACCACGAAAGGACGTCCTCTGGTCGCACGATGACGCCGACGCCGCACGTGAGGCCCAATGCGAGTTTCTGGGATCGATGGTGGAGGCGCTCGTGGGCGCTTTCCCCGATGATGTCTATGTCCGGGTGGCTGGGGTTCGATGGGCCTCGAGGTGCGGCGCGGAAGAAGAGGTGGCCGCGGCTCTCGCCTCTCTCGGCGCTGTGGCGCCGGACCTGACCCCGGTCTACGCCGGCGCAGTCCGGTCTCTCGCCGGGCGCCTGCGGTGGTCGGCCGACGAAACCGCGTCCTTCATCGACGTGGTCGCCGCGAACGCGGGCTCCGAGGTCCGGGCGACCCTCTATGGTCTCACCATGATCAGTGCGTCCCTCCGGCGGGAGGTCGATCCCACCCTCGACGGCCGTCGGGTGGCCGACGAGTACGGGGCCTGGATCGATCGCTACCCCGGAGGGTCGTTCGCAGAGGCTCGGCTCACGAGCCTTCTCTGCAAGCTGGGTGAGATCGAGCGTGCCTCGGCGCGGCTCGAGATCCGCCGCTGCAGTGAGGTCCGGATGTCCGGGTCAACCTGGAGCAAGGAGATCTGTCGCGAGTGTTTTGGCGGAGACCGTATCCCGAGACCGGGTGAGGCCGGGGTTTCACCGCCCGGAGAGTGATGGTCGCGGAATTTCGAGATTCGGGCAGGATTCAAATACGATAGAATCCGGGCCACAACAAGGGGGAGGGGAACATGGCTGATCAGGATTTCAAGCCCTACGTACCGGCGTCGTCGTCAATGGCGGAACTGACCTTCAAGGCGGTCTTTCTCGGGGTCATCATGGCGGTGGTCCTTGGTGCGGCCAACGCATATCTCGGCATGAAGGTGGGGCTGACGGTTGCCGCCACCTTCCCGGCCGCCGTGGTCGCCATGGCGGCGCTTCGTATTTTCAAGGGCAACATTCTCGAGGAGAACATCGCCCGAACCACGGCATCGGTGGGTGAATCCCTGGTGGCGGGGGCCATCTTCACCATTCCGGCCTTTATGATCAGCGGCGCGTGGACCGAGTTCAACCTCCGCGATGCGACCTTGATCATGCTCATCGGTGGTGTTCTCGGAGTTCTTTTCGTCATCATCCTTCGTCGAGCGTTGGTGGTTGAAGCCAATCTGCCTTTCCCCGAAAGTGTCGCCGCGTCGGAGATCGTCAAGGCGGGCCAGAAGGGTCAGACCGGGGCCGGTCTGGTCTTCGGCGCCATGGGGATCGCCGCCGTCTGGGAACTCTTCAAGAACGACGCCGGGCTCCACTTCATCAAGGACAAGGCGCAGCATTTCGTCCAATTCAGCAAATCGGCTATCGAGATCGTCGGCAACAAGATCGAGTACGCCGGTGGAATGTTGCTCTCCACCCCGGAGGCCTCGCCCATGGTCATGGGGGTTGGTTTCATCGTCGGATTGAGGATCTCGGCCATTCTTTTCGCCGGTGCCGTGGCGGGTTGGCTGGTGCTGGTGCCGTTGGCCCTCTTCCTCAACCCTGCGGTCTCGGCAGGGGTGGCTGAGGACGGTTTCATCGCCCTCGCGGTGGATGTCTGGTTCCGCCAGATTCGACCACTGGCGGTGGGGACCATGATCGTCTCGGCCTTCTATACTCTCTACACCCTACGCGAGTCGCTCATGAGTGGGATGACCAAGGTCTTCGCCGCCATCAAGGGCGGTGATGCCGATGTGGCGGCTCTCGATCGCACCGAGCAGGACCTCAATCTCAGGTGGATCCTGGTCTCCATCGGCATCATGGCCATTCCCATGTTCTTTCTCTATCGGTATTTCTCGGGCTCCACGGGGGGCGCGGTTGTGCTGACGGCAGTGATGCTGGTTCTCGGCATACTCTTCGCCGCGGTCGCAGGTTATCTCGTCGGTCTTGTGGGTAACTCCAACAATCCGATCTCGGGCCTCACCTTGTCGGCACTGGTGATCTCCGCAGTGCTCATGGTCCTCATGGGCGTCACCGGGGTCCACGGGCTCGCCGCGGTACTCGGGGTCTCGGGCGTGGTCTGTTGTGCCGCCGGTGTCGCCGGCGACATGATGCAGGACTTCAAGGTCGGCCACATCCTTGGCGGGACGCCGTGGAAGATGCAGGTCGGCGAACTCATCGGTGTCGTCGCGGCGGCGCTGACCATGCCGGTGCTGCTCATGGTGCTCGATCAGGCCTACACCATCGGATCCGCCGAGCTGCCCGCACCCCAGGCCGGGCTCATGGCGCTCATGGGGAAGGGTATCGTCGGTGGCGAGATGGCCTGGCCGCTGGTCATCGTCGGGATGTTCCTCGGAGTGGCGCTGATTCTCATCAAGGCGCCGGCGCCCATGCTCATCGCGGTGGGGATGTACCTGCCCTTCCCGACCACTTCGGCGGTCTTCGCCGGTGGTGTCCTTCGCGCGATCATGGACTGGTTCCTTGCTCGTCGGGACGCATCCGACGAGGAGAAGATGAAGGCCGAGAACTCGGGCGTCCTCGTGGCGTCGGGCCTCATCGCCGGTCAGAGCCTGATGGCGGTCCTCTTGGCCTTTATCGTGCTCTATGAGCAGGCCAAGCTTGGGATGTCCGATACCGAGCATCTTTTGCCCACCCTCGGGAACAGTTTCGGCGCAGGATTGCTGGTCTACCCATTGCTCTTGATTCTCCTGGTGTGGCTGCCGCTCCACCGTTCGCGCTCGTGAACATCGACGTCGACTCGCAGGTTCTGAGCTGTGTGCCCCATCGGCTCGCCGAGTGGCGGGCCGATGGGGACGGCCAGGTGTTGACCGAACGCCCGAAGCCTGAAACCCGGGGCATTCGGGGAGCGTTTGACCACTTGAGGTGGCTCATGTCGCACCCCAAGATTCGCCTCGACGAACTCGGGAGCTTTATCTGGCAGCGCTTCGACGGTGGCGAGACCCTCGGCGAGATCGCTGTCGCCACCGCCGAGGCCTTCCCCGATCGCGCCGAAGGCATGGGCGAACGCCTCGCTCTCTATGCCACCGCGCTCCACCACCAGGGCCTCATCGAACTGCGCGTGCCCGAAATCTGAGGGCGATTCGACCCTGTAGGAGCAGACTGCTTCGGATCGCACAATGGAACCGCAAGGACGCGAAGCGCGCAAAGATGCCGCAAAGGGACCCGACGTTCTTTTTAACGTTCTGAATACATCCACGACCCACCGACTCGAGCGGGTATGTCGTGATTGAGTTTTTGCCTGCAGCGGTCTCCGAAATGCTGGTGTAGAACCCTGTCAAAGTGACCGCGCCCTTTGTACGAAGGAGGGGCCGAGAACCCAATTTCAGTGCGGTGCTTTGCGGGTTCTTCGCGACCTTGGCGACTTAGCGGTTCCATTGTGCGCTCAGGCTCGGATCGTCGATCCACGAAGTCTAGGGCCGATGTGGTTGTTGTGTGAATCTTCGGACCGTTCGTGTTATTCTTTTTGAAATGGCGTCTCAATATAAATCAGTCACGGGTCATTGGACGGACTGAGGACACGATGGTCTGGCATTTGGCGTCCGGAGGCGTTCGCGCTGGATCGAGTGCATCAAACCACAACAGACTGGCCAAGGGGGAATCATGAATAGAACAAAGCGAACAACCTGGATAGCGGGTGCGGCTCTGATTGGAATCGTCTCGGTCGGGTTCGCCGGCGCGGGCGAGGAGCCGACCGTGGACGAACAGATGGCGGGGGTCGTCAAGATGTGCGCCGACAGTGAGGAGGCCCGGGTTCAGCGCCAGACCGAGAAGCCTCTCTACCACCGTCTCGGCGAGTACGACGGGATCGTCGAGCTCACCACTGAGATCGTTCGTCTGCACAACATCAACCCGGATTTCGAGAGATTCATGGGCGATGTCGACAGCGAGGCGCTGATCAAGAACGTCTCTGATTTCGTCTCCACCGGCACCGGTGGGCCCAAGGTCTACACCGGCAGGGACATGCCGTCGGCTCACGCTCACCTCGAGCTGAGCAAGGCGGATTTCCTCTCCGCCGGCAACGACGTCGGAATGGCGATGAAGATCAAGGGCTACGGCGAGAACGAGACCCAGGAGTTCTTGTGCATCCTCGTGTCCATGAAGGACCTCGTCATCACCAAGTAGGGCAGTGCCGGCGATTCCGCCGCCACGGCGCGAAGATCGCCAAGCAGCGCATTCAAGAAGAACCCCGCGCAGCGAGCTGCGCGGGGTTCTCTATGAAATTGATCTTGTGATGGTCTTTGCGGTTCTATTCCTCTCGCCTGATGAGCTTGCCGAGTTCGGCGCGGTCGGCCTTGAGCAACTCGCCCACCCGCTCGCCGTCGATGCCGGCGACGATGATGTCGCCGACCTCGGTGCTCACATCGTCGAAGATTCCGAGTTTGGCCATCCCCGCGGTCTGTTTTGTATTGTCGTCGGTGGGTGTGACGTAGTGGATGGATTCGGCCTTGTAGCGGTGGATGAGGAAGAGGTGGACGATGGTCATGAGCCGCTTCTGACGGAGCGCCGTGTCGATGGTCTCCTGATCCCGGATCGACAGGATGCTCTTTCCCCGGCGGTCGGTGATGGTAGCGAAGACCGCCCGCGCGACCTGTTCTCCGGCGGGGTTGATGATGCTGAGCCGCAGCAGTTCGGAACCGGCTTTCTCGGGCCGCAGCTGGACCCGCAGCTCATCGTTGATCCCGTGATGCGACCGCCACATATCGAGCCACTCCTCGAGTAGGCGCGGAGGAACCTCGGTCTCGACCAGGTGCTGGACCTGGGTCGAGCCCTTGCCCATGGCTTTGGTGGTGGCGGTGCGACCCGATGAGGCCATGAGAGCGCCGTCAAGGCGGGGTCCGCCCACCAGGGTCTGGGGCGTCTTGTAGGGCGACTCGACCAACCGCAGCTTGCGTTGCAGCTTGGCCAGGGCCAGCATTCCCTCGTGTTTGAGGGCGGTGGCGAAGTCATCCACCGCCATCCCGTCCACCTGGTGGCCGCCATAGGTGATGAAGTTGAAGACATAGCCGAGCTTGCCGAGTTCGACGGGGAAGGCGGTCATCTCCTCGTCGGTCATTCCGGTGGTGTCCCAGTTGAAGGACGGGGAGAGGTTGTAGGCGAGCATCTTGTCCGGGAATCGGGCATGGATCGCTTCTGAGAAGACCCGTGCGTCTTCCAGGTTCGCGGTCTTGGTCTCCATCCAGATGATGTCGCAGAATGGCGCCACGGCGAGGGATTTGGCGATGGCATAGGGGATCCCGCCCTTGACGGGGTAGTAGCCTTCGGGGGTTCGGGCGAGTTCGGGGTCCCAGTCGACGTGGATCCCGAGCTCGGTGGCCTTGTCGCGCGCGGCCTGCCACGAGGTGGCCGCCGACCACTCGAGCCACTCCTCGACCGTGAGGTTGAAGGTCTGGCCCTGTTCGACGTAGAAGCCCATGGCGTCGGCCACCGCCTGACCGAAGGTCTTGATCTTGGCCTCGGCCTCCCAGAGATCGGCGAAGCGATTGACCGCCTGGTCGAGGATGGTCTCCACGGGCATGGACCGGTCGGCAGCGTGGGCGTCGAGGAGATCGCGCATGTAACCGAAGACTCCGATGTGATCGAGCCACGCTCCGGCCTTGGCATAGGCGGAATCGGAGATCTCATAGAGCAGGTGGCCGTTGAGCTCTTCGATGCCCATTTCATAGAAACGCTTGAGAATGGCGAGGTAGGTGATCTTCCAGGTCAGCATCTCGGTGTTGGTGGCGCCGAGGACGAAGGGCTGGTCACGGCCATCGCCGCAGCCGTCGAGAAAGGTGGCGGCCTCGGCGTCGGTACGGGCGACGATGATTCCCCCCACCCCCATGACATCGAGCTGGAACCGGGCCGCGTTGAGCCTTTTGATCTGCTCGTCGAGCGGGACCAGGACCTTGCCGCCCTGGTGGCCGCACTTCTTGCAGCCGGGTTTCTGGTCTTCGATGTGATAGCCGGACACCCCGACCTCGACAAAGCGGCGGACGAGGTTGCGGACGTGGGCGTCGCCGCCGTGACCGGTGTCGGCGTCGGCAATGATGAAGGGCCGGTAGTCCACCTTCGGCGTGGCTGCGCGCTGCCGGTCGGTCATCTTCGAACGCAGGTATTCCTGGTTCCGGTCGGCGGTCAGCAGCGCCCGGACGATGGGCGCCGCCTCGTCGGGGACCTGGCTCAGGGGGTAGCTGGCGAGATCGGCGCCCGGATCCTCGTTGATGGAGCCCTTGGCCGAGGTCGCCCAGCCGCCGAGATAGATCCCCTCGATGCCCACTCGTTTGATGGTCACCGCCTGACCCGGGGTGTAGGGGCCGAAGGTGGTGATGCTCCTGCCCACCGCGAAGAGCTCGCGCAATCGGCTGAAGAAGTCGGAGGCGGCGTTCCGGGCGACGGTGTAGTCCTGCGGAATGGTCCCCTGCTGCTGCGCGATCTGACGTGGGCTGTAGAGCCGTGTGATCCCGGCGAAACGCGGGCCGTCCATATGGGTTTTGCAGGCCTCCACCTTGGCCTCGAAGGCGGCAACCTCGTCGTTGCCTGTGCCGGCGGTGTCGAGATTCTCGGTGATGCGTAGACCGTTGTTGGTGAAGGCGTCCATGTAGAGACCGATCCTTTCTTTGGCGGTGTCCAGGTCGTGGTTGTTGAGGTTGAGGTTGAGCAGATCGATGTACCAGGGGATCTTGGTCTCCGATAGGACATAGGTCTCGACGATCTCCCGGGCGATGGGCAGGGTCGTCGTCTTGGAGTGGTCCCAGACATCCCGGTCTTCAGCTGCAAGCAGCTTGTCGTACTCCTCGGCGAGGAGCCGAACAAAGACCTCGCGGTTGAAGGTGTCGCCCGCTGCGAGCCCGGTTTCCGGATCGCCTTCGGTGAGGGCCGCTCCCTTGTGCAGCCACTCCCAGAGGATCGACAGCCGGATC
>RCNG010001281.1_pt1 | contig 12448 bp, 13 predicted proteins | sample 2041371 | NCBI WGS metagenome assembly RCNG01 (sample SAMN09708227, study PRJNA481090) | Marine sediment metagenome, whole genome shotgun sequencing project. | biome: marine sediment; feature: ocean; material: sediment; isolation source: Sewage treatment plant 1 marine sediment (STP1) ... | reverse complement strand
CGTCAGACCTCACCGGCAATGGCTGCGGCAATCGGCTCGTCGATAGCGATAGCGATAGCGATAGCGATAGCGACCATTACAGGAATCGGCTGCCTCCGTCATGGCATGAGTAGGCGCCGCCCGGCGGCGTGGCGGGGCTCAGGGTGACAGGCAGGGGCGGTGTTGTCATCCCCAGAGTCTCAAAACTCGAACGAGGCCCGACTCAGCCGAGAGTTCTTACCAGTCGTTCGACCCCGATCTCCAGGGTCTCCACGGGTTGACCGACGTAGCACAGGCGCATGAAACCGGGTTCACCGATATGGCAGGCAGCGCCCGGAGTCAGATTGACTCGGGCATCCTCGAGGATCCGCATCCACAACGCGTGCTCGGCATCCCAGGTCGGCTCGGTCAGAAATGACCGGAGATCGAGGAGGGCAAAGACTCCGGCCTCGGCCGGGTGGTGCGGGATGCCGCGACCATCCAAAAGTTCGGTGAGGCGGCGGTGGGACTTTCGCAGGAGGTTCTGCATGGTCGTGATGTAGCCATCGACCCAGGCGCCGTCGGAGACCATCTCGCCGAGGAGGTACTGGGTGTGGCCTGAGCAACAGGCCCAATATGCAAAAGCGTCGACCGCGGTGTTGACGGCGCGATTCTCGCTGACGAGCACGCCGCAGCGCAGCCCCGAGGCCCCGAAGTCCTTGGAGAAGGCCCAAACGATGTGGACATGATCACCCAGCGACGGCAACACCGAAGAGCAGCTGGTGAACCCGCGATCACCGAAGACCGACAGCGCGTAGATCTCGTCGAAGACCACGTGCAGATCTCGACCTTCGGCCCAGGTGAGGATCTCTCTGATCTCGTTCGCGGTGTAGACCGTGCCCAGGGGGTTGTTGGGTGTGGTGAAGAGCAGGACCTTGATCGGGCGGCCGGCTTCGGCGATGGCCCGATCGAGCCTCTCCGGGGTCAGCCGAAAACCCTCCGACGCGGTGCAGTGGACGGGAACGATCGTGAGCTCATCGCGGAGCTCGAGATCCATCCAGAATCCGGCGTAGCTCGGGGTCGGCACCAGAACGCCGTCACCGGGATCGGCGAGGGCGTGGAAGAGGATTTCGAGGACACTGCCGGCGCCGGCGAGGACCGAGATCTGGTGCGGTGGAAATTCGCGGCCGAGGAAGGTGCGGCCCATGAATCGACCGAGCTGCTCGCGAAAACGCACGGACCCGGTCATGGCGTCATAGCCGAGCACCGAGGCCGGAACCATGGGGATTTCGTTGAGCCTGTTCGCCACGAGATCGGCCACCAGCTTGTTCTCGGCGACACAGAGGCCGATGTAGCCGTCGGGGTTGGCATCGACATCGTAGGGAGACTTGGAGCCCCCGGAGTGGCGCACGAGGTATTCGGGCATGGATTGGCCGGCGATGAGACTTTGGGCGCGGCGGGACAGGGTGCGGGTGTCGAGCTTCATGGGGAGGGATTGTACGGCGGGGAGCGCCTTCTTGCACCCTCATCTGGGGCGGGCTTCCGAGCTTGATGCTCCCATCGCGATTGGCCGAGAGTGCCCCCTCAAACGATGTTTGGGTCTGAAAGGCGATGCGCGCTGGAAGGTACTCAAACCCAAAATCGTTTGAGACGGCACGTCCGTTCGACGTCCCTACCGCATGGATTCGAGGTGCCGCGCACACGTCCGGTCAGAGCGACCTCCGCGAGTCCTCAACAGAACGCGGGCTGGGTGCCTGGCACCAACTTTGTTTGCCGCGAACAAAGTTGCGTCCCTGGCTCCCCTTCCATCGCATCCCCGGAGCGAATGATCTACCCCTCCACGAGCTGTCGGCTCACAAGGCGACGGTAAAGCCCGTCCACCGCCATGAGCTCGTCGTGGGTTCCGGTCTCGGCCACTCGCCCACCGTCGAGGACCACCACCCTGTCAGCGTTTTTGACTGTCGACAGGCGGTGGGCGATGACCAGGCTCGTTCGGTCGGTCATGAGGCGGTCGAGGGCGTCCTGGACCAGGGACTCTGATTCGGCGTCGAGGGATGAGGTGGCCTCATCGAGGATGAGGATCGGCGGGTCCTTGAGGAGAGCGCGGGCGATGGCTACCCGTTGTTTCTGACCGCCCGAGAGCCGGACGCCACGCTCGCCGACCTCGGTGGCATAGCCATCGGGGAGACCGAGAATGAAATCGTGGGCGTGGGCGGCGCGGGCCGCGGCCTCGACCTCGTCATCGATCGCCTCGGGTCGGCCGTAACGGATATTCGCGGCGATGGAGGTGGAGAAGAGCACCGGCTCCTGGGCCACGGTGCCGATCCGGGTCCGTAGCCAGCGGGCGTTGAGATCCCTGATGTCTCGACCATCGAGATGGACCGAGCCCTCATCGGGATCGTAGAGCCTGAGCATGAGCGCCGCGACGGTGGACTTCCCCGCCCCGGACGGACCGACGAGCGCGGTCACGGTACCCGGCTCGAGCACCAATCCGATCTCATCGAGCACGCGCGTCTCGGGTCGGACGGGATAGGCAAAGCCGACATCGTCGAACCCGATCCGGCCGGTCACCGAGTCCATTGATGCGCCACTACCGCCATCCACCAGGGGCTCACGGTCGAGGAGTTCGAAGATCCTCTCCGAAGCGCCTCGAGCGCGGGCGAAGTCCGACCACAGATCCGCCAGGGCTGAAAGGGCCATGGCGACGATGAGGGTGTAGAGGATGAATGAGGTGAGTTCGCCCACGGTGATCTCACCGGTCATGACCATGCGGCCGCCAAACCACAGGACCGCCGCCACCGAACCGAAGGCGGCCATGGTCATCACGCCGACAAAGATCGACATCACCCGGATGCGTTTTCTCGAGACTCGGAACGACTCCCAGACCCGCTCCGAATAGCGCTCGGTCTCGGCTTCCTCGCGCGAGAAACTGCGCACCGTTCGGATCCCGGCGATGACCTCCTCGGCGGCCTCGTTGGCGCGGGCCAGGGCGTCCTGCGCCTCGCGCGCGATCTTCGACATCCGGCGGCCCACCACCACTGCGCCGACCGCCACCGGCGGCACGAGCACCAGCATCAAGAGAGTCAGGCGCGGCGACGAGGCCACCAGGAGTGTGAGTCCTCCGACAAGGAGGACCATGTTGCGCAGACCCATGGAGAGATTGACGCTCACCGTGTTCTGAACAACGGTGGCGTCGCTGGTCAGGCGACTCGTGAGTTCGCCGGTCTTGCGGAGATCGAAGAAACCGATCTCCTGTTCGATGATGGCGCCGAAGACCGCCTCTCGGATCCGAGTGACAATGCGCTCGCCGGCGATGGAGAAGAGGTAGTACCGCAAAGCCACCGCCACACCCTGGACGGCGAAGATCGCCGCCATGGCGATAACGGCGCGGTTGAGGGTCTCGGCTCCGCCGTCCACGGCGGCGTCGATGAGGACCCGCACCACCTGCGGCCAGGCGAGGCTCGCGGCGCCGCCGACAACGAGAAAGACCGTCGCCGCCGCCAGCCGCCGCCATTCGGGAACGGCGAGAGCCAGCAGCCGCCGCACCGGCACCTTCACCGGCTGGTCGCTGTTTCTGTCGGTCTTGCCTGTCAGGGGCTTGTTCATCTTCACCACTCTGAATCAGGGCCTTACAGCCATCGGCCCCTGCGATGGGCTAATACCTAATACCTATTACCTAATACCTATTACCTAATACCTATTTCTTGTACTTCACCGAACACCCGTACGGCTTGGTCTCCGGAGTCGACACGGTCTTGCCGGCGGCAAGGTCATTGAGGGCGTCGGAAACATAGTTGGTGCGGGCGCCCGCCTCCATGTTGCCCCGCGGATCGTCATCGATGGCGCCGTCGTAGACGACCTTCCCGTCCTTCCCGATGACGAACATATGCGGCGTGGTTGCGGCGCCATAGGCGTGACCCACCGCGCCATCCTGATCGACGAGGACCGGCCAGGTGATGCCCTCCTTTTTGACAAATGCGGCGTTGGCCGAAGCATCCATGTAGTTGGTCGAGTTGATGGTCAGCCACACCACACCCATGCTCTCGGAGTACGCCGAGGAGAGGTGCTTCATCGATCCTTCTTGATAGTGGCGTTTGACGAAGGGGCAGTCGGGGTTGACCCACTCGAGGACCACGACCTTGCCCTTGAAATCAGCCAGACTGACCTCGTTCCCCGTACTGTCGGAGAGTGTGAACTGCGGGGCTTTGTCACCCACATCGACACCCGGCCCGGCCGCGGCAACACCCGCCACGGCAACAATTCCTATGAAACTCATGGTTTTCAGCATCTTGAACATCTCTCGTTCCTTTCGCTTGGCCGCCATTGCCGGCCGGTTCAGTCGATTTCGATGCGGACGATCCTGGCGGACCGATTGCCACGCTCGTCTTCGATCACGATGAGCGACCGCAGCGTCTCTGCCGGGGCGCTCGAGGTCTTCAATCGGGATACTCTCAAATCGATCCGGGTGAGCAGGCCGCGAGTTTGGGCGCGGACACTCTCGACTTTGAGACCGGGCCCGGGATCGGGAAAGGCCTCGATTGTGCCGGGCGATTTCTTCCAGTTCAACCACACCACAAGGTCGGCGGGACCGCTTCCCGGGACCGGTCCACCGGTGACCGAGAGATCGAAGAGACTGGGTTCGGCCTCCATCGGGAGCGTCTCGGACCACTTCGCGAGCGCCGCTTTCGAGACATCGAGCTCGTCGCCCTCGAGCGGCAGGACGGCCCTCAGCTCAGCCGAGCCGAGGATGCAGACATCCTTACAGGCGAGCCAGAAGGCGTTGACCGTGACGGGCGTCGCCGCTGGAAGACGATCGGGAGCGGAGATCTCAGCGGCCAGGACCACCGGCTCCTCGTATCCAATACCGGCGAGTCCACCCGGTTGCTCGAAGGCCACCGGCGCCGGCCACTGGAGCTCACCCGCCTCGAAGTCTGCGGGCAGATCGAAAACCACTTCCGTGGCAAGACCGGCCTCACCCGGATTGCGCCAGTAGACGTGCCACCCGGACTCGGGCTCGAGGAGGACGCCGAGGAGGAAGGGCCGGCCCGCCTCGATCGTGGCGGCATCGGCCACCAATCGCGCCTCGACGTGGCTCTCTTCGGCAGAACCGAGGGTCGCGGTCAGAACCAATGCAATGGCTCCGATGCGGCTGAAATAGGGCTTCACGGTCACACTGCTTGGAAGCCGCAAAGGCCTGAACATATTCCCTCGACTGCGGCACCGACGCGGGCGAGACTCCCGCACCACAATCGTCCGGCTGACGCGCCCACCGGCCTCAACGCCGGATGCGTCAGCTGGGCTCTTTGACGAAGAGGAGCCGGCGGTTGGTCCAGTCGACACCAACCACCGAGCCGGTCGGGACAAAGCGGTCGACACCCAGGTCCTGGGTCAGGATGCGGATGACCCCGCCGTGGACGAAGAGGAGGTGGCGCCCTGGCGGCAACTCGTTGACGAATCCCTCGATGCGGTGAAGAAACGATTCGTGCGAGTCGCCGTCCTCCATGTCGAAATCGCGGAAATCCATGAAGACCCTCGCGTCGGCGGCATCGACCTCGTCGAAGGGCCGGCCTTCGTAGGTGCCGAAATTGCACTCGCGGAGCCGCTCATCCTTGTCCACTTGGCCCCACGCGAGCCGCGAGGTCTCAATGGAACGTTGGAGATCGGAGGACCACGCCGATGTGAAGACTTCACCCTCGAGCAACGGTCCCACCGCTTCCGCCTGCTCCCTGCCGCGCACGGTGAGCGGCGGATCGCACCAACCGGCAATTCGCCGCGCGGCGTTGTAGGTGGTTTCACCATGGCGCACCAACCAGAGTTCCACGTTCTCGTCGTTCATGGCGAGCGAGTGTAGCCGATGCGCTATTCTCGCGTGATCGAGACACCGAGGTGAACAATGGCCGAACATGTACATTCCTACCGTCGCTGGCAACCCGAGGGAGCGTACGATGCCCTCGTCATCGGATCGGGGATCGGCGGACTCGGCGTCGCCGCCCTGCTCGCGAAACAAGCGGGCCAGAGAGTTCTGGTGCTGGAGCGCCACGCCACCAAGGCCGGCGGCTTCACCCACATCTTCAAGAGAAAGAGCTGGGACTGGGATGTGGGTCTGCACTATGTCGGCGAGGTCCACCGGCCCGGTTCGGCCCTGCGCAGGCTCTTTGACGATGTCACCGGCGGCCGGCTCCAGTGGCAGTCCATGGGCGATGTCTACGACACGGTCATTGTCGGCGAGGAACGTTTCGAGTATGTCGCCGGCCGCCAGGCCTGGCGCGATCGGATGGTCGAGTATTTCCCGGCGGAGGAAACGGCCATCGACCGCTATCTCGAGCTCGTTCGTGAAACCACCATGGGCGCCCGCGGGTTCTTCGGCGCCAAGGCTCTACCGGGCCCCGCGGCGGCCATCGCCGGCCCCTTCATGCGGCGAGGGTTCCTGCGCCACGCCTCCCGCACCGTGGCCGAAGTACTCGACGAGCTCACCGACAACACCATGCTCAAGACCGTCCTCACCACCCAATACGGTGACTACGGCCTGACCCCGAAGAAGGCGAGCTTCGGCATTCACGCCATGGTTGCCAACCACTATCTCCGCGGCGCCGGCTACCCCGTTGGCGGGTCGGCGCGGATCGCGGCCGAGATCATCCCCGAGATCGAAGCTGCCGGCGGCGAAGTCGTCGTCGGCGCCGAGGTCCGTGAGATTCTCATGGAGCGGGGCCGTGCGGTGGGCGTCCGGATGGCCGATGACCGCGAGTTCCGCGCCCCCATGATCATCAGCGACGCCGGTGTTGCCAACACCGCTCTTCGATTGCTCCCACCGGATGCCCCCGGGCGCCTGGCTCTGGCGTCGGTGCTCAAACGGGTCACACCCTCGACCTCGCATGTCTGTCTCTATGTCGGGCTCGACGCCACCGACGAGGAACTCGGCCTCGGCACCTCGAACCTCTGGGTCTTCCCGGGACCGAACCACGACGCCAACGTCGCACGCTATCTGGACGACTCTTCGACGCCGATCCCACTGACGTACATCTCGTTCCCTTCGGCCAAGGACCCCGACTTCCAGAACCGGCATCCCGGCAAGGCCACCATCGAGGTGGTCAGCATGGCGCCGTATGAGTGGTTCTCTTCGTGGGAGGACCAGACGTGGCAGAAGCGAGACGAGGAATACGAGTTGGTCAAGGACCGGTTCATCGTCCGCCTCCTCGAGGTCCTCGGCCGAGAGGTTCCCCAGGTCGCCGGGAAGATCGGCTATCACGAGCTGTCGACGCCGCTGTCGACCCGACACTTCGGCAACTACAAGGACGGCGAAATCTACGGCCTCGACCACACGCCGGCGCGATTCAAGGCCAAGGGACTCCGGCCCAAGACCCCGGTCCCCGGTCTCTGGATCACCGGCCAGGATGTCTGCACTGCGGGGATCGCCGGAGCGCTTTACGGAGCGGTGCTTTGCGGGTCGGCGATCCTCGGAAAGAATTTGATGAGCTCCTAGCAAGAGATGACCCATCCTCTTCTTCAATTCGTGTTGCCGATGACGGAAGCCAACGGCAGCAGGAATTGAATGAGCGGTATCCTGTCGTAGGAGGAACGATCCCATGCATCTCATCGCCGACATCGCCATCATTCCCCTGGGTACGGGTCTTTCACTCTCCCCCTATGTCGCCGCCTGCGAGCGGGTGTTTCGCGACGCCGGCCTCGAGCCGCAACTCCACGCCAACGGCACCAACGTCGAGGGCGAATGGGAAGAGGTCATGGCTGCCGTCAAGCGTTGCCACGAAGTGCTCCACGAGATGGGCGCCCCACGGGTCGCGACCAACATGCGCCTCGGCACACGAACCGACAAGGCGCAGAGTCGCGACGACAAAATCGCAAGCGTCAAGAGCAAACTCGACGACTGAAAGATTGAACCGCAAGGACGCGAGGGTCGCAAGGGCCGTCGCAAAGCATCGCATTTGAGAGTAGGACCTCGGTGCCGGTGGGTGCCTCGACTCCGTGGATCGATCGTGGTCGCTGGGACGGACATTTGAAACGCGAAGACGCTAAGGGCGCAAAGCTGCCGCGAAGCATCGCAATATGAGAGTGGGTCCTCGGTGCCGGTAGGCGCATCAACTCCGTGGGTCGGTTGAGGTCGCTTCGAGGGTGTTTTTGAAACACGAAGGACACGAAGATCCACCAAGAGGACCACCAAGCATCGCACTTGAGAGTGGGTCCTCGATGCTGGTGGGTGCCTCTACTCCGTGCACCGGCAGCGGTCGCGTCAACGGCTCCTTTTGAACCGCAAGGGCGCGAGGTTCGCGAGGGCCATCGCCATGCATCACTTTGGCGAGTTGGGTCTCGATTCCGGGATGCGCGTCGACTCCGCGGATCGGCTTCGTAGCATTCAACGGTGCGGCTCGGAACACCAGGTGGTCAATCGTTATGTGGGGCGCTGTATTGAATCACTCTAAGAAAAACGAAACCCTGCCGGTTGGTAGACGGAATATGGCATGTTGGGCGATCGAGCCGGCAAGACCTCTTTGTGGTTCCTTTGTGGGTCTTCGTGTCCTTAGTGTTTCAAAAAAGCCCTAGATGTCACCACGGTCACGTCCGAAGACTCGGGGCTTCCCGGATTTCAGAGTTCCGAGCTACGATTCTCGACTCACGACTCACGATTCACGTTTCACGACTTACTCTGTGGCGCCTCCCATGGTTCGGATGGCTTCGAGGAAACCGGTTTCGTTCTCGGGATTGACGAAGACCCTCACCCCCGGTCCTTCGATGAGGACGCCTTCCTCGACGGAGGTGGTGTAGATCCTGGCGTTGGCGCCGTCGACGCGGTAGGTCCCGGTGTAGTAGCCGGGAGCACCGGTCGCGAGCAGTCGGTGGCTTGCCACCACCTCCCGGTCTCGGGATAGCTGAAGGTGCCGACGCAGTAGCCGGGGAGACCGGTTCCGGCGATTTTGCGGCCGCGACCGAGATCGAGCTCCTCGACACCGACGATACTCGTGAGGTCGATCGTCCGGTGACGGCTGATCGGCGCGGGGGCCGTGGTGATGTGGAGCTGTCCGTTGTCGATGCGAAGCTCGATCACATGCGGTGCCCACGTCAGCCACACGGCAAAGAGAGTCGGCAGCAGGACGACGGCGGTCAGCGGCAGGCCGAGGGCCAGCTGAAGCCCACGCTTCAGCCGCGGTGGGCGAAAGACCATGGGGTCGCTGGCTGTGTCATTCATCTCTTGATCAGTACGGTAGCGCATTCTCCGGGACTTCGGCCTGATCGAGGCGGAACTGGCCGGGTCTGGCGCGGATGACCTCGCGGAGCCAGTTCTCGGGGTAGCCGCTTTCCATCTCGGCGTCGTCACCGTTGACATAGCCGTCGTTGTACTTCGTCAATAGGAACTCACCAAGTTCCTTCCAGCGGCGGACGACCTCTTCGGCCTGACCCACCGAATACTGGGTGAGGAACTCGCGCATGAGTTCGGGATCGGTCTCGGCGAGGGTCAGGGCGGTCTGTTCGATGACCGGCTGCATGGCGAGGAAGCGGTCCTCGAGCTCGCTCTGCACCGCCTGGATGTCCTCGATCATGAACGAGTACTTGAGGTTGGCGATGTTGGCGACGAAGTTGAAGACCCACCAGGCCGAGTTCCAGGAGAACTCATTGATGCTGCCGACGGTGAAGGATTCGGGGATGCGGGTGATTCCGGCGTACATGGGCATGTAGACCGAGGTGTAGGTGTCGTCAAGACCGTACCAGTAGACCCCGCCGACGGCGTCGGGGAGCCAGGAACGCGATTGGGAGACGAAGGAGAATCCCGTCTGCTGGGTGGAGATGGGGCGTTCCCAGGTGTATTTCTCGCCATCGATCTCCCAGCTCATGGGCCGCCACCGGTTGGGGGTGGCATAGGGGCCGGCGTCGACCCCTTTTGTCATGTCGTAGTCGGTGCCCTCGTAGTGGTCCCGCATGAGGTCCATGACGTCCGCCACAGAGAGCTTTCGCTCGGGAGTGATCCACAGGGGGAAGGGTTCGGCTGACGGGTCGCCGCGGTGGTAAGCCTCATCGAGCTCGAGTGACGGGGCAACGCGGCGGAAAATGCTCCACACCCGGGTTGCGGTGTAACGTCGGCTCTGCTGGGTGGGCGTGTCATAGGTGGCGGTGAAGTCGAAGGGCTGGCCCGATGCCGGGTGATAATAACCGCGCTCCACCGCAAAGGAGACGACGTTGTCCGAGTGGAGGCAATTTTCGGGGTCGTCGAGGGGAAACTGCCGGATCCGCAGCCCGTTGGCGTAGGCCGCGATGGAGCCGTCGGGGATGCGCATGGCCACCCAGACCGCGCCCTCGCCCCCGGGACCGGTGCCGATCATCTCCATGAGCCAGACCTCCTCGGGGTCGGCGATGGAGAAAGACTCCGCGGTGGAACGGTAGCCATGTGCCTCGACCAGCCCGGCCATGACTTCTATGGCCTCGCGGGCGGTCTTGGCCCGCTCAAGGGTCAGCTGCATCAGAGTCCAGTAGTGGATGAGACCGTCGGGGTTCTCGAGCTCCTCGCGGCCGGTGGTGGTGGTCTCAGAGATGGCGAGCTGGTGTTCGTTCATGAGGCCCACCACGCCGTAGGTGTGCTCCACTTGGGGGATGGCGCCCATGAGCTCGCCGTCCCAATGCCGGATTTCGAACTCCGAGCCGGGCTCGTGATCGACCGGCGTCTTGGTGCGCATGCGCGGATGGAAGCGGCCGTCGCAGGCGTAGGTGATCATGGTCGAGCCGTCGGCCGAAGCGCCCTTGGTCACGAGGATGTTGGTGCAGGCCTCGCCGCGCGGGGTCGAGAGAATCCCCACTCCGATTGCGAAGACCACGATGATGATTGATGAGAAGATGCGGTGAGATTTCATAAGGGCGCCTCCGTTCCCGGGGGCGGATGGTATCAGGGTCGAAGACCGTAGAGCTGCTTCACCCATTCAAAAAACCAGGGAGGCCTGGCGAGGAGAATATAGGCGGCGAAGAACCCCGTGACGGGCAGGGCGAAGAGCACGATGTCGATGAGAACGACGGCGACGGCGAGAAGTACGCGTTCGTTGGTGGTCATGACGCCTTGTCGAAGTGCCTGGCGATGAGCATCTTGATCAACGATTGCCGAGGAACTCCCAGCCGTGATGCTTCTCGGTCGAGCAGTTCGACCATCCAAAGGGGAAAGTCCACATTCACCCGTTTCTGCTCGTGACCGGGCCTCGATTTCCGGGCAAGATCAAGGTGGTCGATGATGCTCTCCCCGGCGTCGAACTTGGTGTCCAGGTCTTTAGCTTTCATAGAGTTCAATTTCCTCTCTCCTCGAACGACGCACCGAAATCAGGCGAATCCGACCGTTTCGAAGGGTGAAGATCGCGGACCAATGCCGGGATTCGATGATCCCGATGGCGAGGAAGCGGACCTCGTCAGTCGTGCGGGCCGGAATCACCATCAGATCGACATCCGTCCAGAGCGTCTGTGCCCTCTCGAAGTCGATACCGTGTTTCTTCAGGTTCGAGTCGCTTTTCTCAGGGTTAAACTCGAACTCCATGGTATAGAAATTATATCCTTGCTATACCTTTGTCAATCATCCCGCGTTGACTGATAGCCTGTGATCGATCCGGGAGGCAAGATGAGCAAACGAGATTTCAGCCACGCCAACAATCCCGACTTCGACTGCGCCGAGAACGTCATCCTCCTGCCCTTCGGTCGCCGAAGTTATCTCGAAGCCCTGATCGCCGCGTATGACGGTGAAGAAGTGCCCTTGGATGAGACCACCGACCGCATCGTCCACCAAATCGGTGATCTGACTCTGGTCTACTCGGGGATGGGCGGACCGGCGACCGCCAACGCCCTCGAGATGATCCGATCCAACGGCGGCCGCCGGGTGGTGGTGTTCGGCGCCTGCGGCGGCACCGACCCCGACGTGGCCGTCGGCGATCTCGTTGTGGTCAGTGGAGCCGTACGCGGAGAAGGCACCTCGCGGTACTATGCGCCCATGGAGTTTCCCGCCGCCTTCGATCCGGTTCTGACGACGCGTCTCCACGAGGGGGCCGGCCGCGCCGACACGGGCAACCACCTCGGGCACGTCTACACCACCGATGCCGGCTACCGCCAGGGCCCGGAGATCTACGAGACCTACAGGGGGCTGGTCATCGCGGTTGAGTCCGAGTGCGCCGCCGCCGCGGTGGCCGGAGCCAGCCTCGGCCTCGAAATGGGAGCGCTCCTCTTCTGCAGCGACAACACCACCCTGCCAAAGACCGAGGACCAGGTCTACCGGGGCCTCAAGAACCCTGCCACGAGGAGAGGTTTCGAAACGGGTGCCGCCGTGGTTGTCGAGGTGCTCGGCGAAGAACGTGAGTTGTAAGTTGTGAGCCGTAGGTCGGAGCTCTGAAATCCGGAATGCCACGAGTCTTCGGACGTGACCGTGGTGACATCTAGGGCGTTTTTGAAACACGAAGGACACGAAGACCCACAAAGGAACCACAAAGAGGTCTTGCCGGCTCGATCGCCCAACATGCCA
>RCNG010001280.1_pt1 | contig 12457 bp, 11 predicted proteins | sample 2041371 | NCBI WGS metagenome assembly RCNG01 (sample SAMN09708227, study PRJNA481090) | Marine sediment metagenome, whole genome shotgun sequencing project. | biome: marine sediment; feature: ocean; material: sediment; isolation source: Sewage treatment plant 1 marine sediment (STP1) ... | reverse complement strand
ATGAAGGCAAAACTTTTTGTAAAACCCTGTTCGTTTAAATCATCAAAAAACAAACCACCGATGCCGCGCTGTTCGTTACGGTGTTTAATGTAAAAATAATCATCGCACCAGGTTTTATATTTTTTGTAAGTATCGCTGCCAAAAGGCTCGCAGGCTTTTTTCGAAATGCTGTGCCAGTGGCGACAGTCTTCGTCATTGCCGTAGTAAGGTGTTAAATCGAAGCCACCGCCGAACCACCAAACGGGTTCTTCATTGTCTTTTGTTGCAATAAAAAATCTTACATTGGCATGTGAGGTAGGGATTTTTGGATTTTTAGGGTGTATGACTAAAGACACGCCCATGGCCTGAAATTGACGACCAGCAAGCTCAGGGCGATGTGCCGTTGCTGAGGCGGGCAATTCATCGCCGCTTACGTGAGAGAAATTGACACCGGCCTGCTCGAAAATCTGACCATTGTTTAATACCCGTGTGAGGCCGCCGCCATTGCCTGATTCCCGTTGCCATTCATCAATAATAAAATCTTCTTTACCGTCTTCTTTTGCAAGTACGCTGCAAATATTTTTTTGCAGTGTTATTAAGTAAGCTTTAACGGCTTGAATGTCGGGTATGTCTTCGCTATTCATATTGGTTTTAACTAGGCTGGTTAATCTCTTAAAACCAGATTATCGCATAGTCGAATTATTTTTGAAGCTTTACGGCACTGTTTTTTATTTGCAATAAGGATTTTATTAACGTGATGGTGAAAATACTTATGCAGTTCGAGGGCGTTTTTTGCTGGTTTTTTGCCTGCAAGGTTAGCACTGGTTGAAATAATGGCGTGTCCTAAGGCTTTGCATAATCGTTGGACTTCATCATGTTTGCTGATGCGAATACAAATTGTTTTGCTTTCACCGACTAACCATGGGGGCGCAGAAGGACTTGCATTAACTACCCAGCTTGTTGCCTGAGAGTTCTGTGTGATGATTTTTTCCTGTTCCTTTTTTATCAGAATTAATGATCTTAATTGATTAATATTTGCAGCCAGTAAGATAAATTGTTTATTCAAAGGGCGTTGTTTAATAGCATTAATTTTTTCTACCGCATCCGGATTACAGGGGTCGCAGCCGAGACCATAGATGGTATCTGTGGGGTAGGCGATAATGCCGCCATGATTGATGATGTGTGCAGCATGGCGAATAGAAAAATCACTGGCCATAATGTTTTAGCGACGCAGGATGAGCGTAGTCGTTGTCTCTACCTTAGCTGATTTCGTAATGGTTTTTTACAGGCAGGTTATGCAGATTTTTTAGCCACATTTTTCTTAACGGTTTTTTTCTTTGCCGTTTTCTTTTTAGCTGCTTTCTTTTTAGCTGTTTTTTTCTTTATTTCTTTCTTTTTTGTCACTTTTTTGTTAGCGACTTTTTTCTTTTTACCACGGCGAACAGGGGCGGTGGCAAGCAGATCTTCACATTCTTTTTGGGTCAGAGACGTTGGTTCTTTGTCTTTGGGTATTTTGGCGTTTTTCAACCCATCCGTAATGTACGGGCCCCAGCGACCATTTAATACTTCTATGTCGGTGCCCGGAAAGTTTTTGATGTGTTTGTTGGCATCAAACTCTTTTTTCGCCTTAACCAGCTCCATCGCCTGTTCAAAGGTGATGTTGTACGGGTCAATGTCTTTGTCCTGATATTCTTTATTTATCGAAACAAACTTGCTGGCATATTTAACATAAGGCCCAAAGCGACCATAGTTTGTCGAAAGTGCTTCGCCTTCTGGTGTTTCACCTAAATCACGCGGTAATTGCAGCAGGAAGTACACATCATCCATGGTAATGTCTGCCATTTTCTGGCCGGGACGAAGACTGGCGAAACGAGGTTTATCTTCATCGTCTTTGTCTCCAATCTGTACAAACGGACCAAAAGGACCCATGCGAACTGATATGGGTTTGCCTGTTTCCTCATCAGTGCCAATGTGGCGTGATTGGGCGACGTCGGCGCGGCTGACGTTTTCTTCAATGTGATCGACGGTTTCTTTAAACGGTGACCAGAATTTTTTAAGCAATGGTACCCAGTCGTGCTCGCCACGCGCAATACAGTCTAGTTCATCTTCCAGGTCAGCAGTGAATTCATAATCCACATATCGGGTGAAATATTCGGTGAGAAAGCCATTAACGATGCGGCCAATATCAGTTGGTGTGAAACGACGACTTTCAAGTTCAACATAGTTACGATTAACCAGTGTTGAAATAATGCTGGCGTAAGTTGACGGGCGGCCGATACCATACTCTTCCAGTGTTTTAACTAAACTGGCTTCAGTGAATCGTGGCGGTGGCTCAGTGAAATGTTGTTCATTTCTGATTTCCAGTAAATCAATTTTTTCACCTTTGCTTAATTCGGGTAGCAGCTTTTCAGTATTGTCTTCGGCTTTTGTATCATCGCTACCTTCCATGTAGACAGACATGAACCCTGGGAACTTGATGGTTGAGCCAGAAGCGCGGAAGCTGTTCCCATCGCCACAGCCAAGTTCAACGCTTACTGTATCCAGTGTGGCATGGATCATCTGACATGCCATGGTGCGCTTCCAGATGAGTTCGTAAAGGGCAAATTGATCCGGGTTCAGTTTATCTTTAATTTCATCAGGTTGGTGGAGAACCGAAGTAGGGCGAATAGCTTCATGGGCCTCCTGCGCATTTTTTGATTTGTTTTTGAAAATGCGTGGTTCATCGGGTACATTATTTTTACCAAAACGCTGTTCAATTAAACCACGTATTTCATCCAGCGCCTCATTGGCAAGATGTAACGAGTCGGTACGCATATAGGTGATTAAACCGACGGTTTCACCACCAATATCGATACCTTCATACAGGTTCTGGGCGGTACGCATAGTGCGTTGTGTTGAAAAGCGAAGCTTTCTTGCGGCTTCCTGCTGCAGGGTAGAGGTAGTGAACGGTGCAGAAGGGTTACGTCTTCTTTCCTTCTTTTCTACGTTATTAACCGTTAATTTGCCATTGGCCGCTATTAGTAAAGACTCTCTGGCTGCGCTAGCAGTGTCTGCGTCGGTGATACTGAACTGTTTTATTTTTTCGTTTTTATAAATGTTTAACTTGCTTAAAAACGGCTGTTTGTCTTTTGAGACATCAGCTTCAATGGTCCAGTATTCTTTGGGGTCAAATGCTTCAATTGCCAGTTCGCGTTCGACAATCAAGCGTAAAGCCGGGCTTTGTACGCGTCCGGCGGAGAGGCCACGCTGTACTTTTTTCCACAATAGTGGCGATAAGTTAAAGCCCACCAGGTAATCCAGAGCACGTCTGGTTTGCTGTGCATTGATTAAATCGGTGGAGAGTTTTCCTGGATTAGCTATCGCTTCCTGGATCGCTCGTTTGGTGACTTCGTTGAAAGCAACACGGTGGATCTGTTTGTTTTCAAGCAGTTCTTTTTCTTTTAGCAGCTCATATAAATGCCATGAAATGGCTTCTCCTTCGCGGTCCTGGTCAGTTGCGAGGTAGAGCGTGTCCGCATTTTTTAAAAATTTAATAATTTTATCGACATGTTTTTCGTTTCGCTCGATGATCTGATATTTCATCGCGAAATCGTTTTCTGTGTCGATGGCACCTTCTTTGGGGATAAGATCACGCACGTGACCGTATGAAGCAAGAACTTTGAAGTCTTTACCTAAATATTTTTCGATGGTTTTCGCTTTTGCCGGCGACTCTACGATAACAAGGTTTTTACTCATATTGTTTTGATGGTCTGTTGTGTCAGGTCGGTAAAGAAAGTTCTTTTAATGAATATGATCAATGGTTTCATCAAACATAAAATCTTCCATTAATGCGAGTGCATTTTCTTCGCCAGGATGTGAGTGTAGCACTATCATGATGATCCATTTCAATTGTTCGGCATCAAGTGAGTGCCCCAGTGCGACCACACGGTCGAGTATTAACTCACGTGTAACAGGGGTGAGAATATTGGTCTGTTCAAGAAAGCTTAAAAAGCCAACGCTTTCCAGACTGATCAGTTTTTTCTCTTCTTCACTATATATACGTGTGCTGGTTTCTTTAAGTGGAAAAAGCTGATTGTCGTGCTGGCTATCTGCCAGACTTTCCAGCCAGTCAAAAGCCTGATTGATTTCATTGTGTTGAAAGCCCATTTCTTCGAGGTGAAGTTGAATACTGTCGCGTTCATCAGTGACATGACTGGTTTCGTTTAGCTCTTCGTCATCCAGATAACGTTCGAATAAGAACATTAAGACGTCAACAACGGATTGTTTAATTATCATTCAAAAGTCTCGTTTAACCTGTATTTGTTCAGGAAAATGCATCTTCAGTTTAGAATGCCACGCTAGATAATCATATACAAATCATATAATTATTTGATGTTTGTATAGCGTCCATGCTGGCATACGATGATGCCTTCAAGTTCCATAATAAGTAGCATGGAAGCGACCTCGGCGGCAGTAAACTGGCTGTGAAGCACCAGTTCATCAATACTGGTTGGCTCATATGCGAGGCATTTGAGCAGTTTTTGGTGATCCGGGTCAAGTACCTGATGCGTATCTTTAAGATTTTCCTGGATATTTTTTTCAGGTTTTTTTGGGTAGGAGGTGGTTTTTTTACATGGAATACACAATTCTTCCAGTATATCACTGGCGGTTTCCACCAGTTTTGCACCCTGCCGAATGAGTTGGTGGCAGCCTTTTGCCATAGGGTTGTGTATAGAGCCGGGGATAGCAAATACTTCTCTGTTTTGCTCTGCTGCGTATCGTGCAGTAATCAAAGAACCACTTTTTTGAGCCGCTTCTACCACCAGCGTGCCTAGCGTTAGTGCGCTGATTAATCGATTGCGACGCGGAAACAGCCCGCGTTGCGGCTGTGTGCCAATGGGCATCTCAGAAATAACGGCACCATGTTCAGTAATCTGCTGCGCCAGCTTTTGGTGTTGTGCCGGGTAGACGATATCCAGGCCGTGCGCGACTACGGCGATTGTTCCGGCTAAGCCCTGTAAGGCACCTTCGTGGCTGGCGCCATCAATGCCGCTGGCCAGGCCACTGGTAATGGTGATACCGGCGTTGGACAGGTGTTGGGCGAACTCTCTGGCTGTATTGCGGCCAGCAGCCGTAGGGTTACGCGAGCCTACCATCGCTAGCTGGGGTTGCATCAGATAATCGATGTCGCCTCTTACATATAATATGGGGGGTGCATCGGGTAATTCTTTTAACCCGGCCGGATAAGTCTCGTCATATAAAGTGATGATGTGGTGGTGGTCTTCAGCGAGCCAGTTAATGTCAGCACTAATGTCTGGTTTTGACTGGTTGCTGAGGGCATTAATAACGTCAGCTTTAATAGCTGATTTCATTGCTACCGCAGATAGTTGTTTGCGGCTGGCATTGAGTACAGCATCCACCGTGCCAAATGTGTCCAGCAGGGCATGAATGGTCGTGTTACCGACCCCCGGTGTGTGCCGTAGTGATAACCAGCTTTCTAGTGAGTTCTGGCTGGTGAGCCTGTTGTTTGCTTTTGTGTCCATTGCCGTTAGCATCCTGTTTTTATTCGTCCGTAAGTCCATCGATGAATATTACACGATTATTAGTCTACAGGGATAGAACTTGTGTAACTACTCAGCGAGTTTTTTGGTAAGGTTAGGTTGTTGATTTATAAGGAAACGTGAAGCCATCTGACCGCCATGGATGTAGCAAAGGCAATAAGATTGTAGGAACAATCTTTGCCATGTGGGTCGGATAGAGCGAATGTAACAGGATTGCAGGATTACTCCTTGCCGCTAAGCTCTGCCGCAATATCCTGTTGCAGAAGTCAAATAAAGCAACAGGCTTTTCCTTAGAAAGTAATGCGCTGAGTCGTGTCGAATATGTAAACTTAAAATTTTGGTGTGTGAACGAAATCATTATTATGTATAACACGTCTAGATTCCAGCGTTAAACCATAACTGACGCGATCAAAGGTTTTAAAAATCATCATTAAACCGCTGCGTTCATTTGGCAGTTTTACCGGTTCACTGCGACGTTTGTCAAAGTGATCACGGGCGATGTCACCCTGGGTGAACGTCGCGAGTAAATGACCGACTTCAATGCCATCGCGTTCGCCTTTATTGATAACCACAATCTGGTATTGGGCGACGCCAAACAATGCGTTATACAATGAGATTATTTGCGCATCAACATCTTTGTCAGGAATATGGGGGAAAAATAGATTTTCCAGTTTGCTTTTATCTTCTGGTAACAGGCGGTCACCAATTAATACTTCTTGAGCCGTATGGCTAAGGTCGCCGGTAGCCGGGTCATCATAGGTGACGATGTGCACTTCGCCTGAATATTTAGCCTCATACCCTAACAGGTCATTGCTGACAGGGTCACGTAGTGCATCTCCCGGTCTGAACACAGAAAAACGGACGCGTTCTTTGTCCATTTCACCACGAATATAAACACGATCACCAGTGCCTAATATAAGGTGTTTATCATCGCTGGCGATAATGCGTGGTGCATTGTCGAGCTGCTCCTTGGTGACAACACGTGGTTTGCTTAAAAACTGTCGGATGGCATCACCGGGAATGCTGGGAATACTGGCCTGTAGCGATTTTGTGCGTATGCCAGGGCTGAGTTTTTTAACCGGTAACCCGCCACTGTTTTGCTGTATCATTTTGTGCTGCGTTTCATTAAGCAACATTTGTGGCTGGCCATTAACATAAACCAGCGTTAATACATCACCCGGATAGATTAAGTGGGGATTTTGAATTTGTGTGTTTTTCTGCCAGATTTCAGGCCAGTACCAGGGGTCCTGCAGGAATAAATTAGAGATTCCCCATAAAGTATCGCCTTTTTTAACCGTGTATTGTCTTGGGTGTGAGGCTTTTACGCGGATTTCTTTTGCCGGTACTGCTGCTTTTTCAGTGGCAGCGATAGTTCCTGTCTGCTCAGGTTCAACCAGGCTAACAGGGTCTGGTTTAGATGCACTACAGCCGGTGATTGATGCAGTGGTAACCGTAAGTAGCCCTAAAAGCATGAAAAAGGGTACAATATTACCTGGACTGGGAGTATTTGAGTTGTTCATTGTTATTTTTATTCCCCGATTTTTTGTCCTGGAAGTTCATTTGTTTTATAGCATTGAGGGTGCTTATTTTCTTACTATTCTCAATGGTTTAGTAGATTAACTTCGATTGCTAAAGCAAGTTTTTTATTGAGTGTAGCAGAAATAATAATAGACGTGCTGATTAGCAGGGTTTTCAGTTAGAGAATAATTGAATTTGATCAGAAGTGCCCTTATTATTATCGGCAGACAATATCAGTCAAAAAAATGAAAGTTTTATGGCAATACTAAACATATTAAATTACCCGGATAAACGCCTGCGTACGGTGGCTAAACCAGTAGAAGTAGTGGATGATATTATTAAAAAACTGGTGGATGACCTGTTTGAAACTATGTATCTCGCACCAGGAATCGGCTTGGCAGCAACCCAGGTTAACGTACATCAACAGGTGATAGTGATTGACGTGTCTGATGATAAAAGTCAGCCGCTGTGTTTGATTAACCCTGAGATTATTGCTGAACAAGGCACCGAGAGTTGTGACGAAGGTTGTTTGTCAGTGCCGGATATATATGAAACGGTGCAACGCAGTGAAAAAGTAACGGTGAAAGCGATGGATCAAAACGGGGATGAGTATACCTTGCAGGCTGATGAAATGCTGGCGGTCTGTATCCAGCATGAAATTGATCATTTAAAAGGCAAGCTGTTTGTTGATTATTTATCACCACTTAAGCAGCAGCGCATTAAAAAACGTTTGCTTAAAACTCATCGTGAGGATAGCCGTAGTACTGCGGTTAGAATGTAATTTTTATTTCGGCAAAGTTTTAAAGTGATAATTTGTGTCCATTTGTGAGTAATCATCTTCGTATTATCTATGCCGGTACGCCGGATTTTTCTGTTGCTGCGTTGCAAGCACTAATCGAGTCTTCTTATGATGTGGTTGCGGTGTACACCCAGCCGGATCGTCCTGCAGGTCGAGGCCGTGGTTTGCAGGCATCACCGGTAAAAGAAAAAGCGCTGGAATACAATATTCCTGTGTTCCAGCCAAAATCATTAAAAGATGAGAATGCGCAGTGCGAATTAAAAGCATTAAATGCCGATTTAATGATAGTCACCGCTTATGGTTTGTTGCTGCCTGCTGCCGTGCTAGCAGCGCCACGTCTGGGTTGTATCAATATCCATGCATCATTACTGCCGCGATGGCGGGGCGCAGCACCGATACAGCGAGCCATATTAGCAGCAGACAAAAAAACCGGTATTACTATCATGCAAATGGACGAGGGCCTGGACACCGGTGATATGCTGGCTGTTGCCGAATGTGAAATTGCTGCTGATGAGACCGGCTCAAGTTTGCATGATAAGTTAATGGTGCTGGGTGCAGAAACCCTGATCTCGGTTTTGCCTGCGATTGCCGAGCAAAGCCAGAATAGAACGAAACAGGATGATGATGCGGCCTGTTATGCAGAAAAATTAAATAAAGCCGAAGCAATAATTAACTGGTCGTTACCGGCTGAAGAAATTCAACGAGCAATTCGTGCCTATAATTCGTGGCCAGTGGCTTATTGTAGCTACCAGAAAAATAACAAGGCATCAAAATTACGTCTATGGCAAGCACAGTTTGATATGCATGCGGTTCCGACAAGGGATGCCATACCGGGTAAAGTCATTGCTGAATCTGCGCAAGGCATCGATATTGCAACGGGCACTGGCGTGCTTCGTATTACACAATTACAGGCAGAAGGTAAACGTAGAATGTCGGTTGCCGATTTTCTTAATGCAAACTCTTTAGTCGATCAAATATTGACGTGATACCGTGGGAAAATCATCCTCTCCTGTAAAGAAAAAAGCCAGAGTCAGCCTTGCGCGGCAGGCTGCTTTAAAAGCCTTAAAACAGGTTTTTAGTGGCCAGTCATTGTCTGCTGTGCAACAACGTACTATCGATATACTCGAAGACAGGCGAGATCGCGGTCTGGCTGGCGAGATTGTTAATGGTGTACTGCGCTGGCGCTGGCAGCTGGAGTTTTTTGTGTCACGGTTGATATCAAAACCACTCAAACAAAAAGACAGCGATGTACAGTTGATTTTGTTAATGGCTCTGTATGAATTAAATGCGTGTCGCACACCGGATTATGCGATCATCAATGACGCGGTTGAGCTGGTAAAAAAAGCGGGTAAAAGCTGGGCTTCTGGACTGGTCAATGCGGTATTAAGGCGATACATGCGTGAAAAAGAAGCCTTGCTTGTATTGCTGAATTCGCTGTCAACAAATGATAGTCAGGCTCGTTACTCGCATCCACAATGGATTTTAGAAAAGATAAAAACCGACTGGCCAGAAAATTGGCAACAGATTTTAACCGCAAATAACCAGCGACCTGCTTTCTGGTTGCGTATTAATCAGTCTTTGTATAGTGTTGCACAATACCAGCAATTACTTGGCAAAGAGGAAATTGAATTTGACGCAGATAGCTCTGTGGCGTTGACTGATTTTGCCTTAAAACTAAGTCATGGAATAGATGTGCGATTATTGCCCGGCTTCGCCGAGGGAGCGATATCCGTCCAGGATGCCGGTGCTCAGCTGGCAGCGGAATTACTTAATGTTGCTGAGTCTTCAAGAGTACTTGATTTATGCGCAGCACCGGGCGGAAAAACCTGTCATCTTCTGGAGCGATATAACAGCATCGACAAATTGTTCGCGGTAGAGCTTGATGAGCAACGAATGCAACGTGTCAGTGAAAACCTGCAGCGCCTTAAACTTGAGTCCAGGACAAAATTAATTGTCGCGGATGCGAGGCAGTATAAACAATGGTGGCAGGGCGATAAATTTGATCGCATATTAATTGATGCACCATGTTCGGCCAGTGGAGTGATTCGGCGACATCCCGATATTAAAACCTTACGTCGTGAGTCAGATATAGAAAAACTGGTAATATTACAGGCTGAAATTTTGTTTTCTGCCTGGCAAATGTTAGCACCCGGCGGGGAATTGTTGTATGTCACCTGCTCTGTGTTTAAAGATGAAAATCAAAATCAAATGGCGCGTTTTCTTACCTCTAATAATGATGCTGCAGAAATTAAAATAGAAGCTAACTGGGGCAAATCATGTGAATATGGTCGCCAGTTATTGCCCGGTGAACAGGATGCAGATGGCTTTTATTATTGCCGACTAAGAAAACTTTCTGAAGAAAAGTAAGATAATAAAAGGTAAACTTCATTAAAGGTAACTGCTCAGATCACCCCTGAAATCTGTCAGTTCAAGGCGAAAAATGTGAGTTTACGCATGTAAATGACCATTTTTTAACGCTGAAATGGCGAATTTCAGGGGTTAGCTGAGTAGTTACACCATGAATATTCTTATATTAGGCGCAGGTCAGGTTGGCTCAAGTGTTGCAGAAAATCTGGCATCGGAAGCCAATGATATCACTTTGATAGATTCAAATGCTGTTTTACTTCATGATCTAAGTGAGCGCCTGGATATTCAAACCGTCGTTGGTCATGCTTCCCATCCTGCTACATTAATAAAAGGCGGTATCAGTGATGCCGACATGCTGGTCGCGGTAACCAATAGTGATGAAACAAATATTGTTGCCTGTCAAATTGCGCATAGCCTGTTTCACACACCGACAAAAATTGCGCGAGTCCGTTCTCAGGAATATCTTAAATATCAAGAGCTGTTTAACGATAGTGATTTACCAATAGACGTCTTAATTAGCCCGGAGCAGTTAATTTCGGAGCATATACAACGTTTAATTGAATACCCAGGTGCTTTACAGGTACTGGACTTTGCTGGAGGTCGTGCACGCCTGGTTGGTGTTAAGGCTTATTATGGTGGACCGCTTGTGGGGCATGAAATTGCTGATTTAAGAAAACATATGCCGGGCATTGATTCACGCGTGGCGGCTATCTTTCGTGGTGGCAAAGGCATAGTGCCAGACGGTCATCAGGTGATAGAAGCGGATGATGAAGTTTTTTTTATTGCGGCTCGAAAGGATATTCGTGCGGTGATGTCTGAACTGCGAAATCTGGATAAACCAATCAAACGTATCATGCTGGCAGGTGGTGGAAACATTGGTAAACGTCTCGCGCAATCACTGGAAAATAAATACAGCGTAAAAATACTGGAGCATAACACCGAGCGTGCAAAAGAATTATCCTGTGACTTAAATAAAACTATTGTGTTGTTCGGCGATACGGCAGATGAAGATCTGTTGCTGGAAGAAAATGTTGATCAGATGGATGTGTTCTGTGCGTTAACCAATGATGATGAAGCCAATATTTTATCGTCAATGCTGGTCAAGCGTTTAGGTGCCAGAAAAGTGATGTCAATAATCAATCGTCATGCCTATGTTGATTTGATGGAAAGTGAAGGTACTATCGATGTGGCTATATCGCCGCAGCAAATTACCATTAGCGGTTTACTGGCGCATGTGCGTCGTGGTGATGTGGTAGCAGTGCATTCATTGCGTCGTGGTGCAGCGGAAGCCATTGAGGCTATCGCGCATGGCGATAGTGATAACTCAAAAGTTGTTGGTAAAACAGTTGAGCAGATCAAGTTGCCGGAAGGCACAACAATAGGAGCAATCATCCGTGGTGAGGAAGTAATAATGGCGCACCATGATATTAAAATCGAAAATGAAGATCACATCATTTTATTTTTACTGGATAAAAGTAAATTTAATGCAGTTGAAAAACTGTTTCAGGTTGCTGTCTCGTTTTTCTAACTATGCATGCAGCCATCATACAGCGCATTATGGGACAGTTTTTGATGTTGTTCAGCATCACCCTGTTACCACCTGTAGTAATTGATCTTTTATATCAGGAAGATGCCGCGCGGGCTTTTTTCTATAGTTATTTATTATTATTAAGTATTGGTTTTTTATTATTTCTTCCGGTAAAAAATAAAAAAAATGATTTACGCCTGCGAGATGGTTTTGTTGTTGTTGTTTTATCCTTGCCCATATGGACGTTGCCGGTGCTATGTACATGTCACCCCTGCATGGTATGAGCTCTCACATTGTGCTAGGAAAGCTGCCGCGCCTTGCCGGAGCCGATGTGGTCGTAATACCCGCCCCTTACGGGAAAGCCCCGGTCATCCCCGACAAATTCAAGAATGTTGCCAAGAATCTGACGTTCCCGCTATACCAACTTAGACCGACCTTCCCCATGCCATCCGGTGGAATCACCCCATCTATGGTACCGAAAGTGATGGAAGACCTTGGCAATGACATTGTAATAGGGTCAGGCGGGGGAGTTCATGCTCATCCGCAGGGTCCAGTTGCCGGCGGTAAAGCATTCCGACAGGCGATCGACGCAACGTTAGACGGTATTCCCCTGGAGGAATATGCGAAGGAGCATCCTGAGCTGGAGGCTGTTCTGAAGCCATGGGCCGACCCGTTTGGCAAAGGCATTACAGTTTAGGTGTAAAAGGAGGACATAATGTCAAGGGT
>RCNG010001279.1_pt1 | contig 12459 bp, 13 predicted proteins | sample 2041371 | NCBI WGS metagenome assembly RCNG01 (sample SAMN09708227, study PRJNA481090) | Marine sediment metagenome, whole genome shotgun sequencing project. | biome: marine sediment; feature: ocean; material: sediment; isolation source: Sewage treatment plant 1 marine sediment (STP1) ... | reverse complement strand
ATCCGCTCGATGCGGGTTGATATCCAGATCCTGTTCGCGACGTTCGGCACGGTGCTGCGTACCAAGGGCGAAGACACGAAGGTCTGACGGCGGGAATGCAGCCACGGTCCGGTAGCGTTGCCTCCCCATGGACACCATCAGCACTTTGATCAAAGAAGGAAAGCCGGTTGTTGCGATCGTCGGCGCAAGCGACAACCCCACCAAGTACGGAAACCGCATCTACCGGGATCTCAAGGCGAAGGGGTTCACCGTCTATCCGGTGAACCCGACACAGGACACGATCGACGGAGACCCGTCCTACGGCGATCTCGGCGACCTGCCGGAGACACCCGACATCGTCAACTTCGTCGTGCCGCCGCCGCGTACGCTGCGATTGCTCGAACGAGCGAAGGAACTCGGTCTCATGCAGGTATGGATCCAACCGGGGGCAGAGAACGAGGCGGTCATCGAGTATCTCGACGCCAACGGCTTCGACTACTTGGCCAACGCGTGCATCATGGTCTACTCACGTGTGGAGTCCCGAATCTGATCCTTTCGGCTCCCCCTGTGGGCGCGGTACAATCATCGTGGGGCTCGATCAGGGGGATCGGCATGACCATTGATGAACTGCGCCGTGCGGTGGATTCTTTGCCGGGTGTTGCGTCGGCAGACGTGATGCCTCAAAGTGGTGCGCCGCCCGTGGTTCGGATCTGGACCGACGGCACCCTCCCCGACGCTGATGTTCAGTACGCCGTCGAACGCCTCGTGTCACGCGGACTGCGCGATGTCGATGCGCCTGCATCAGATGCCCCGTTGATCCCGGACGACGACCTCGCCGTTCCCGACGAGCCGGCGAAACGCCGCACCGGGCTTGGCCGCACTCTTGGACAAACCCTGCCGAGTGCTTTCGCGGAACCGGAACCGTCGCACCTCGCGGTTGAGGCTGCATCCCGAGAATCGAAGAAGAGCCGCTTCCTGAAGCTGGCAATCGAGGAGTCTTCGAGTGGCGTCGACGTGCGCGCGATCGACGACAACGATCGAGAAGCCGGCGCAGCCGTCGGGCCCGGTCCCGACGGGATGACGAATGCTGTGGCTGAAGCGGTCGCGCTGTTGCGGGGCTATCCCGTACCAGCGCACACGGCCACCAACACGCGCGATGTCGACGGCACCACCGTCGTCACAGTGCTCATCGAGCTCCCGGACGGAACGAAGGCGGCAGGGGCGGCCATCGTCACGGGTGGGCTGCCGTTCACGGTCGGTCGAGCGGTGGACAGCGCCCTCACGGCCCTGTGAACGACCTCCAATGCGCCGCATGCGGCGAGGCCGAAGACCTGACCGGTGTCACGACTGACGATTCCATCGTGGTGACGTGTGGCTCCTGCGCTGTGTCGTGGAAGAGGGACCTGTCGCCGCGATGCGAATCCTGCGGCGGTGCCGATTTGCAGTCGGTCCCGCTGGCGATCGTGGAGAAGGGGAGGGGCACCCAGCTCTCCGTGGTCGGCACGCGGACCGTTCGCCTGTGCTCGGTCTGCGACGCGGAGACGTTGGAGCGCTACCACGCCAATCGACCGAATCCTCTGATGCCGTCCGAGTTGCCGACCGACGGCATCGATCGCTGAGGCGACGCCCGAAGCGCGGTACTAGACGGGTTCTGGGACCGGTCGCTTCGTGGGTAGCCGGGTGATGTAGGCCACCAGCGCCGCGGCGAAGACGACCAACCCGATGCGCAGCACGGTGGGTTCGACAACGAACACGACCGAGATCGTGAATGTCGCGGTGATGGCCGCGATCGCAATTGCCTTGGCGCGCGGTGTGAACCCGAGGCCCGCCCGCCAGTCGCGCACGATGCCGCCGAATAGGCGGTTGTTGATCAGCCACTGATCAAACCGCTCCGACGACTTCGAGAAGAAGAATGCGGCGAGGAGCACCGGCCCGACCGTCGGGATGAGGGGGAGGGCGACGCCGACGAATGCCAAGCCTAGGAAGAAGAATCCCAGGATGACGAAGACGGATCGGAGCGCGCGGTTCGGGACGACGGTCATCGAGCGGGAATCGTAGCGGCGGTGGGTCCCGACAGCCCGTCGGATTCCCGGTACATTGGGACTATGTCTTGGCTCGATTGGCTGCTTGGCCGCAGTGTGGATGCATCGCGCGTCTCGGGAGATCCGCAGAGCGGCAACGGCGCGTCGTCGTTCCACCTGTGGTGGGAAGTCCCGTTTGGGGAGCGACTGACGGAAGTCTCGGCGACGCTGGAGGTCGTCGATGCGCCGGATCTCGAGCGGCTGGTGTTCTGGGCTCTTCAGGTTTCGTTCGTCAAGCCGGGTGGGGGAGGAGCCCACCTTGGTCTCCAGCTCAACCCTCGGTTCCCGGGGTCGACGGCGGCGAATTGGGGCGGGTACGCGCCATCGGATGAGGGTGGCCTGCTCCAGGGTTCGCCATCTCCGCTTCCGTCGACACCCAACGACGCCAACACCAGGGACTTCTCGTGGTATCCGAATCGACCGTACCGGTTGACGATCCGCCAATCGCCGGATCCGGCGCCGGACGGCTTCTTTGCGTGGCGCGGGTCGATCGAGGATCTCCACAACGGCGAGCAGGTCGTAGTCCGGGACCTCTACAGCCGTGGCGAGTATCTGCGGGGTCCGGTGGCGTGGACCGAGTCGTTCGCGCGCTGTGACCATCCGTCGTTCGCCGCTCGATGGAGCGATCTGTTGGTGATCGGGGAGAATGCCCAGCCGATTCCGATCTCGACCGTGTCGGTCAACTATCAGGAGCGATCGGCGGGCGGTTGCGACAACACCAATGTGAGCGTCGATGGCTCAGGTTGGATACAACGCACGGCTACCGAGCGGGTCACTCGGTCGGGTACCCAACTCTCAATGCCGCGCACCGTCTGAGCCGCAGCCCATTACCATGCCCGCCTCCGGGCGTTTAGCTCAGTTGGGAGAGCGCTGCCCTTACAAGGCAGAGGTCGGCGGTTCGAGCCCGTCAACGCCCACTTGGCGGAAACTCATACTACGTATGGGTTTCTGTCGTTTACTGGGTCGTTCGTGGGCGCTATCTGACCACGAACTGACCACATTCTGACCACATTTCAGCCGCTCGAGGTCAGCGACGACGGCTCCGGCAAGTCGTCAGAATTGACGTGTGTGTAGATCGCGAGCGTGATTCGCGGGTCGCTGTGGCCGAGGAATCGCTGCACCTCGGCCGGGTTCCACCGGTCGACCGTGAACAGCCGCGTGGCGCAGGTGTGGCGCAGGTCGTGCGGTTTCGCGTCAACACCCGCAGCCTCGGTTGTGGGCTCCCAGACGCGGCGGCGCCAGTTCGTGTACCGGATGGGTCCGCCGTGCGGCGCGGTGAACACCAGGCCGTCGATAGAGGCGACGGTGGAGGCCGTCAGGTGCCGCTGGAGGCGTTCCGTCAGATCGGCGGGCATCGGGATCGTCCGGCCTTGGTCGGCGCGTTTTCGGCCTTTCGGTGCGACGATGTCGCCGCTTCGGTTCATCGACCCCCGCACCGTCAGCATTCCCGCGGCGAGGTCGATGTCGCTGCGGCGCAGCGCGATGGCTTCACCGACGCGCAGGCCGGCACGGGCCATAAGCCACACCATTGCTGCCGTAGATTCGTCGACATGTTCGGCGGCCGCAATGAGCGTTGCGATATCGTCGTCGTCGAGCGCCCGACCGGTGCGCTCCGGTTCTGACCCGGGCGGCTTCACGCCGGCCGCGGGGTTCCTGGGCATCGCGCCGTCGGTCACTGCTACCTCGAGTACGGAGCGGACAATCCAGAGCGCCTTCGTCCTTGTTGAGTCCGCGTTGTCGAGCGCCGCGAGCCATGTCGCGATCTCAGATGTGCGGATCTCGCCGACGGGACGGCGCGCTAGCGTTGGAAGAATGAGCGACCGCAGGTACGAGGCGTCGCGATCGCGGGTGGCTGGCGCGCGGTCAGTTCGGGCCGTTTGCCAACGGTCGGCGTAGACGCTGAACGGGACGTTGGCGGATTGCGGGTCGATGTAGGTGCCGCGCCGCTTGTCGGTCTCGACGTCCAGCATGAACGCTTTTGCGTCGACCTGACGCTTGAACGTCTTCGACCGTTGCCGACCGTTCGGGTCGCGGTAGCGGACGTTCCAGTAACCGGATACGGGGTGTCTACGGATGGACGCCATCAGTCGTTCCCCTGCTCGAGTGGGGGTACGTGTACTTGCACGGTGACATCGGACGGTGACGCGTGGACGGGTACGGTCACGTTGGCGAGAGCCGTTGCCATTTCGTCACGTAGCTCGGCGACCTGTTGGACGAGGGCGCGCATCTCGCGGCCGGTGATCCCGGCATTGGCTGCGGCCCTTTGTGCCACCTGTGGATTGACGAGGTATTCAGTCGGCATGCCGAACAGGACCGCCGCCGTCTCGTCGCGATCGAAGTAGAGGTGGTCGACGGCGTCGACGTCGTCGATGTTCGGCAGGTAGGGAAGATCGACCCGAAGCGTTGGTGACGCCACGCACATAATCGTGCCTTGCTCGGGTAGCACGAGTTCGGCGAGTCTCACTTCAAACACAAGAGCTAGCGCCACGAGCTCGCTCCATCTGGCGGGCCTAGGCGGGGCATTGGGGGAGCGCTTGCCTTCGAGATCGATGAGGCGCGCCTCGGGCCAGTGCTCGCCGGTCTGCTCGCTGAGTTGCCGCGCCAGGGTGGCGCGGCTCCGGTCGCCCCTGAGGCGCAGGATGTTGGCGGCGACGACCTGGTCGGGTGTCTCAGGTTCGTGTGTATCTTGCATCTTGCGGAAAATGCTAACACATCTTGCACGTTCTGAGAAGGTCGAATACTGTCGTTGACCATGAGGAACGAACACACTCTCGACCCCGAGCGCCTCGTCAACACAAGCGAAGCCGCCGGCATGCTCGCGAAGCATCCAGCCGTTCTCGCTGACTGGCGCCACCAGAACCGCGGCCCGAAGTATGTGAAATTCGGCCGCTCCATCCGATACCGCGTCGGTGACCTGCACGAGTGGGTCGCCGAGCACACCGTCGAACCGGCGACGAAATGACCCGGCGCAAAGACTCACAAGGCCGCTTTGTGCCGATCTGCCAGACAGATGGATGTGTGGTGGCTGCGATTGGCTTCGGCCGCTGTGTGCAGCACATCGCCCCGGTGATGACCGGCCTGAGACGTGGAGACGCCCCGACCGTTGCGGGATCGGGACGTTCCGAGACTCCAACCAAGACCGTATCCGGTGGTGCCTATGGACAACGATAGCGCGGCGCTATTCGACCCGACAGGAGGCCGGCGATCTGACGCCACCGCTCGTTTCAGAGAGGTTGCCGACCTACTCAGCGACGGAACGCCATTCGACCAGGTACAGGCGTTCCTAGACGGCGCCATCGAAGCGGCCCAGGACGCCTACCGGCTACTCGCTATTGATCGGCTGGCACATGCCGTATTCGACATCGTCCTCGACGTCGATATGCACGACTGCGTCAACGGCCGGCCCTGCCATCTGTGTGCGATCCAGAAGGCGCAGGATGAGGGGCGGCGGGAATGAATGCCCCTCAGGTCGTAGCCGCTCAGGCAGCCTACGCAGCGGGTCTCTGCGTGATACCGCCCCGGGAGGATGGCTCCAAAGCGCCGATTGGCGAATGGAAGCAGTACCAGACCGAACTCCCGACCCGGACCCAAATGAACGCCTGGTACGGCGGTGTGTACCCCAAGCGGGGTGTCGGTGTGGTCGCTGGCACCGTCTCTGGTCACGTCGAGATGGTCGAGATGGAGGCGACCGCGATCACCGAGGGCTACTACCAGACGTTCCTCGAACGGCTCGAAACGGCCGACCTCGCCGACGTTTGGCTCCGCATCCTCACCGGGTACAGCGAATCGACGCCGAAGGGCGGCTTCCATGCCCTTCTCCGCACCGAACAGGCGGCGGAATCGCAGAAGCTCGCTACTCGGCCGATGACCCGCCCCGAGTTCGACGCCTCACTCAACGACGCCCAAAGAGAGCTATTCGAGGCGAAGCCGGAGAGGCGACTGCGGGCGTTCGAGAAGGCGACCGTGCTCCTCGCCGAGACGAAGGGAGAGGGCGGCTTCACGATCTGCGCCCCGACGAACGGTGCTGTGCATCCCGAAGGCAGGGCGTGGACGATCATCTCGGGCGGCTTCGCCTCGATCGCCACCGTCACCTGCGACGAGCGGGACGGCATCTACGACGTACTCCGCTCCCTGACCACCAACAGGGAAGTACCGCACAATTCCGTGCGCCAATATGGGTACCTCCTCTCACCGATAGAGGATCAATCAAGGTTTGACGGCAACTCGCCGGGAGACGCCTACAACGCCGACCCGCACGCACACACCAACGTCGTGCGTCTCATGGAGTCTCACGGCTGGATTGTGAGCGAAACCGTAGACGGTGTGACGCACATGACCCGCCCCGGCAAGACTGAGGGCACGTCGGCGACGGTCGGCTTCTACGACGACCCGCCGATGCTGCACGTATTCACGTCATCATCTGGCGACTTCGATGCCGATGGGACGTATTCGCCGTTCGCCGTCTACGCCATCCTTGAGCACGGCGGCGACTACTCAGCTGCGGCCCGGCAGCTTGTCCATGAACGGCAACCGAACGCACCCGATCGCTTTTCCGACGCTGGAGACTACGAGCTAGAGAGCCGAGAGTCAGGAACCGGGCTGGAACTCCCAGCCGGCCGACGGCTCTACCAGCCCGGGGACCTCGGCGGCTTCATCAACCCACCAACCAGCGAAATCCTCATCGGTCCGATCGGTGAATGGCTCTCCCTGGTCACACCCGAAACAGAGACATCTCAGGCTGCGCTCGGAATCGGAGTCCTCACCGGCCTCGGTGCATGGCTCGGGAAACAGATCAGCCTCACCGTCGGCCGCATCGAACACCGAACGAACCTGCTCGGCGTCATCGTCGGCCCATCGTCATACTCGAGGAAAGGCACAGCCGGAAGCGAAGCCCGCAGGCTCATCCGAACCATCGACGTCGACTTCGCCTCCGATAACTACGCCTCCGGGTTCGGTTCCGGCGAGTCAATCATCGACCGTCTCAGAGACGAAGAAACCGACAACGAAGGCAACGTCATCCGAGGGTCATTCGATCAGCGGATCATGGTTGACGAAGGCGAATACGCCCGGGTGTTGCGGGCATCGTCACGGCAGGGTTCGATCCTGTCAGACATCCTCCGCCTCGCCTACGACGGCAGCTCGAAACTTGAGCATCGCACCGTGAGAGGCGGCACCGTCGTTTCGACGAACCATCACGTTTCGATGTTCGGGGCAATCACACCCGAGGAACTCATCGAGACGTTCACGATGCTGTCAGCCGTCAACGGCGCAGGAAACCGCATCCTCTGGGCCTGGTCAAACGAACACAAGACACTGCCAGACGGCGGGCAGGACATAGACACCCTCAGCGTCGCACAAGCGATCAGACACAGCCAGACCGGCGGCCGCATCCTCAACTACGAACGCACCGAGGCAGCTGTCGAGTGGTGGCGGGCACACTATCCCGCCCTGCGGAACCTTGAACACATACCTGACCGAATCCGGCCGATCGTAAATCGAAGCTCCGACCATGTTCAGCGGATAGCGCTTACCTATGCCGCCACCGAACCGGGAGTCACACAGATCGACGTGAGGCACCTTGAGGCCGGCATGGCGTGGGTCAACCACTCAATTGAGACGGTGCACGCCACGATGGGCAACCTCGTGTCGAGCGAAGCGGCGGGGAAGATCCTCGTTTCGCTCCGCAGCCACCCCGGTCAGGCTTCCTCCCTCACCGAACTGCACGCCGTCTTGAGTCGACACTACACGGCTACGCAGGTCCGTTCGGCGCTCTATGACCTGGAGCACAACGGCCTTGTCTATGCCTGGCAGGGCGACGGTTCCGGTGCTGGTGGTCCGAAGCCGACGATGGTCATAGCGACCTCGAAAACAGGCGCAGGGAGTTAGTTCGCATGGCCCCGAAAACGGCTGACTGTCAGACCCACCGAAAACAGTTAGTTGTTTCGCATGCCGTGTCGACGGGTGTGAAACGACCAAACCAGTCAGTTCGCAAAGAAGTCCGAAAAAGACGAGACATCGTTACAGGACAAGGTGCGAAGCAAAGAGAACTAACTCTTATTAGGCAGCTAGGTGCCGTAACTCCCACCCTCCCACACACGGCATGCGAACTAACTAACTCTCGACCCCCATTTGCGACACGATGCGAACTAACCGCCGTATTCGGCTGTCGGCGGCACCGTCCACACCCACCCACCATCCGAGGAGGACACAAGTTGAACGTAGTCAAGATCGACGATGCCCGTTCCCGTCGTGTCGGGTTCGAGACACAACGCCAACGTGCGGTGGACGCTCTGCGCCTGGCGGCGGTGGAGTTCCGCAAGCTCGAGGACTTCACTTCGGAGCGGCGGAAGCGATGACGGGACGTGAAGCCCGTGTGCGTGACTTCCTCGCCGGCCCATGCTCCGAGCGAGACGTGCTGATCGCCCTCGTCGTCAAGATCGCTGCCCTCAACGACCAGCTTGCTCGCATCGTTGATCATCCGTCCACGGAGATTGTGGCGATAAGCGGATTGGAAAGAGAAACTCCAGGCCAATGGGTCAGGGCGGTGAGACGCCGCTGAAGAACGCCCCGTGCAGTCGCTACGCGGAGCGCTCCCGACTACACGATCAGGTGTTGCCGTCGCTCCCATTGCTAGGGCAATCGAGCACGCACCTTCAGCCACATGAATCCCAGCCAAAGGGCGGCAAAAACCAGAATGGCAGGCACGACAGATGACCGGACCGAAGCCTCGATCTCCCCCTGCATCCATGTGGCCAGATCAGCCTCAGAATCCACGCAATCGGTGCGGAGGTCGCAGTACTGATAAACGACCGCCCTCCAGCGCTTCGCTTCGGTCTGGTAGGTGATCACGTGGAACTCAGCACGCTGGTCCTCAGGGACCGCGACCGCAATTTGCGAGTCCCAGCTCACGTCCCTTCTAGCAGCGTCGTAGGTTCCCCAACGCACCCACCCCCCGTCTGGCAGGTTCGTACACAAGGGTGAGTTCTCAGCGATATCGGGGAGTTCGGGATCGGAGTTCGTAGTGGCCGACTGCACTAGAAGCGAAACCGGAACATCCTGGTCGCCACAGTCCCAGTCGGGGGGTATTCCGAGCGCTCCTCGTGACACCGGAACCGATCGAGGCCGGATTTGTGACAGTCGCACCACATCTGTTTGGGTATTGACCAACGCTGCGTCGAAGACCGGCTTGATTGCTTCGAAGGTGAGCTCATGCCCCTCTTCGTTCGGATGGGCGCTGCCCTTGACCCAGTTCGTTGGGAGGATGCGGGCCGATAGGGGTCCTTCCTTCGGCAGCACGTCCACGATGTTGACCGAGAGGTCCTCTGCCTCGCACATGCGATGTTTTGCCTGCGCGGCAATGGCTGGCCCAACCCAGTTGATATCCGCCCGCTCTGTTTCGACACGAATCGTTTCGTTCAGTATTTCGGAGAATTCGAAGAGGAACTCCTGCTCGGCGTTGGTCAGCGGCGAGTCCTCACATCCCGTTCGTGTCATGACGAGGGGGTAGGGGATGGCGTAGATGGGCACATCGGGATATCCGACGGCCTCCTTCACCGCTTCGTACGTTTCGCCGACCCGTGCTCCCACCTCGCGGAGGTTGCGCATCACCGAGTCACGGTGGACCTCGCATGACCCGGGGCCAAGACAGGCCTGGCCCAGGGCACCGAACCATGCGTCGTTGCCGCCGATGGATATAAGAACTGCTGCGATCTCCCTCTCATCCGTCCCGCCGTTCGACTCGAACTCCTCGAGTTGCGTGGCCGTCTTTCGTGTGGTCGGACCATTGCTGATGGCTGCAATATCCATGGTCCGGGCACCCGAGCACGCGTACGTTTCGAGGGTCCAATTCTTGGAGGCCGCGAGTAGGTTCGGGTACGCGGAAGCAGCTCTTCGGCATTCGTTCGATGTCGAACTCGAGTCCCGATCCGAAACGGCGACGTTCGTGCCTCCCAGGAACTCGTAGGCACCTTCGCCAGATATGTAGGAGTCGCCGAAGACGAGGAGCGTGGCATTGCCGTCGCTCGCCAGCTGGCCACCGGTCCGGTCGATCATGACCCCGGCCAGCACGACCACGACGAGTAGGAAGAGGGCGAGCGCCGATACGTCGAGTACGTAGGCAAGTGCCAACATTGCCAGGACAGCGACAACGACAATGGTGAAGCCAACCGACCAGTCCTCGCCGGTGAAGAGAACCGTGGACACAGCACCCAGAGCAGCTCCCATGACTCCGATCGATATGACCTTGAAGCCTCGGCCGGCTCGGTCGTTCTCAAGAAGCTGGGGTGTCGCCTGACTGAAGGGAATCAGTGCCACGCCGGCAACTCCTGCGGGGATCACGAGCAGCAGTGGATCCGCATCCATTGCTGCAAGCGCGCCGGCGAACGCCATCGCCGCAACGAGGGTTACGGCGCTGGCGGTGGCCAACCACCACGCGTTCTCAGGGTCCTTGCAGCTCACGACGAGTGCAAATCCCCACGAAGTAACCCCCACGAACAGTGCTGCGAACGAGACCATGAACACGGCATCGCTGTCGCCAGCCAGGAAGACGCCGACCACACCTGCCGCCGAAAGGGCAACGCCGACCAGGGCAACACCGACCACGGCAAGAATCCGTCTACGGGTCCCCTCGAGCAGCTTCCGCAGCGCTGCAGCAAACAGCGCAAGCCCGACGGCGGAAGCGCAGACCAAGGAAACGATCACAAGAGCAGGCATTCGCTCGTACCAGACAAGGGCAATCAGGGGAACCAAATAGATAGCCAAACTCACGAGGGCGAGCGCCCGTTCGCTCCAGGGCTTCTGGTTGAACGCAGTATCGTGAATCACCAGTATTCCGATCAGCGCACTGGCGACACCCAGAACCGCAATTGCGGTATTGCCAACTGAGGCAAGCCCAAGAGTGATCCAGCCCGCGCCGAGGACCATGGCAAACCCGGAGAACGAATACTTGAGACCATCGGTTGCGTCTCGGATGGGTCCCCATTTCGTCGGGTACTGCGTTCGATCTGCCCTTCAAGCGTACCCCTACGACTATTGGGTTCCGGTGCCATTCCACATATGACGCGCACACGCTCGGCACCCGGGGAGGCAGCTACGAGGAGTATGAACTGGTTTCCGATTCCTTCGGGGTGACACACACGATCGAGACGGTCCAGATCCCCACCGGCGGTGGCAAGAGCGCCGCAATCAAGTGTGGAAAAGACGCGGTGGTTGCGGAGCACCTCGAACAGCGCATCAGGGGCTGGGCTCAAGCACAACGTCATTCATAGTGGCGAGGATTACGACTTCGCGCATTGATGCGAGCGTGTATACCTGGACGAGACGCCTCGCCGACCGGCACAGGAAGGGGAACGAATGCCTGGGGACACACTTTCAGTCGCATCGTGGAATGTCGAGCACTTCAAGGCAAAGCCGGACGACCCGTCACACCAGGCCCGACTCGACCGCATCGTCACGCTCCTGCGTGACCAGGACAGTGGCACAGGTCAAGGCGGCCCCGATGTATTCGCGATCATCGAAGTTACCGGCGCTGAGGTGTTCGAGACGCTCACCGATCGCATGCCGCAATACAACTTCCAGATCACCGAAGGGCCGCAATCCCAGGAGATCCTTGTCGGCGTCCACAACACGCTCCAGGGGTTCTTCACGCAGCGAACCGAGTTCAAGACGGGGACGACGGTGCTGCGTCCCGGGGCGTTGATGACCATCACCAAAGATGGGAAGCGCTACCCGCTGCTGTTCCTCCACACCAAGAGCCTGCCTGATCCTCGGGGATTCGGGATTCGCACGCACCAACTCGAGAAGGCGTTCAGCCTGAGGAATGCCCTCGACCACGCGGCGGAAGCCCTGGACAGCCAGAACAAGAATCGATACGTGTTCCTCGGCGACCTCAACACCATGGGCATGAACCTGAAGTTCTCCAAGGCCGACATCCCCCAGAGCGAAGAAATCACACGCCTCGCCAAGGCTGCGCAGAGCCGGAACATGAAGCTGCTTCCGAAATCCAAGGACGTGACCTGGTGGAACGGCAGCCCCAAGCCCGGGCGATCCAATCTCGATCATGTGATCTCCGCGAACGGGATGCAATTCACTGACTTCGGCGGAGGTGCGCTGGTGAAAGTGATTGGCTGGCCCGAGAAGGACACGCCGGACAAACAGAAGAACTGGATCGGCCGCTACTCAGACCACGCCATGCTGTACTTCGAGATCACAACGTAGCCAGACCTGGTTCGGCGTCTCATCAAGTCCGAGTGCATTGCGAGATCGGCCAGGGCCACGTCCTTAGTTGATGCCCGTCAGTGCCGCCCATATGTGCTTTGAATTCAGGTGGTCGTTGCATCACTTTCGACGAGAGTTGTTCTCGATGGAGGTGCACGATGAAACGATTGTCGGATGTAGAGCT
>RCNG010001278.1_pt1 | contig 12462 bp, 14 predicted proteins | sample 2041371 | NCBI WGS metagenome assembly RCNG01 (sample SAMN09708227, study PRJNA481090) | Marine sediment metagenome, whole genome shotgun sequencing project. | biome: marine sediment; feature: ocean; material: sediment; isolation source: Sewage treatment plant 1 marine sediment (STP1) ... | reverse complement strand
CCTACGGGTGCAGTTGGAACGTAGGGTGCGTAACTCGTTACGCACCGGGCCATCGTTGGATGTTAAAACCATTGGTGGGTAACAAGTTACCCACCCTACGGGTGCGGTCTGGTTGAAGTTGGGGCGCTTCGCATCGTAGATACATGTGCGAACTACCGCTCATCGTTAAGATAGTGCAAAACTGAAACGATCGCACCGCACATCCATGTGCTCTATTGCGATATACCGTTCATCCTGAACATAACACGTTCGACAATTAAATCATCCGCCATGCTTTCCATTTTCCAGTTTTTTAAAAACGCGCAGTGACCACCATAGCGGGCGACCAGTAATTCGATATTCTCATTATCCGGCAGGTCCGCAAAATCGGTCACCGGCACGACCATGTCATCCTCCGAGGTCAGAATGGTCGTGGCGATTTTTATATTCTTAAGCCGGTCACCCGCAATTGAGTAACCATCAAAATACTGTTCCAGTGATTCAAAATCATAGTGGCGTGTTGCCAAATAACCCGTTCTCTCACGAAGGTTGCCAAGCTTGTGCCAGTCCTCATATTCACATGTATCGGGAAACAGGGACTGCTTGACCTTTATCGATTTTGCCCATTTACGAATGAAGTAACTTTCATAGCCCCGCGGGCCATCCTCCATCGCTTTAAGCGCATTGGAGGGTGAAATGACCGGGCATATTGCAACCACCTGACGCAATGACAAGCCGGCATCCGGTGCTGCCATAGCGACTCTCAATGCGAAATTCCCACCCAGTGAATAGCCGGATAGTGCCCAGTTTTGAGCACCTGTGCGGCGCTGAATATCCTGCAATGCATGCACCACTTCCGCCAATCGGCAGGAATGGAACAGACCCTCGTTCATATGATGACTTTCACCATGGTCACGAAAATTCAGACGGAACACATCAAAGCCATGGTCGTAGAGCATGCCGCCTGCAGCCACTATGTAATTGGAACGGCTACTGCCCTCCCAGCCATGAAACAGGATAACCAGACCTTTGCTGTCAACTGCCTGTGGGGAATAATGACCCAGGAGGCGCACATCATCCCCACCGTCCAGAATCCAGTCCTGTTCCGCATCCAACATGGCTTTTGAGCGCTTTCTGACAATCCGCCGCCGATAGGTGCTGCTGTTAATCAACGATTGTGCGTGGGTGCTACGTAAACCGAAGGCCGGTGAAAATAGACTTGCTGTGATCCTGGAACGTTTCATAACTTAGCCTGCATATTTCACCAGTATCCCGGAAGATGGCGCCGGACAGATACAACTGGGCGCCGGACTGGACTGAAGGCCATAGCCGTAGCTATGGCCTGAAGGAAGACCAAGTCCAGTTGTATATGGACCAGCCAGGGCCGGGATACTGGTGAAATATGCAGGCTACCTTTCATAACTGTTGATAACCGCCGCCCTGGCGCCATCCGCCAAAGCACGGCGGGGTTGATCTATCGCGCTGATTACCGGCAGAAAACGTACCTCGGCAACCGTTTTTGGCCTTGCCAGTTGACGGCACACATTCATCAGCATGCTCTCACCCACCCGGAATGAAACCTCTTCGTCTATCCGGCCATTACGCATATAGCGAACCATCGCTGGTTGAACCGGGCACCCCACATCCACTGCCGCCCGGAACATGCGGGCGTGAAATACCCGTATCGGCGATCCAGGCAAGATACCGCCTTCCGGAAAGATCGTTACCGCCCGGCCCTGCCGCAGGCGTTGCTCCATGAGCGAGCTGACACCGGCCGCTGAATCATGATTGCCGCGTTGATGAAAAATGGTACCGCCGACACGCGCTATAGAACGAAACACCGGCCAACTCTCAATCTCCGCCTTACCCACAAACCCCATCGCGCAGGCACTATGCAAGACAAGAATATCCAGCCAGGAGATATGGTTGGCCACCATCAATACCGGCCCGGACTGTGATTCACCGCTTACCTGGACCCGGATTCCAAAAAACCACGCCAGCTTGTTGGACAGCCAGACCGCGCTCCTATCCGCCTTGCGCGAACCCTCCTCGGTTTCAAGGCTTCTGTAATGATTCACCAACAGCAGTGTAGCAGCCAGCGAAAACAGCAAAAAAATAATGAGTAACAGGCTGCGGAAGGCAAACCGCAAAATTGAAGCTAATGTTGAAATCATAATCCGTTCGAGTCAACTCCGAACATTCAGAAAAGTGGCGCAAAGGTTATCACATCAGCGACAATACGCTGCGGAACATTTTCAATCCCGGAATCCCAATGGTCAACAGGTGTTATGAAGCAATACCAGGTTAAGAATATCAACAGCGGTGCCACGTTCACCGTCAATGAGGGCGAATCCGTTCTGAACGCGGCGCTACGCCAGGGCGTGATGCTGCCTTATAGTTGCAAAAACGGCACCTGCGGCAGTTGTAAAGGCCGCCTTGAATCGGGTGAAGTGCATTACCCCTTTCATCCGCCTTTGGCCTTAAGTCGTGAAGAAATTGGTGATGGTTGTGCCCTGTTGTGCCAGGCGGAACCGACCGGTGACCTCGTCATTCGCGCCCGCGAGATCGAAGCCGTGCGCGATATTCATATCCGTAAAATGCCGGCCAGGGTTACCGAAAAGACACTAATTGCACCCGATGTTATGCGTATCAAAATCAAGCTTCCCACTGCCCAGCGATTGCAGTTCCTCGCCGGGCAATACCTGGAAATACTGTTAGCTGAGGGCAAAAGACGGGCGTTTTCCATTGCCAGTTCACCCCAGTCGGAAGACGAGATTGAACTGCATATCCGGCATGTCGACGGTGGTGGTTTCACCGGTTGGGTTTTTGATGAAATGAAAGTGCGTGACATTCTCAGGCTCGAGGCGCCGCTGGGCACCTTTTTTATCCGTAATGACAAGCTTGATCGTCCAATGATCCTGATGGGTGGCGGTACTGGTTTTGCGCCACTGAAATCCATGCTTGAGGATCTCCTGGCACACGCGGACAAACGCCCTCTACACCTGTTCTGGGGAGCAGGTAGCCGTGCCGAACTCTATATGCACGAACAGGCGCAACAATGGGCGGATGAAAATCAACATATCCAATACTCCACTGCCTTGATGGAACCCGCAGATGCGGAGGCCACGGGCAGTTTTAATGGCTTTGTTCACCAGGCAGTCCTGCAACAGTATCCGGACCTTTCCAGTTTCGATATCTACATGAGTGGACCGCCGGCAATGATCGATACAAGCCGCAGCGCCTTCCTGGATAACGGTGCAGAAACCCGGCGCATATTTTTCGATTCGTTTGAATTCGGTCTGGATGTGCCAATCAGGGTACTGGCCAAGCCGCACTAGCCCGCATATTTCACCAGTATCCCGGAAAGATTCCTACAATGACAACTGGTCAAACTCTCCCAGGTTCATCAGAAATTTTTGTGCCGCGAAATTGACGCCGGGTTTATCAGTGGCCTCGGACAGGTTACGAACACTCTCGGCAATAGCCAGCCACCAACGCATATGATCGGCACTTAGCTGGGCGGCCACCGGGATGAGGTCATGCATCGTGTTGATATTGCGCGCGGCGGCCTCCTTGATGTTGAGCAAACTGCCGAGATCCAGGTCGCCTTTATGCAACTTCACAAACAGGGCCTTGACCAACTTCGGGTCCGCATCAAGGGACTGGGAATCGGCCGGTTCTGCATTTTCCTCGAGCAGCGCTATATCCACATGACTCAATATTTCCCGCAAGGCTCCACGCAAACTCAGACGCAGTTCATTCTTACGCTCGCGTTCCAACCGGAGTTGCAGCAATGAAAACAAACCGACCAGGAAAAAACCTTCCAGGCAAAAGCCGATCAACTCCGGCAGCAGGTTATTTTGAAACGCCCCATCATTGCCTGATTCAAGGAAATAGACCAACAATGAGAATCCGGCAATACCAAACAGGATCAGCGGCGCCAGTAACAACAGACGTTTCAACTCAGCAGTCCTCTTCGGGCAATGCCAGTGCCTGAACCACGGCGGCAATCTTGCCGGCTTCGGCGCGGGTCATATCCAGGGGAACATTCTGCAGATAAACAACCAGGTCATCCCGGATCGGTATTGGAAAAATGTCGTGTGGGCTGCGTGGCGGATTGAGCGCCAACTCTTCGCGGGCCTGCGCCTGGCCCTGTGTATCACGGGCTGCAACCAATACCGCTTCCGGCTTTTCACCTTCCACGGATTGAAAACCGGCCGGGTCCGAAGTCCAGGATATAAAATCTTTCAGGGCGCTACAAAGCCGTTCTCTATAGACCTGTATGTTCTCCGGACGAATGGTTGAACCCTGAAGCTTGTGAAACCGGGAACATAATTCATCCACATCCAATAAACGCAGATCAAGGCGCTCATGCGACTTTAACTGGATCAGCAGATGTTCGGCTGCGAGTTTGCGTGACCGCGCGGTTGCGGGGCTGGTAATACCGGTGACGGCACCCTGCCTCAGGAATTCAAGAAAGGCTGTTTGTGAATAGTCTTTGTCTGTCATTGAATGCTCATACCCCCGGTTCCGGATTATTCCAACAACGCAAGCCCAGGAGTTAGCACCCGTAGAACCTTATTATGGCGCAGACAACCGTACAATGTTTGTTGGCAATGGCTTTGGCGCCTGGCCCTGGTTCATACGCAAGGCGTTTCTAAAACAGGCCATGGCGGGCTCAAGCTCACCCTGGCGTTCAAGCAATTGGCCGAACGCGTCGTAACCAAGACTGCTGGGTTCCAGTTCGAGGCTTTTGACCATGTGTTCGCGGGCCTTGCCCCATAACGACTCCCCGGCACACAAGCGGCCCAGCGCGAGGTGCAGACCGGCATCTCCCGGATGTTTAGGCAGCCATTTTTCACATTGTTTGAGTCGTTTGATCCTGTCATCGGCCGTTGGATCGCCATATCGCAAAACCAGCGCCGGATTCCATTCGTTTTTCAGACTTGCGACGATAAGCGGTTCTGCAAGCTCAGCGTGATCCAACTTCGCGGCGCCGATTGCAAATGCATCGACAACCGCCGCGTGCTGACGCATGGCGCGTGGTAATTTCTTCCAGGCAGACTGCAAATCTTCAGTTGTTGAAACCGAGTGCAATTTGTTGACGGCGACTTCTTCCTGTAAAAGCTGTGCTTGCTCATCATCCAGGACACCGGCTTTGCGCAACGCGGGTAACAGTGCCTGCAACTGATCCCAATCGCCCAGTTCCCGGTAGCAGCGTGACAATAGCTCCAGTACCTGCGGGTGCTTCTTGCGGCGTTTGAACAGATCCTGCAGAATCGGTAGCGCTTCGGCACGACTGCCGTTGGCCAGTAACATACGCGCTCGTGTCAGCTCAACCAAAAAACGTTTTTTGGAGCCACCGCTGTCAGCCTGTTCAAGGTAATATTCACGCCGGTCATGAGCATCCTGACTATCTGCCGCCTGGGCCGCTGCCAGGTAATGCGCGGTGGTTCTGCCCTGTTTACTGGCTGATTTCTCCAGGGCTTTCTCCGCCGCTTTCCAGTCGCCCTCGGTTAACGCGAGCAGACCCTTTTCAAGCTGATTAAACGCCCGTTTTTCACGCATTTTACGTGCAGTTTCAACCGGCATTCGCCAAAACCAAACGGCCAATTGCACCGCAAACCACAATATAAGCAAGGCCGAGGCCAACACCAGGACACTGGTTTCAACGGTCCAGTCACCAAAATTGATCAGTACACGACCCGGGTCGGTTTTGAACAACGGTGCCAACGCACTCGCCAGCAGCAGCAGTGCCAAAATCAGTAACAGGAGAAAACCGCGTTTCATTCTTCGGGTTCCACATTTTCAACCGGTGTCGCGGACTGCAATAATCTGCGGCTATCCCGTAACTGACGTAACTGTGTCCAGGGACCGCTGATATCGGGTAGCTCAGGTGTTATATCCACCTGCTTCAACGTTGCAACTCCGAGTAGTAAGGTCTCCACCTCGGATGAGCCACTTTGAAAAAACTGTCCTACCGTGGCGGTAACCCTGTCCAGCGAACCCTCATAAACACCGCTGTCATTACGCATCAGCGCAAGACGCGCTGACTCGAATTGCAACCACAGGCCCTGACGCAGGTAATCCTTGTCATCAAGACTCAGTAAGGATTCGTCCTCGGGTACACGGCGTCTGACAGTTACCAGTGAAGACAATGTATGTTTGAAACTTTGCCACCAGCCTGCATCGTCCGGTAACACAGGTTCCGGCTGTGCACTATCTTCACCATGAAATGGCAGGCCGGAAACTTTTGATTGCAGATCAGTAATCCGGGACGTCAGCTGCACGCGATCAATGGCAGGCACCCGTGCAAGTGCCTGGCGCGCCGCAGCAATCCGTTGGCGCACGCTCAAGTACATCGGATCGTTCAGTGCTTCAATTTGAACATCGGCTGCCTGTAGGGCAAGGTCGGCTGCAACGGGGTCAGCAAATAACTGTAAGCGGTCAGTTGCGGCTCTCAAGAGAAAGTCTATTTCTGCGATATCCAGTGCTGCACTGCTGTTCTGACTGGCGGCCGCGACACTCACAAGACCTGACTCGGCTGTCGAAAGACGCTGTTCGAGTGAACGGACACTGCCCTGCATTGCATCGACTGAGGCCTGATCCTGGCCTGTTTGACCTTGCAAACCTTCAAGCTGGCTTTCAACCGACTTCAACCGCTCATTGCGGCGTGATAATTCATCCGCATCAATGGGGGATTGTGCAACGCCAAGCTGTTTCTCAATAGACGCAACCGACGTTGCCAGGGTTTCCTGTCTACCCTGCAGTTGTGTCATTGCTTCTTTTTGTGTGGCCTCATCAGGGTCCTGCAGACGTGTCTGCCACCACTGCCAACCGGTGGCACTGACTGCGGCCATGGCTACCAATAATGCCAGTATCGCGATGGGCGTACCCGAAGAAGCCGGCTTTTTCTCCTGCAACAACCGGTCCACCGGATCGTTTGTCACGCTATCAATCTCTTGGTTCAATTGTTCTCTTTCCATCCTGAAGCCTGTGAGGTGTGCCAGGTCGATTACTGTCGATGCTAACCAAATCGTACCAGTTTGGCACCCTTTAAACGATTGGTATCGGGTTCAGTCAGCATTCTGTTGCCCCGTCAGCCGCAATACTGACTGCAGCAACTCGGGGTTTCCCGGACCATCGGACAATTCAACACCACTCGCTCCCAGTTGCACCAGATGATGCTGGATGCGAGAGGAAACCACCAACGCCGATGATTCCAGTATTTTAACCCAGACATCCCCGGGCAGATATGCTTCAGCGAGATTTAGTGCCGAAATGCTGGTCCAGACACTGACCAGGTCTCCGCAATTGCGCAAATTTTCAAGCTGTTCTGAATCCGGTTGTAGTGGTACACGTTCATAGACCATTGCCTTGTCGACCCGCCAACCCATATCACCCAGACCTTCTGCAATGGTCTCCCGACCGCCAGGTGCACAAAAGATCACGGCCACCCCCGGGTCATCAGCCAGCCCCGGTGTTTGCAACAGGTCTTCAGAAGTAAACCCGGAACTGGATTGTAAATGAACCGGATAACCGGAAGCTTTCAGTGCTGCGCGTGTGGCTGAACCGACCACGGCAATCTCGATACCATCGAGTTGATCATGCGCGGGAATAAACGGCAGACCGAATTGAACGGCCCGTGGACTGGTAAAAACAGCCAGTTTTCGCAAGCTTCCTTCTGACCAGACCGAACTGATACCAGGCTTCGGTTTGCGTGACGTAAATGTATAAAAAGGCATGACAATGGGTATCAAACCGTGGTCATCAAGCTGACCGGCCAATTGCCGTGATGCGTCCAAGGGGCGTGTGATAAGAACGTGCGTCATTAATCTACCCTGCCAGCCTTAATCCGTACTACAAATCCGCTATTATTTTACCGGCACCATTTTTCAAAAGATCGGCAGCCACCCGCTCTCCGAGGGCAACTGCATCCGGGTAAGGCCCTTCACCTGCAGCCCAAACAGATTCCTTGCCATCCGGTGTACTGACCACCGAACGCAAGCGGACGGTGCCGTTGTCAAGAACCGCATGAACCGCCAGGGGCACCTGGCAGGTAGCTTCCAGAACACGGGCCACTGATCTTTCTGCACTGGCCACGATCATCGTGTCAGAGTCTGCCAATGGCTCAATCAAAGAACGTGTATGGGCGTCGTCCTGACGGCATTGAAGGCCAATAATTCCCTGGGTTGAGGCCGGTAAAAAGTCAGGTGGTTGCAGTGTTTCAGTGATTCGCTCACCAAGACCAAGTCGCTCGAGACCGGCGCAAGCCAGGATGATCACATCATACTGTCCTTCGTCCAGTTTTCTCAGGCGGGTATCCACGTTTCCGCGCAGATCAGCGACTTCCAGATCAGGTCTTAGTGCCAATAGCTGTGATTTACGCCGCAAACTCGAGGTGCCGACGCGACTGCCGGCGGGAATATCGGCGAGCAACTGACCTTTTCGGCTTACCAGTGCGTCATACGGATTGGCCCGTGGCAAGACTGCATCGAGCACCAGGCCTTCTGCCATGCTCGCCGGCACATCCTTCATGGAATGCACGGCCAGATCGGCTTCCCCATTGAGCATCGCATGCTCCAGTTCTTTCAGAAACAGGCCCTTGCCGCCAATTTCTGCCAGTGGCCGATCAAGGATACGGTCACCTTGGGTGACGATCTTTACCAGCTCAATTTCAATGCCCGGATGAGCATCAAGTAACAAGGCCTGCACATGGTTTGCCTGCCACAATGCCAGCGCACTCTTGCGTGTTGCGATTCTGAGGGTTTTTTTCATGTTACTTCCCGAATGAGTTTTCTTATGGCAGGGAGGTTACGACGACTCACCTGAGGACAGTCCTCGCAACCATCCAGATGAAGGAAATGGCGACCACCGCGGGCTTTTTCCAGTCCCCGGATGCGCTTTTTTACAACCAGGATGCCACGGTGCACGCGCACGAGGGTTTCTGCATGTTCAATTTCCAGTTCCAGCAATGATTCGTTGATGACCATCCTGCCACCCTCGTACACAGCCGTTGTGTACTTGTCCTCGGCACTGAAGCAAATAACCTCAGACATCGGAATGAGTGTGACTTTGCCACCCACTGTAGAGCGAATAAAGGAACCACTTGTGCCGCTATCCGACCTGGCGAGAAAGCGCCTTGCTTTATCCAACGCAAGCACCAGCCGTTCCGCGCGGACGGGTTTGACCAGGTAGTCTACAGCGTCACACTCAAAAGCTTCCACCGCCTGATCCGACCATGCTGTACAAAAAATGATAGCCGGTGCTGAATCCTGCTTTTGCAACATCTGTGCCAGCTTCATTCCACTCAGACCGGGCATGGAAATATCCAGCAAAAGGACATCCGGCATTTTCAACGGGATCATCTGCAAAGCGTCCTGACCGGTGGCCGCCTCACCTGCCACCTGCACGTCCGGCATCTCCTGCAGCATTCGCTGCAAGCGTTTACGGGCGGGTGCCTCGTCGTCAATTATCAGTATTTTCAACATACGGCAAACTCAAAACAGCAAAAAACTGCTCTTCATTCTGATGGGTAATCAGGCTGGCGGCCGGTCCGAAAGCCAACTCCATACGTTCGCGAATATTGGCCAGTGCCATACCATGACCACTGCTGTTGTGCTCTCCTTGCCCCAGCGGGTTGGAGATGGCTATTACAATTTTATCTTTTTCAGCCCGACCGTAAACCTTTAACTCACCGCCGTCAGCACGGGGCTGGATACCATGGCTAACGGCATTTTCAAGCAGTGGCTGAAGGGTCAGTGGTAATATCGATGCGCCTTCCGGCAATTCGCTCACCCGCCAGTCGATACGCAGCCGGTCACCCAGTCGACGTTGCTCCATCTGCAGGTACCTCCTGGCCAGGTCCAACTCCTCAGACAGGCTGATGAGGCTATCAGCCCGGCGCATACTGCCACGGAATAAATCTGCCAGGTCTTCAATGGCGCGTTCCGCGTTAAGCGGTTCTTCCGGGATAAGGCTGGCGATGGTATTCAAACTATTGAACAGAAAATGCGGCCGGATTGTGGCCTGCAAAGCCTGCACCCGCGCTTCTGACTGGGCCAGCACCTGTGCACGCCATTGGGCACGTATGAACAGATAACGCAAAAGAGCCATACCAACCAGTGCCACGGCCAATACACATTGCCAAACAAATATTGCAAAATTCTGCCGGCCCGGTCCCACCCCGAGTACCGTGCCGACAATACCTGCCGAATAGCTAAAGGCCAGCGCCACCAAAACCGCCACAACCCAACTGCCCAACCATGCTCCCCTCGCGGAAAGGCGGCCAAGCCAGGACCGTCCAATGCATACCCCCAAAGCGGTAATCAGGGCCAATGCCTGTGCATACAACGATGCGACACCCAACCAGACCAGGCTGAACTCCCTCAATGTCCCGACACCCATAAGCAACACCGAGACTTGAGTTACGGCCATCACCGCCAGCAGTAACCTCCAACGGCAAAACAATGGTGGATAGACACCGACTTGCGCTGTTGTGTGCTGCTTGCTACTCACGGTTTCCATGGGGTCGTTTAATAAAGCATAAACAGGTTAATCAGCCAAAACAGCCTTGCATCCAGCGCCCGATATCCGCTATTTCAGGCTGTGAAACAGAATGGGGAATGGGGTAACTATGCCATTCAACAGGCCTTTGTCCTGCTTGAAGCGACGAATGGGCGGCCTGGCCCAGGGAATAAGGTACCACGGGATCCTGTGTGCCATGGCCGATAAAAACCGGCGTTTCGGCATTGGCTAATGAAGACTCGCTTTGCAGGCGCTCGGGAAACATCAGGTAAGCAGACAGGGCCATGATGCCGGCCAGCTTCTCCGGATACCGGAGCCCAACATGCAGGGCCATTGCTCCGCCTTGCGAAAACCCGGCCATTATGATTTTGGATGCCGGAATACCGCGCGATATCTCAAAATCAATTAATTCGCGTACCTTCCGGGCACTGTGTTTGATACCCGCTTCGTCCTGACCTTTACTGGTACTGATCTCGATGATGTCATACCAGGCCCGCATCACTGCTCCACCATTGATGGTTACCGGTCGTATCAGCGCATGTGGAAAGATAAAACGGACCGCCATGGCGGGCGATAAACCAAGATATGGCACGATGGGCTCAAAATCGTGACCGTCGGCACCCAGTCCATGCAACCAGATAACTGAATATTCCGGATTCTCAGATGTGGCCACTTGCACGTATTCAAGAAGCTCCCCGCGATCATCCCCGTGACCATCATTGTGTGCTGAATTGCTGTTGTCCATGGCGTATAGTGTAGCAGTCATTCAATCTGGATTTGCGTACCGATGCAAACTACAAAAACCATCTTACTCATTTTGATTTATGCGTCCCTATTGGGTGCTTGCGGCAACAAGGGCCCTCTTTATCTTCCAGATGGAAAAACCGCTGTTGAACAGGCATCCAGCGTGGATAATGAGACGGAAAAAGAAAATGAGGAAAAGGAGGACTCTGCACCTCGCTAATTATGCCTGTCACATTTCACAAAATGCATGGCCTGGGTAATGACTTCATCCTGCTGGACTTGCGTCAGCAAAATTTTTTCATCGATAAAGCAATAGCCAAACAACTGTCCAACCGCCACACCGGCATAGGCTGCGATCAGATCCTGATCCTGCGTCAACCATCAGACGAGCAACACCTGGCTGCATTTGAGATATGGAATTCGGACGGTAGCCGCGCCGAACAATGCGGAAACGGTGTTCGTTGCCTGGGTCACTATCTGAATATGCGCGCGGAGACACCCGCCGGTCAGTTTACGCTCGCCGGTCCGGTCGGCGTGGTAAAGATCAAATGCCTGGAAAACGCCATGGTACGGGTTGAAATGGGAACACCTGTATTTGATCAGAAACGGGTTCCGGTTTTGCTTGAACCGGTTGATGACTGGTACCTGCTGGAGATAAACCGGCAACACTGCAAGCTTGGCGCTGTCTCAATGGGCAACCCTCATGCCCTGATGATAGTCGACTCGATCAATACGACCGATGTTGCAGGGCTCGGTGCCGCCATTAGCTTGAATCCGGCCTTTCCACAGGGCTGCAATGTAGGTTTCGCAGAAATTATGGATCGCAGTCATATACGTCTGCGGGTGTTTGAACGCGGGGCTGCCGAGACCAACGCCTGTGGCTCGGGTGCCTGCGCTGCAATGAGCATTTTGCGCCGGGTCAACATGGTGGATCAAACAGTTAACGTGACTCAGCGCGGCGGAGACCTTACAATAGCGTGGAAGGGGGGGGAGGATTCCGTTATTATGGTAGGGTCTGCAACTTACGTTTATAAAGGGAATTTTGCATGAGCGACAACACCAGGTCAGTTGAAGACATAGTTTCAAGGTACCTTCGCCAGAACCCCGATTTTCTGGAAAAGCGGCCTGCCTTATTGAAAAACCTGGAACTGAGCCACGCCAGCGGTACAGGAGATCTTTTTTAATGCCTAAATTATCAGCGACTTCAGCAAC
>RCNG010001277.1_pt1 | contig 12466 bp, 12 predicted proteins | sample 2041371 | NCBI WGS metagenome assembly RCNG01 (sample SAMN09708227, study PRJNA481090) | Marine sediment metagenome, whole genome shotgun sequencing project. | biome: marine sediment; feature: ocean; material: sediment; isolation source: Sewage treatment plant 1 marine sediment (STP1) ... | reverse complement strand
ATTCCCGGTACTCCGTTAGAAATCCTGGCTGTCCAGCGCGACGCAGCTGTTTCTCGGGAAGCGATCAGAAAAGCTGGCAGACCAGAAATGCATATCAATGATGTTGCATCTCCTCTGACATGTGCAGGAAAAATCTCCACCTATAACCCTGAGTGGGGCATGCGCTCCACCGATGGGCTATTGATATCCCAGATGGTGGAATTAAAAACTGATTACGACCAGCTTTCGCGCGTTGCCCGTATGAAGACCCTGGGAATGCATATTGTTGACCTGATGACACCCCTGGTGGGCGGCTTGTGCAATGCGGGCCTGTTTTTCGCTCTCGCTTTCCGCTGTCTCCTGACTAAAAAACAGCAGACCTGATACCGCCAGTACGGTGATAAGTCCTATGCTGAACAATTGACTGCGGGTTTTTATCTGCTCACCGAGTTGAGTCAGAGTTGCGGCCTGCTGCTGTTGCTGGTTTTCCTGTGCCTGCTGAAGGTTCTTTTGCTTTTGCTGATGGCTCTTTAAAAAATCCTGTTGATGACTCTTCAACTCCTGTTGATGACTCTTCAACTCCTGTTGATGACTCTTTAATTCCTGCTGAAGGCTCTTTTGTTCCTGTTGATGACTCTTTTGTTCCTGTTGATGACTCTTTAAAAAATCCTGTTGATGACTCTTTTGTTCCTGCTGAAGGCTCTCAATCTCATTAATTTTCTGCTGATTCCTGGCATGCTCTGTGTCCAGATTTCGAGTTAGACTGCTAAGATTGGACTGTAATGTTTCATCAATTGATAAAAGACTATTTTGAGCAGATGCCAGTTGATTATCATGATGTTGTAATTGCTGCTGCTGGTTCAGGTACTGTCTGGAGAGTTCATCGTGATGCTCTGCGGTGCTGCTTTGTTGTTCCTGAAGTTGTTTTAATTGGGTTTGTAAGGCACTGGATTGATCCTCTACATCGGCTAATTGCTGCGCAAGCTGCTCTAATTGCTTGCTGACCTGGTTAAACTGCTCTGAATTTGCTTCAGAGTCTGGTTCACGTAAGAGCTGAATATGCTGTTTAAGTTCATCTTGTGACTGCTGTAGTGTCTCATCAAACCGGGCTACACTGGCGCTTAATTCAGTCAGTTTTTCTTTATCGCCTGAGCATACAGCCTGTTGTTTTACAGAGTCATGATTGAGGGATTGGATGCGCTCTTCCAGTTGTTTAAGATGGATTTCAAATGGCTTTATCAGACTCTGCTGGGCCTCTCCTATCGCCGATATTTTGTGATCGAATAATTTGTAATGTTGCTCAGATTGCTGTTCAATTTTAAGAGCCTGATCAGTCATTTGTTTGCTTTGTTCATCTACTTTGTCAAATTTAGGAATTAAATTATTGATTTTGTTGTCAAAGTTCTGAACCTGCTGGAGTGATTTTCTGATATTGCCGGTATCGGTCTGAAGCAGTTTTATCTGGGTATCGTATTGCTGATGGTTTTGGTTTATCTGTGTGACGACCTGGTTCAGTTGATTTAGTTGTTCGGTAAATTCTGCTGCTGTCTGCTCAGGTTGTACGAATTCTGCTGAAAATTTATTGACTTCCTTTTCGAACAGGCTGATTTTTTCAAATAAATGTGCCTGGCTTTGCTTCAGGTTTTGTATTTGCTGCTTATGGGTTCCGGTATCTTTTTCAATGGCCAGAATTTTATCTTCTACGCGTCCCATCAAATCTCTGAATATGGAAATTTCCCGTGTCAGCTTATCGGTATTATGCTGAAGTTCGGTTGTTTTTTCCTTCAGAACAGTCTTTACCTGTTTCAGTTCTATATTCAGAGCAAGGCCTGGAAACCGGGATTCGATATGGTCTAATTGCGCAGCGATTGTTTGCGTAGTGTTTTTCAGCTTCTTGACGTATTTTTTTTCCTTGTTGCGCTGTTTAACAATGCGGTCCAGTTGGCTTTGTATTTTTTTTAATGAATTTAATGATTTGGCAGCAGGCACAGGCTTTTTTTTCTGTTCAGCTTTCAGGCTTAACAAAGCTTCGGCTCTCTTTTCAGAGGATTTTTTTTTCTTTTTCTTGTCTTTATTTTCTGGTGAACTTGCCCTGGTCATATCCTGTTTCCAGCAATTACGTTAACATGTTTTTTTAAGTTTATAATATATATGGAAAATATTCTATGTGTAGCAGGTAATTATGGCAAGTTTCTGAGCTTAAAGTAATAAATTTGAACTAGTATAAAATATAGAGGTCACTTGTAAATAGGGAAGTAGACCCCATAAAAGTCTTATATAATGCTTTATAGAAGAAAACAATTTTCTTCTATATTAGAGATTTTTTTTACAGTTTTAGCTAAACTTAAAAGTATATGAGTAACATTAAGAATTCGGATGATTGGTCTGATGATCAGCATAATGACATCGACATCGGCGACACCGTTGTCGAAACAGCGAAACCAAAGCTAAAAAAGCCTCGCATGTACCATGTCATTATCAATAATGATGATTACACGCCAATGGAATTTGTGGTGCATGTTCTGGAAAATTTTTTTGCCATGGATCGGGCTAAAGCAACCCGGGTCATGCTGGATGTCCATAATAACGGAAAAGGTGATTGCGGTCTTTTTAGCAGAGACACAGCAGAAACCAAAACATTGCAGGTAAACAGTTATTCCAAAAAACACAAGCACCCACTAATGTGTTCCATGGAAGCTGAATAAAAGGTTATTTTTGAATAAAGGTAAGTTATTGTGCTGAGTAAAGAGCTTGAATTTACACTGAACCTCGCATTTAAAGAGGCACGGGAAAAACGGCATGAATTCATGACGGTAGAGCATCTGTTGCTTGCCTTGCTGGATAACCCTGCGGCCGAAGAAGTTCTTAAAGCCTGCTCGGCAGATTTAAATCAGCTGCGCAGTGAACTGGTGATTTTTCTGGATGAAACAACCCCGGTGCTTTCTGAAATTGATGAACGTGATACCCAGCCCACGTTGGGTTTTCAACGCGTTTTGCAGCGTGCCATTTTTCAGGCTCAGTCCTCCGGTAAGAAAGAAGTCAATGGTGCCAATGTGTTGGTGGCCATTTTCAATGAACAGGAATCCCAGGCAGTCTACCTGTTAAGTAAACAGGAGGTGTCACGCCTGGATATTGTCAGTTATATTTCTCATGGTATAAGTAAGGTTGATGACACAAATACCGATGTGGAAGACGGTGACAAGACCAGTGAGAGTGACGAGTCTGAATTATCCGATAGCAAAATTTCTAAAAGTCCGCTTGATTTGTATGCACTTAATCTCAATGAGCGTGCTCTGGAAGGTAAAATTGACCCATTAATTGGCCGCAAGGAAGAAATTAATCGAACCATCCAGATTCTATGTCGCCGGAGAAAGAATAACCCGCTGTATGTAGGGGAGGCGGGCGTTGGTAAAACGGCCCTGGCCGAAGGTCTGGCTAAGAAAATTATTGATGATGAAGTCCCTGAGGTTTTGGAAGGTAATACCATCTTTTCGTTGGACATGGGTGCTTTACTGGCCGGGACTAAATACCGTGGTGACTTTGAAAAACGTCTTAAAGCAGTGTTGAACCAGCTGAAAAAAGAGCCTAAGTCCATTCTTTTTATTGATGAAATTCATACCATTATTGGCGCAGGTGCTGCCTCTGGCGGAGCTATGGATGCTTCAAATTTGATTAAACCGGCTCTGTCTACCAGTGATTTGCGTTGTATTGGCTCCACTACCTACCAGGAATACCGGGGTATTTTTGAAAAAGATCATGCACTGGCGCGGCGCTTTCAGAAAATCGATATCTCTGAGCCCTCAGCAGAAGAGACTTTTCATATACTGGAAGGCTTGCGTTCCCGTTATGAGGAACACCATCAGATCAAATACACCAGGCAGGCCCTGCGCAGTGCTGCTGAATTATCTGAACGCTATATCAATGAGCGTCATCTGCCGGATAAAGCGATTGATGTTATTGATGAGGCGGGTGCTAATCAACAACTTAATGAACCCTCTAAACGCAAGAAGACGATTGGTGTAAAAGAAATTGAAGCCATTATTGCTGCAATAGCCCGAATTCCGCCCAAAACCGTTAGCAGCAGTGATAAGAATTCACTGAAGAAACTGGCTCGCAACCTCAAGCTGGTGATTCACGGGCAGGATAAAGCCATCGAAGCACTGGATGATTCGATTAAGATGGCTCGTGCCGGAATTGGCCGTGATGAAAAACCCATAGGTGCTTTTCTATTTGCCGGTCCTACTGGTGTAGGTAAAACTGAAGTGTCCAAGCAATTAGCCAAATTAATGGGAATTGAATTGATTCGTTTTGATATGTCTGAGTATATGGAACGTCATACCGTATCAAGACTCATTGGAGCCCCTCCCGGTTATGTTGGCTATGATCAGGGTGGCTTACTGACAGAAGCAATTAATAAGCACCCTCATTCAATCCTGCTTCTGGATGAAATTGAAAAAGCCCATCCAGATGTTTTTAATTTGCTATTGCAAGTGATGGATCATGGAACGTTAACTGACAATAATGGCCGTAAGGCGGATTTTAGAAATGTTATTTTAATCATGACTACAAATATGGGTGCAGAGGCTATGTCCCGCTCATCCATTGGTTTTACAAAACAGGATCATTCCAGTGACGGTATGGAAGCCATAAAGCGCGGCTTTACGCCAGAGTTTCGTAATCGTCTGGATACCGTGGTACAGTTTGCTTCCTTGTCTCCGGCGGTAATGGTGCAGGTGGTGGATAAGTTTATCTTTGAACTTGAAACCCAACTGGCTGAGAAGAAAGTGGAATTGTATGTTGAGCCGGATGCCCGTAAGTGGCTGGCTGAAAACGGTTACGATGAAAAAATGGGTGCCCGGCCAATGGCTCGCCTAATCCAGGATAGTATCAAAAAACCATTAGCAGAAGCGTTGCTCTTTGGTGAGCTGGAGCATGGCGGCAAGGTGACCGTTTCTGAAGAAAATGGTAAACTGCAATTTGAACTACAGGGTGAAGTGGACAAGGACAAGATTGATAAAGTTTATTAGTATCTTGAATCACATAGACATACCAAAAAAACCTGTGTCAATGAGAATGACAGAGGTTTTTTTTGTTTGAATTTTGTCTATAGAGGCTTAACTTAATAACGAGTTCTATTTAGCACGATAGGTAATACGGCCCTTGCTTAAATCATAGGGTGTGAGTTGCACTGTCACTTTATCACCTGTCAGAATACGGATGTAGTTTTTTCTCATTTTTCCTGAAATATGAGCGGTAACAATATGACCGTTTTCCAGTTCAACCCGGAACATGGTGTTTGGCAAAGTGTCTACCACAGTGCCGTCCATTTCAATACCTTCTTCTTTTGCCATAACTTCTCGCCAAAAATAACCGCTATAAATAATCTGTGTTAATGTGTATTAAGCATAATATTTGCAAGGCGTGATATTGCCCCAAGTAGATAATTTTAGCAATACCTAATTTGCAATAACATGGAAAAAATCTCCAACTAGGCTGTTTTTGAATGCTTCCAGGGAATTTGAGCCCAGGATACATGGGGGAGTGATGTGGTTTCAAAAATAACCACATCCATACCAATTAACTGTGCCAGAATTTCAATGTCTGGTTCAGAAAATTGTTTTTTCAGTAATTCCAATTGTGCAGTATTGACATACAACAAGTTTGGTCTGAAGCCGTGTTGCTGTTCAAAACTATTGGTTAATCGGTTAATTGCACTGAGCATTTGGCAGCCTGTTGTAGGTCATGAATAGTTTTAATATCGTCATTGTGCCAATATCCTTTAGGATTTTGCTCACAAAAATATTAAGAAATAATTTTTTAAAATCAGGGGGTTATATTTTTTTGAAAAAACTACAACTAAGACAATAAGTTAAATGATATTGCTAAAAAGTTTTTTAAGTTTCGAGCGGGGGGGGGGGCAGTGAGTAAGGTTAATAAATGCGGTCTGTTTTTACCGGATTACCGGGAAACAGCAGGTCGAATAGATTGCCACTGGTGGTTGTAATAATATTCCAAAGGCTGATACTTGTCCTTATAGTTCATTTTATCACAGGCTTTAATCCAATAACCCAGATACAGCCATTTCATGCCGCGACGCCTGGCTTCTTCGGCCTGCCATAAAATTGAATAGACACCCAGGCTGCGTTTTTGGTATTCAGGTGAAGAGTCAAAGAAGGTATAGACTGCGGACAGGCCATTGATGACAATGTCTGTAACGGCCACTCCGATCACCTTGTCCATTTCACGAAATTCAAAAAAGGTGGTATTACTCCATTGAGATGTGAGAAAGTCCAGGTATTTGTCACCATCGGGTTCATCCATACCGCCGCCAGGGTGTCTTAACGTGACATAGTTTTTATAGAGTTGATACTGAGCTTTATCATACAGCGGAGATTTTGCTTCAATAATTAGATTTTTGTTCTTGTTTTTACAGCGTTTTTGTGAGCGACTTAAGGTGAATTCCTGAACGTTCAGACGTACGGGAATACAGTCATGGCACTTTTTACAGTAAGGAGTGTAGACATATTTACCGCTACGGCGAAAGCCCTGCTGGATGAGTGCTGAATAAATATTGGCGCTCATTTCAGTCTCTGGATCAACAAACAGACTATTTGCCTGACGATCCGGCAAATAGCTGCACTCATGTTCAGTCGAAAGATATAAATTTATCGGCTTTTGTAAAAATTCGGGTTCCATGTAGCTCATTCAATTAGACATTTGGTTAGCCTAACCAGTTATTGTTATTATTTTTATCAAAAAATGGCAGCGTGTGTTTTTTGACCAGCTTAAGAAACTGGTTTCTCGTTATTTCCTCGGCGCCCAGGCTGAGCAGGTGTTCAGTGGTTACCTGACAGTCAATTAAAGCATAGTCGGCCTTTTTTAATTCGTCTAGCAGATGTATAAAGGCAACTTTTGAAGCGTTGGTTTTATGAGAAAACATGGACTCCCCAAAAAATACTTTACCCAGTGCTATCCCATACAAGCCGCCTACTAGCTGATCGCCAAACCAGCATTCTGTGCTATGGGCAAGTCCTATTTTGTGTAGTAGGGTATAAGCCTGTTTCATTTCGTCAGTGATCCAGGTGCCGTTCTGATCTTTTCTGGACGTTGCTGCACAAAAGTTGATAACCTGTTCAAATGCCTGATCAATGGTTGTTGTAAAAACATTTTTACGGATGAATTTACTGAGACTTCTAGACACATGCAGTTTCTCAGGGAACAATACCGCACGAGGGTTGGGGCTCCACCATAAAATGGGCTGACCAGCGCTATACCAGGGGAAAACACCGTTTAAATAGGCATTGACGATACGTTGCGGGGATAAATCTCCGCCCACTGCCAGTAGACCGTCAGGTTCGGTGAGAGCGTGATCTGGATGAGGAAATTCGATATGGGTATCGTCTGGATCAAGCCAGACGGGGTAAAGACTCATGGGGTATCAATAAATGCTATGTGTTAGCCCGGACTATGGATAATTGTTAATGGACCATTTTGTTTTGGTCCTGTTTCAGCTCATTTATAGTACATCAACTATAGCATAGTGTGGAATGTTATTTTAAAATTGGCCATTGTTTTTTTAACTTCACTTTTTATGGGAAAATATTATATGGCCTTTAATGACCACATATGTCTGATTTAACGGTAAAAAATCTTGATCTATCCGCAATTTTAGCAGGTTTTAGGCAAATATTTGATTTTTCTGTACCAGCGGGCAGTTGCATGGGGATTACCGGACCTTCGGGTATAGGTAAATCGGTATTATTAAAAGCGCTGGCCGACATGATACCTCATAAGGGCAAAATTTTTCTCGGTGATGTTGAATCTCAAACCATTTCAGCACCTCAGTGGCGAAGACGGGTGGCGTTATTGCCGGCGGATAGCCAGTGGTGGTGTGAAACGGTTGGTGAACATTTTCAATATTTTGATAACACGCTTTTTAGCAGTCTGGGTTTCCAGGAAGAGGTTCTTGACTGGCAAATAAATCATTTGTCCAGTGGTGAGAAACAGAGGCTGGCATGTATCCGGGTGTTATTAAATAAGCCCGAAGCATTACTGCTGGACGAACCGACCGCGAACCTGGACAAAGTCAACCGGGAAAAGCTGGAACTACTGATTGCGGATTATCAGGCTAAACATCAGGTTCCAGTGCTCTGGATCAGCCACGACAACAAACAACTTGCGCGGGTAAGCCAGTACTTGTTGACTATGAATACGGGAAAGTATGAAGTGAGGCAAACTACTGCAACTCAAGCTGTCGGGGTAGAGCCGTGATTCATCTGACGCCATGGGATCTGGTTATTGCTTCCGGCCTGATTATTCTGCTGGCAATCACCAGCTTACTGTTACAGTTGGACATTTCCAAACAGCTGATCATCGCTGCTATTCGTAATGTCATTCAATTGCTTTTGATTGGCTATATACTTAAGCTGATTTTCAATAGTAACAATCTGTTTCTTCTGGGTACTATCGCCATGATCATGCTGCTAGTTGCCGGTTTTGAAATCAATGCCAGACAAAAATATCCCCTGAAGCGTTGGGTGGGGTTTAAAATTGGTACCAGTGCCCTGTTTCTATCGTCCTTTGCCATGGCTTTATTGGCTTTGCTGGTGATTGTGGCCCCGACACCCTGGTATACTCCCCAATATGCCATTCCTTTGCTGGGTATGTTACTGGGCAATACCATGAATGGCATTTCATTGGGCATGGATAAATTGAATCAAAGTGTTTATCAACAGAGGTTGATTATAGAGCAACGCTTGATACTGGGGCAGGACTATCACGAGGTGGTTAAGGAAATTCGTGCAGAAAGTATACGCACCGGAATGATACCCATCATTAATTCAATGGCCATTGCCGGGCTGGTGAGTCTACCAGGTTTGATGACCGGACAAATACTCTCCGGGACGCCGCCGGTTGAAGCGGTAAAGTACCAGATCCTGATCTTTTTCCTTATTGCTGCCGGTACTGGATTTGGTATTATGCTGGCGGTATGGATGATTGCCAAACGATTGTTTGATGATCGGCAGCGGCTCAATCTGGACATCCTGCATGTAAAACGCTGACAGACTGAACAGAAGCCATTATAATTCAGGGCTTCACTGATCCTAACACACCTGTTGAACATAGACTGACCACTGAGAGCAATAAATGAACGGAGATGATTTATCTGCCATTGATGCAGAGCTGGGTTTTGATACACTGGCAATCAGAGCCGGGTACCAGAGAACCGGCGAAGCTGAACATAATGAAGCGATTTTTCTTACGTCAAGTTATGTTTATACTTCAGCTGCCCAGGCAGCGGCTCGTTTTGCCGGGGATGAACCGGGCAATATTTATTCCCGCTTTACCAATCCTACCGTACGCGCCTTTGAAAATCGTCTGGCTGCACTGGAGGGGGCAGAAAGCTGTGTCGCTACTGCATCCGGCATGGCCGCTATTATGAGTACCTGCCTGGGGCTTTTGAAAAGCGGCGATCATATTGTGTCTTCACGGGCTATTTTTGGTTCGACGGTTGTACTGTTCAATAATTACATGGCACGATTTAATGTTGCAACCAGCTATGTTGATCTGACCGATTTATCTGCCTGGGAAGCTGCAATTCAAGATAACACGCGAATTTTATTTCTTGAGACGCCTTCAAATCCACTGGTTGAAATTGCTGATCTGGGAAAACTGGCTGAACTGGCTCATCAACACGATTGCCTGCTGGTGGTTGATAACTGCCTGTGTACTCCGGCCCTGCAAAAACCGCTAGACCTCGGGGCTGATGTGATTATCCATTCTGCAACCAAATATCTTGATGGTCAGGGCAGGGGCGTCGGCGGTGCTGTACTGGGTTCAAAAGAGCTGGTGGGCACTGAAGTCTATGGTGTGCTTAGAACCACAGGACCTACTATGAGTCCATTTAATGCCTGGGTGTTTTTGAAAGGTCTGGAGACACTGAGTTTAAGGATGAAGGCGCATTGCGCCAACGCCATGGAACTGGCGCTGTGGCTGGAACAGCATCCAGTTGTGGGTAAGGTGTATTATCCAGGGCTGAAAAACCACCCGGGACATGATCTGGCTACTAAACAACAATCCGGTTATGGTGGTCTGGTATCTTTTGAATTAAAAAATAACAGCAGAGATCTAGCCTGGCAAGTTGTGGACAGCACCCTGCTGTTGTCCATCACGGCCAATCTGGGGGATGTGAAAACTACCATTACCCATCCGGCTACGACAACTCATGGGCGTGTGCCCGTTGAGGAACGTGAAAAAGCAGGTATCAGTGATGGGCTATTGCGTATTGCGGTAGGTCTGGAGTCAATTAAAGACATTAAAAATGACCTGCAGCGGGGATTGTCTTTGCTTGGTTGATGGAGAGAGACTTTATGGATAAGAGCATGGATACTATCCTCCCAGCCTATTGTCGCTATAAAAATCCGCAGGTACGCGCCCTGGTGTGGTCTTTAATCAGCCCTGGCCTGGTGACTGAATCCGGTGACTATCCTGCCTGTGTCAGTCAGCAGTGGTGTCAGCAAAGCTATGAAAAAATCCGCCCGTTTCTAGACCAGCTGGATACTGATCCGGCGCAATTGACACAATGGTTGGAAAGATATAAATCCTGGCGTCTTGGCATCCGCTTTGAAGCCTATTGGGCATTTATACTGGAACAATTGCAAAATCAGTCTGAACTGCTTCGATATACCTCTCATATCCAAATCCTGGATCAAGGCACATTAAACCCGTTTAAGAAAACCCTCGGGGAAATGGATTTTGTTTACCTGGATAACAACAAGCAATTAAATCACCTGGAAATTGCCGTAAAGTTTTATCTGCTTAAACCCGATGAGTTTGGTTTTGAACGTCTGATTGGTCCCAATGGCGGTGACTGGTATGAACGCAAGCTCGAACACCTGTTTAAAAAACAATTACTCCTGTCAAACACTCAGGATGCCAAAGCCAGACTGGTGCAGCAGTTTGCCCTGCAGGATGAAAAATTTCACTGTCAGCAACAGGGCATTATAAAGGGCATGATTTTTTTCCCGCTCACTGGTGAACGAGGCGGGGAAGGGATATTGAATGACAATGAAACGAAACTGATTAATGCCAATTGTCTGACCGGCACCTGGGGAACCATTGATACCTGGTATCTGTCAGATCCGGGTGAATTGGGGCGCTGGGTTATGCTGGAAAAACTCAACTGGCTGGTACCCCAGGTGTATTCAACACTGCATGAACATCTCTACACGGCCAAAGAAATGGCTTATAAATTAAAAATACACTTTCATAATACACGCCGCAGTGTGTTAATAGCCCGGCTGGAATATGATGAACAACAAAAACTCTGGCTGGAACAACAGCGTGTGATGGTCGTTGATAAGTATTGGCCAAGCTTTAAGCGCTCATCCAGGGCAGCAAACAAAGTAACAGAAACTAAAGCTCAGGCAATAGAAACTCATGTGAGTAAACAAAGCCGGTAAAATGCGAATAAAGAGCAAACAGATGAGACTAATGATTCGATACAGGACCCGTCAAAATCAGGGAATGAGAAGGAAAAGTGTTTCTTTGTGCATCTTGCCTGTCTTAGTCGTGCTTCTGGTTTCAATTTCGGCCAGTGCCAGTGAGGGCGGGGCAAATAAGGAAACCATACCGGCTACTATTATTCACTTTTCAGAATACGAGCAGGGGACGGAGCACACTCCGGTTAGCATGATGGTTACGTCGGATTTTCTGCGTATTGATGATAATATTGATGATTCCGGGAAAGTTAAAGGTTTTATCCTGTTTAACCGCAAGGAAAAAATGATTTATAGCGTCAACGCAGAAGACCAGCAGATTGTTAAGATTAGATCTAAACCTGTGACCATTAAACCACCCATGGGAATCAAGGAAAGAACAGCCGCTCGTCGAAAACGAATTGTCGCTCATCGGGCCGCAGATTTTAAAGATGCTGAAATTTGGGATCTGGATTTTTGGCAGAGTCAGACACCTGAACAGCGCCTGTCCGCCCTTGTTGCAATACGCAGAGATGTTATGCAGGTCGAAAATGCGCGTTTACAGAACAAAAGAGCCGTAGAGAATGGGTGACGGGTCAGGATTGACTTCATTCTAAATGTCGGCGGAACAAAATTTGAGACAGCCTGGGAGAAACGGGTCAAAGGACGCTATGGTCATGCCAATGCCAATTGGATAGATATCGACAGCCTCATTCGCATCAAAAGCAGCATAGACAATCCCCGGCATCAAGAGGATGCCCGGGTGTTGCGTGAGGTCAAAAAGCGACGCATCAAATCAGGAATAAAAAAAGATGAAAACCATATCCCGTAGCGATCTTATTTCCGACAGTTCCAGACTGCCGCATGTCTTTGATCCCGATGCTATCATCGAGCTCCACTTTAACGCCGCCGAAAACCCCGCTGCAAGGGGAACCGAAACGCTTTACGGTGAAATCAGCGACCACCAGCGGAGCTGGGGGTATGAGGATGGCCCCTGGAAGGGGCCGGGG
>RCNG010001274.1_pt1 | contig 12469 bp, 13 predicted proteins | sample 2041371 | NCBI WGS metagenome assembly RCNG01 (sample SAMN09708227, study PRJNA481090) | Marine sediment metagenome, whole genome shotgun sequencing project. | biome: marine sediment; feature: ocean; material: sediment; isolation source: Sewage treatment plant 1 marine sediment (STP1) ... | reverse complement strand
ACCGCAGGCATAGCACCGCTATGTCGAGGATCTTGCGAATGAGGAGGGGTTGAAGATGGCCCAAAGATGGGATGCGAAAATGTGAAGTTGTTTCTGCGCGAACCCTTAGCCCAATTCGGTGCTCGCGAAGAATAGCTGTGCGATCAGACCGCCGAGGATCGGCAGGATGAGCGTGCTCGCCAGGCGAATCAGGGTGAACCTCCAGCCGAGGATCCCCACCTCCATGGGCAGCCGGTTGACCGCCCACAGAGACCAGGCTGTGAGATACGCAACCATCGTGCCCGCACTCGCTCCGGACCGCAAAAGCCCGGCAGCGAGGGGCAGGCTCACAAAGGGTCCCCCAGGGGTCAGGCCGCCGGCCACCGAACCGATCAGGATGCCCCGAAAGCCGGACTCCACGCCCACCCATCTGGCGATCACCTCGTGCGGCAGAAGGACCTGAACCATCCCGGCCACGATGAAGGCAAAGAGAAGCATGGGGAGGATTTCGACGAGCATGGTAAAGCCGGCTTTCACGCCCAGGATGTGTTGTCCCTCTCCCCGGTAGTAGCCTATGAAAAGGAGCACAGCGGCGAGTACGCCGAGTATGATTGTCGAAGTCAACATGCCGGAACCCTTTCTTTTTTCAGCCATAACGCGCCCCCGGCCCTTTCTAATGAGGATGATCCTGCGCGGAACCGGACACTACCACCACGGAACGAGCATTTGCAACCGCCCATTCCTTGACCCCTACTCCAAAGAACGCACTTTGACAGGAACCCTTTTGGGTAACAGACCGCTGATCCTTGACAGCGTTCGTCCCACGTGGCAACAGATTCAGTAGGACCTCGGCTTGTTGAAAACCTTTGACGTGCGGGGTACCATTGTTACCGGCAGATCCGAATCTCCTGCCTACGATTTTGTTTCCCGATTCTTCGCGCCCGGAGCCGGGATCGACGAAGACCCGGTCACCGGCTCTGCCCACTGCTGTCTGGGACCCTACTGGAGCAGGCGGCTGGGCAAGAAGGAGTTCGTTGCCTACCAAGCTTCGGATCGAGGGGGCACCGTGCGTGTTCGCCTCTTCGACGACCGCGTCGTTCTCGGGGGAAGAGCCGTCACCGTTCTGCGAGGCTTCCTGGTTGATCCCTGAACGGCAAGAGACAGCATCCATGAAAGTAATTCAAATGAACCCGGAGCAACTGGCCTGCGAGCTCAACCGTATCTATCGGGAGGTGGACCAGCGGGTCCGGCCTCTCCTCGCGATCCACGCGGCACGTCTCCAATGCCGCCGGGGATGCCATCAATGCTGCGTCGACGATCTTTCCGTCTTCGACGTCGAAGCGGAGAGTATTCGCCGCCATCATGCCGATTTGCTCGCAGGCGGTGAACCTCATCCGGAAGGGGCCTGCGCCTTTCTCGATCAGGCAGGTGCCTGCCGGATCTACGAACACCGTCCCTACGTGTGTCGGACCCAGGGGCTGCCCCTGCGCTGGATCGAACAATACCCGGACGGCAACACTGTGGAACTGCGAGACATCTGCCCCCTGAACGACCAGGGACAACCCGTCGAAACCCTGCCTGAGACGGAGTGCTGGTCCATCGGGCCCTTTGAGGGGAACCTGGCACGGCTGCAGGCGAGGGTCAATGGCGGGGCCCCGTATCGCGTCTCTCTGCGAAGCCTGTTTGAGAAGAAGAGGGGCGACGGAACAACGCGGTCGCACTGAAGGAAGACTTCGAGTCCCTGAAGTGACACGAGGTTGCAGGCTGGAGGAGAAGTCCGTGTCGAGGCTCTTGCAGCTGGTCTTGGACCACCCCCTCGCGGGCATGCTACGTCAACGTCTCCCCCGCCCCCTCAAGCACGAACTCGACCAGATCCGCGAAGTGCTCAGGAAGGGAGAACCTGTCTGGACCCCAGCGGCTCGACACGAGGGGAACCTCGAGGGGGAGTGGATTGCCGCAGTCCGCCATTGCGAAGGAGACCTCCATAGGGGGGCAGCGCGCCTCGTGAACCTGTTCAAGGGGGATATACTCGGTGGCTCGCTGCGGGGATGTAATGTGGTTGTCGGGGATCTCGAGGGAGGTGAGATCGCTCTGGTCAACATTCTTGTTGGAAGCGTCCTCGGAGGCATCGCGCAGCAGGTCAACCTTCTAATCGGTGACATCGGCGGGGGCGAGCTTCGGGGAATCAACACGGTCGTCGGAGACGTCCGCGGAGGGAGGATACGTTCCGTGAACCTCCTGTTGGGCAACGTCCACGCCGGGGAAATTACGAAGGCCCACATCATCATCGGCAACGTATTCGGCGGCCGTGTCGAGGCTGATGTACTCCTCGGGAAGGTGGAGGGCGGAGAGGTTCGCTCACGCATTCAAATGGGTGGAACGCGGATGGCGAACCCGAAAGGCGGGTGACCTCCCGCTTCATGCAGTCTTCACTTCACAGCAGGCCTTCCGCCCTGTCTACGCCTCGGGCCGTATCAGCCCTCGCGACTCCATTCCCAGAACCACGACGTCCACGATGGAATCCATCGAGAGTCTTGCCTGGTTCAGGACTATGTCATAGAGATCCGAGTTTGTGATGTCCTCGTTGAAATACCTCCGAAAGAAGGACTCGCGCTCGGCATCCATGAGTCGGATCCTTCGTGTCGCCTCCTCCTTGGAGAACCGGTAGAAAGACGACACTTGCTCAACCCTCCAGGGGAGGGGGGCGATGATGCGAACGTGAAACCCCTTGGGCATATCCTCGGCGATCTTGCAGGCCCCACGACCGACCACGACGGCATGGTGCTTTGCGTTCGGGGCCGACAAGAGGCGTTCTCTGTCGGCGTCTTTTACAGCCTGACAAGAGGTCAGACATCACAGTCGGCATCCTCCCTCATCGCCCGGTCCCCTAAAGGAGAGGAACACTGCATCCCGGTTCCGTGTCGTTTGACCTGAAATCGACGGCCCGCCTATAATCCGATCGATCCGTCCGGGGCAGGGAAGAACTGCTCCCGATGCACTGCCTTTCGAACCGCGTGCAGAAAGGAAACACCATGGAAGAATGGCATCAGATGGGTGACAAGGTCAGGAGGTTCGTCAACCCGGCTACCTTTCCCGTGGCCGTAAGGTTCCTCACGGAGGCCTCCGAGATTCCCCCCTCTGCCAGAAGACCGTTCCGGGACCTGAAGGTCCGGATGGCACCCTGTCAGGGAGCCGCCATGTCCCGGCGCTACGGCTGGACCGTTGCCTTCGGCAAGGAGGACGTGGGGTGCGCGATCGCGGCCAACACATACGGCTGGGAGAGGATCGAGGATGACGAGGGCGTGATCCGGTTCATGACGCACATGAACTATGCGAGCGATGCGAGCGCGGCCCGGAAGGCGCTGACCTCCTTTCGGCAATTGGAGTTCGGAGAAGACCTGGTCGTCGTTTACTCCCCCCTGGAGAGGACCAGGGTCGAACCGGATGTCATCCTGATCTACGTCAACCCGGCCCAGCTCATGCGCCTGATACACGGCGGGACCTACCACCGTGGAAAACCGATCGAAAGCACCTTCTCCGGCAAGGCCGCCTCGTGCACGGAAGGCGTGATCGGGGCCTACCTGGACCGGGCACTCAAGGTTGTCGTGCCCGGCAACGGGGACCGGGTCTGGGGCGGCTGCCAGGACCACGAAATGGTCATGGCCGTTCCAGCCGAAGGCCTGGCCGAGGTCGTCGAAGGCCTGGAGAAGACGCATGCCCAGGGAATACGGTATCCGATCCCTACGTACATGCGCTATAGCCCGGAGGTCGCCCTGTCCCTGCCCCTCTCCGATATATTCGCAGAGGTCGATCTCTCCGGCGTTGGGAAGAAAAAATAGAGCCAAGTTGGTCAGGATCTAGCTTCGCGCTCCCGAAGGTTGAACTCGAGCTTCCACCGCTGCTGGTCCTCCCGTGATACGCACCAGAGCTCGAGCGTCCCCACCTCGGTCACCCTGCTCTGCAGCCAGACCGGGATGATCCGGCCCCCCTGGTCCGCCTCGGCAACAGGGAGGAGGGTCTCCATGGTGGTCACCTCATCGATTTCCTCGTCCCAGTCCTCCACCATCTCTCCTGCATAGTCTTTCCTGCGGGTCGTAGAGGCGAGGAGACGAAACTCGGCCGGCTCACCGAGCACGAGGCCGAACTCTTTCTCTCGAATCGCGGCCTCGGACCCTTCCTCCATGCCGAAAGGCACGACACAGAGCGCCTTGAGCGGTGTGGGGACGCCGGGAACAGAGGGCATGGCACTCTCGATACCGATGTAATAGGAACGGGCCGTACCTGCACGGATGCGAATCCCCTGGCCCCGCCGGGCCAGGCCGTAGTAAGCAGCCCCCCGAGCCACCGCCAGGTCGAGATCCGCGGCAGGGAGCTCGCGGATGGCCTGTCCGTCCCTTGTCTCACCTTCCCATCTGCGGAGCGCTTCGAGCACCCGATTCCGAATCAGGGGAGACTTCATCACCCCTCCGTTGAAGAGAACGGCGGTAGGAGAGCTTCCAGGTTCCTCTGTCTCGGATCGGCGAGCCTGGCGCTTCAAAAACCTGGCAAGGTGCCGGGTAATTGCAGGGTCCGACTCGTAGGGGAGCCCCATTTCCCGCATCCCGGCCCTGGCCCCTTCTTTGGGCAGCTCGGAGGATTCGCACAGGGGAAGGAAGCCGTCGAGCAAAACCGATTCGGCCTCCTTGCGGGCGAGCTCGGTACGGAGGGTGCCGCCGATCAGGGAGGATCCCCGCCCGAGAATCACGACCGGCTCCGACTCCAGGGCGCTGTCCTCGAGGAGACGCTCTTTGGCCGCCTGACAGCTGTGCCAGAGCCCCCTGAATTGCCAGGCATCCAGCTTCCTGGATTTCTCCGGCAGTTTCGCCCGGACCACGTGGGCGAGGGTCAGGTCCATGTTGTCGCCGCCCAGGAGGATGTGATCGCCCACGGCGACCCTTTTCAGGGCAAGATTCCCCTCCTCTTCGGTCACGACGATCAGGCTGAAATCCGTCGTGCCCCCGCCCACATCACAGACCAGGATCGAGTCCCCTTTCTCGACCGCCTCACGCCACTGGTCTTTCTGGGATTCGAGCCAGGCATAGAAGGCGGCCTGAGGCTCCTCCAGCAGGGTTAAATGCTCCAGGCCTGCAGACCGGGCGGCCTGAACCGTCAGTTCCCGGGCAACCGCGTCGAAGGAAGCGGGCACGGTGAGATACAAATCCTGGACTTCCAGACGTACTTCCGGGTCGCCGGCAGCCATCTCGTGGTTCCAGGCATCCCGCAGGTGCTCGAGAAGCCGGGCCGACGCATCCACCGGCGAGATGCGCCTCGCCTCTTTGGGGCTGTCCCATGGGAGGATCGGCCGGGTTCGGTCCACGCCGTCGTGGCAGAGCCATGATTTCACAGAGGAGACGAGCCGATGGGGGATTTCCGTTCCCCTCTTCCGCGCAAACTCTCCGACGCAGCCATCCGGTTCCTCACGACTCCACGGGAGGAGAAGCCCACCTTCGGGAACATCGTGGGGGCCGGGGAGGAAGAGGCACGAAGGGAGAAGGGCCTGTTCTTCGACTTCACCCGGACTCACGACCTGGGGGATCTCGAAGATTCGGATGTCGGCCTCCCCGGTCAGCGAAGTCTCCGCCCCCGCGTAGGCCAGAACACAGTTCGTGGTTCCCAGATCGATGCCGATGATGTATTTCGGATTTCCCAAGGCTCAAATTCCTCCTACTCGCCTATCTCGACCTCGGCAGGGGCCAGGATCCAGTCTATCTCCCTGTCCGGCGACTTCAGGGGAAGGTCCATGCGCACGACGCGCCACCCACGATGACGGAGCACCCCCTTGAACGGCGGGTCTCCCTGCACATTACCGGTCAGGCGGACCGCCTGGGGGTCGAAACCGGGCTTTATCGTCACTTCCGTTCCCTCCTCCTCGCCATAGACGGCCTCCAGACCCACATTCTGCGCAAGGGCCTCCTTGCACCCTTGGTGAATGCTGCGAACCGCGGCGCCGATCTGGCCGTCCTCGTACACACCGAGATCTTCCTCGAGAAAATCGACCAACCGCCCCTGACGTTGCAGGATGGAAAGGATCTGAATCGCCGGCGCCGGGGAGGGCTTTGAGGCAGCCTTTCTTGCGGCCTGCAACTCCTTCTCCAGCCTCTTCACCTCCCTCTTGAGGGGATCGTCAGAAGGGCCGGTGTCTCTCTCCGCAGCACCGGACTCCTCTCCGATGAGCCGGCGTCCGGCAAGCAGAAGACAGAGCCAAAGGGCAAGGGTCATCAGCCCTCCGAGCCCGAACACGACCGGCGTAAGCAGGGCCCGGTTCCTGTCCATAAATTCACCGACACCCGCAAAGGCCACCCCTACCTGATCGGGCACACCCTCGATGCCGCCTCCCGTGACGAGAGCCATCCCGTCGTGGAGACCGAGGAATGCCTGCCTCGCCATCCAATACAGGCACCCCAGCATCAAGCCATTGAACAACAGACAGAGGATCAAACTCTGCACCGTAAACGCCTTCTTCCGTCCCATGACCACCTCCTTGTGAACTAGCGAGAAACCCTTTATTCTCCAGATTCTCGTGCCATCCATCAAGGGGTCTGCCCCTAGCGACAGATAAAAAGTGGGCATCAAAGAGCTACTCCAAGAATAGGGGACGGTCTTGACTAACTGTACTAACTACCGATTCGGGCGTAAGTCCAGTTAGTCAAGACCGTCCCCCTTTTTTGTACGAAAAGCGCTGCGTCCCCTTTTCCGCAGCTTCCTGCTTGACCGCCGGCAACTTCTCTTTCTATACTAAGGTTCTCGATAATAGATTTTCTCGAGGTTTCCATGTCGAATCAATTCAGGGACCCGATCTCAGCACACCACGCCTCCTTCTCCGAGCAGAGGATCCGCGTGAACGAGGAGGTGAGCCTCCGGGTCGTTTCCTGGCAACCGAAAAACGACGACGCGGGTTCCCCGATCGTGTTCGTGTCCGGATGGGTGTCTATCGTGGCCGGATGGGCAGAGTTTCTACACGCCCTTACCCGGAAGCACCCTGTCTATTACATCGAGACGCGGGAGAAGAAGTCGGCGGAAATCCGGAAGAACCGCCTGCGGGCGGATGACTTCCGCATGGAGCGGTTCGCCGAGGACGTGATCACCGCCTGTTCCAGGCTGCCGGTCGACATGGAAGAGGCGATCGTCTCCGGCAGTTCGCTGGGGGCCACGGTCCTGCTGGAGGCACTGAAGCATGAACGGCTGAAGGCGAAAGGCGTCTTTCTCGTGGGGCCGGCATGCAAGTTCCACGTCCCCTTCGCCCTCCGCTGGATGCCCTACCTGTTTCCGTCCCCTGCGTACCATGTCGTGAAGCACTTCGTCGTCTGGTACTTCCGGAAGTTTCGGGTGAACGTGGAGAAGGAACCGGAGCAGATGCGGCGGTACCAGAACACGATTCTTTCTGCCCATCCCCTGCGTATCAAGCTTTCGGGCCGTGCTTTCATGCGCTATCAGGTCTGGCCTGAACTGGAAACGGTCAAGGCCCCGACTCGAATCGCCTGTGCCTCCACGGACAAACTGCACGCCTCGGACGATATGACCAGGATGGCCGAGACGATCCAGACGGCCGACCTTCTGCCCTGTGAATCGAACAAGTACATGCACAGCGCCCCCCTGGCAGAGGACGTCTGTCATTTTCTCTCGGAGCTGCAGGGCGGCCACCCTGCCGGGGAAGCCCACAGCGGGGAGGGGATGGACCGGCCCTCGCAAAGGACCCTGGATCTTCAAGATCCGGGCGGCCCCTAGTATCTTGTCCCAACAACAAGGCGAAGAATTCGATCAAAGAACACGATCCGCCGAGGATTCGTGACGTCTGAATGTCGAAGCACGAAACAATATCAAATTTCGAATGTTCCAATGCTCCAAAAAGGTTTCGGTGATTCGATATTCGGATTTGTTAAGGATTGACGTGGAGGGTTGCATGTGTATAGCATGTGTATGGTGTGCAACCTTATGATACAGGGGGTTTGGCCATGAGGACCAATATCATCATTGACGACGACCTGCTCGCCGATGCCTTCTCCGTGAGTGACGCCAAGACGAAAAAGCAGTTGATCCACGAGGCATTGCGCCACTATATCCGGATGAGAAAGCGGAAAGATCTGACAGACCTCTCGGGCAAGGTCTTGTTCATCAAGGACTACGACCACAAGAAACTGCGAAAGACGCGGACATGATCTTGGTCGACACGTCGGTCTGGATCGACGTCCTCAGGGACAGAAAGGGACCCGTTGTTCAAGCGTTTCGCGAAAGGGTCGGGGAAGAAACCTGCGTACTCACGAGGTTCACCCAACTGGAACTCCTCCAGGGCGCCCGGAACGAAAAGGAGTGGAAGTCTCTCGACGAGTACCTCACAACTCAGTATTACCTGGAGGCATCGGAAGGGACCTGGCGAAACGCTGCTAGGGTCTACTTCGATCTGCGTCGAAGGGGCATCACGGTGAACAGCCCCATTGACTGCTGTATCGCATGCATCGCGATTGAGTACGGGGCACTCCTTTTGCATCGGGACCAAGATTTCACCAGGATGGCTCGCCGCCTGCCTCTCAAGGAAGAATCCTTCCGATACAATGACCGTTGATCCCTGGTAGGTACGATTCACGCGACGGACCAGGACGGAAATGAAGACGGCCACCCCGATCGTAATCCCGGCGAGGGTCCAGGAATGCCCGCTCAGGAGGCAAGGGGTCAAGTCTGGACATTGGACAGTCCACCGCGTCGATTTTTGAGCAGAACAAAGCCACAAGCCCATGTTTCTTCAGTATTTCTTGGTTGCTATGGGCCCTATTCTGCGTCTACCAGACTGTCCAATGTCCAGACTTGACCCCTTTGGCTATGGTGACCCCTTTGGAGTAATAGTCTTCGTACAGACCGGTCGTGTCCGGGACTTCGTCGGTCCAGCGACGACGTGCGAGGTATCCGACCACCCTCTTCACAACGGAACGAACGACCGTCAACGTCCCCTGCTGTTCGTATCGTCTCGTGGAAACCTCGACCGTGGCCGGTGTCCACACCGGGAGACCCGCATCGTTCATCCTGACGGCCATCTCCACGTCCTCCATCAGGGGAATCGCGGGCACCTCGACTCGATCGCGCCGGAACCACTGCCCCTGGTCCCCGAAGCTCAGCCCGGCGAGCGCGGTCTTTGCGTTGCTCGCGACCGAGACCATCCTCATCCTGAAGCCGACCGCCTCGTATCGCAGTCGAAAGGCTCCACCCGGCGCTTCGGGATAGGCTGCGGCCGCTCGGCGCAGGGTTGTGATGACGTTTCGAGGCACGAGGTTGTCGGCGTGCAGGATCAGGATCAGATCCGTATCCAGCCGTCCCGCGCCCAGTGCGACCTGAGGCCCACGGCCCCGGTGGGGACAATCCACCAACTGCGCGCCCCAGCGCTCCGCCACTCCCCGACTCCCGTCTTCACTCCCCCCGTCCGCCACGACGACCCGGTCTCTTGGCAGGCCGGTCGCTTCCAGTGATTCCAGCAGGCGGCCCAATGGCCCTGCATCGTCCAGGACCGGCACGACCACCCCGACGGATGCACTTCCGGGCCCGCGCACCGGCCATCGGCCGCTCATCTCCAGCCCGAGAAGCGCCAGGAAGGGAACATAGGTGGCCACCGGCTGCCACCACGCCCCTACGAACACCCCCTCGAAGCTGAGCCCTTGGAGAACCCAAAAATAGGGAATGAACAGCAAGGTCAGGCCGACGAGGGCGCGCGATTTCCAGACGACGCCCAGGGCCAGGATGGGGATCAGATACCAGTAGTGGACGGTGGTGTTCATCAGGGTGAGCAGGAACAGGAACGGCGGGATGGCGTACTCGGGACGCGTGCGCGTCAGCCACAGCGAAACGAGAACGGAAAGCAGCACGATCCCTGTCACGGCGTGGGCGCCTACTGTGCCCAGAACCCAGCGGAGGGGAGCATATGTGAGCGAGTAGTATTCGAACTTCCCGAGATAGTGGGCGAGGTTCCCGAACGAGAAGGCCCCCTCCAGGAAGAAGAAAGGCACGTAACTCACGAGGACGATGCCGAGGCAAAGGGGCAGGTACTTGACCGTCCTCTTGTTCACGAGGAAGGGCAGCGCGAAAAAGGCGAGGAACTTGACCAGACCCGCCAGCGTTACCAGGGCCATCGCCGCCCCTGCCCGGCGGCTCGCGTGACAAACCAAAGCCCACACGAGGAAGAGAATCTGGAGGGAATCCATGTGGCCGTGTCCTGCAATGCCGACCACGACCAGCGGATTGAAGGCATAGATCATCACCCGTTCCCGTGGCAGGCCGAGCGTCTTCACCCATCGGAACATCAGACCGATCGCAACACACTCAACGATCAGGAGGAACAACCGATAGTCCTCGACACGGTGTGTGAGGGCGGAGAGGCCCATGAAGATGTATTGGGCCACAGGAGGGTAGATGGCAGGCATGTCCTTGTGGTTGATCAGGGGGTAGACCTCGTCCCGGAAGGGGGCGAGCCGCGGATCTTCCGGTGGGATCGCAAACGGGTTGTAGCCCTCCAGGAGGATGCGCCCTTCCCACATGTAGCGCGGGACGTCGTCCGACGGAGTCAGATTGAGCGCAAGGAGGCGCGGACAGGCGGCCAGAACGAGAAACGCGAGAACCCACCCCTTTCTACGAACCGGCAGCCCCCAGCGCAAGAGGCCCAGATACCCGACAGAGGCGAGTGCAAACCCGGCGTAGAAGGCCCGCAGGTTTGCCCCGATGTCGGGGCTGCGGCTCAACAGAAAAGAACCAAGAAGCAGGAGGCTCGATGCGACGATAGAGAGCAGGCGCTTCATGCATCTCCGGTCTGGCTCAGGCCCGTACGAATCCCAACGGTGAGAAAGGCGGCCGCAAAGATGGCGAGGAAGGGCAAGATGCCGTAGTTGCCGTTCTCGAGGGCCGCGAAAATCGACGCGATCGAGTAGAAGCCCATCAAGACCTCGAGAACCCAGACCTTGTTTTCCCGGAGACGATACCCGGACTGCCTCTGCTCTCCCTTTTTGGGCGTTCGCACGAATTCGCTCGATTTGCCCACGACCGCTTCCACAACAGCGAAGGTGTTCGACACGGCGATGCCCACCCCGTAGATCACCAGGAAGGGGAGCCACCTGAGGAACGAAGCCGTCCGCTCCGGACCACGGAAGGCGGCAACGGTGTACATCGTGGAAGGGCCCAGGGTAGCGGCAAGAATCGGCAGAGTAGCGACGGCGAAAAAATATCGTGGCAACTCCAGGCTGTGGAAGAGAAGGATCGGCAAGGCCAGGATCGCCAGGAGGAGCATCAAGGGATGGATCAAATAGTTCGTCAGATGGAGGAAGGCCTCGATCTTCTCCAGCAGACTGTACGGCCCGCTCCAAACCCTCGGAAGATTCCGCATTGCCGTCTGTATCGATCCTTTTGCCCAGCGGAACTGTTGACTCTTGGCTCCGGTCATCGTTGCAGGAAGCTCGGAAGGCACGGTCACATCCTCGATGTAGCACGGCTTCCACCCTGCCAAGAGCACTCGGTAAGACAGGTCCAGGTCTTCCGTGAGGGTGCGGCTCGACCAGCCTCCTGCGTCGTCGATCGCCTGTCGACGCCAGACGCCGGCAGTACCGTTGAAGTTCATGAACAGCCCGCTCTTCGCCCGGGCCGGCTGCTCCACCAGAAAGTGCCCGTCGATCCCGAGGGAGAGACAGACGGTCAGTATGTTTTCGTCCCGGTTGAGGTGTCCCCACCGGGTCTGGACAAAGGCGATCTTCGCGTCGGCAAAGAAGGGGGGGAGGGCCCTCCGGAGGAAATCAGGGTCCGGCACGAAATCGGCATCGAAGACGGCCAGGAATTCGCCCCGGGCCAGAGCTGTACCGTGCGCCAGGGCGCCTGCTTTGTATCCGCTGCGATCCTCGCGACGGATGGCCTTGATATCCAGACCTTCCCGGGCGAGGCTGTCCACCAGGCGGTCGATGATCTGTTTCGTTTCGTCCACAGAATCATCCAGGACTTGAATCTCGAACCGGTCTCGAGGGTAGTCCATCGCCGCGGCCGCACGGATCACACGTTCCGCAACGTTTCGCTCGTTGTAGATCGGGAGTTGCACGGTTACCGTGGGCCACTCAGTTTCTTCCTTCCCCTGGTCGCGCTCCACCCATAGGTTCTGCCTGCGGGCGGAAAGACCGTAGTAAATCATCAGGTAGGCGTTGATGCCGTAAAGCAACAGAAGGAAAGAGGCCAACCCATAAAGGACGAGAAGCGTTACGAGCACCTGTGAAAACCCCTAGATGAAATCATTAGGATTAAGAATCATACCACATGGACTGGCGGCCCCTGTTCGATCTGTTCTTTCCAGCGTTCTTCCGACCAGTCGCCGTGCTGGAGGTTACGAACCGGGCAGACCGTTATGCAGATGCCGCACTGGATGCAGGAGGAATTCCTGTTCGAGAACTCCTCTGCGTTCTTCGCGAACTCCATGACCGGGATCCCCATCTGGCAGTAT
>RCNG010001273.1_pt1 | contig 12473 bp, 11 predicted proteins | sample 2041371 | NCBI WGS metagenome assembly RCNG01 (sample SAMN09708227, study PRJNA481090) | Marine sediment metagenome, whole genome shotgun sequencing project. | biome: marine sediment; feature: ocean; material: sediment; isolation source: Sewage treatment plant 1 marine sediment (STP1) ... | reverse complement strand
GTGTCGGTGTCGGAGTCGTCCAGTACCACGGGTCTGCGGTGCTCGGCACCGATCTCATGGTGGCCCACGGCGATGTGCTGACCGTGACCTACAGCGATGCAAACACCGGTTCCGGTTCGCCGGCACTCAAGACCGACAGCGCCGTGCTCGACTGTGCGGGCCCGGTGATCAGCAATCTCGAGGTCTTCGAGGTCGGCGCGGCATCGACCAAGGTTCGTTGGACGACCGATGAGCCCGGAAGCTCCTGGGCCCAGATCAACCCCGGCGGCGCGATCGTCACCGAGTCCGCCCTGGGCCTCGATCACGAGCTTATTTTCGAAGGCCTCAGCCAGTGCACCGAGTACTCCATTGCGGTGGCGTCGACCGACACCTTCGGCAACGACGCCTTCGGCGGGCCGACGGCACCGTTCACGACCCTCGTCGGGTCCGTCGCCCTCGACGACGATGTCGAGTCCGGGCAGGGAGTCTGGACGCCCGTGATCGTTATGGATCCGGGCGGCACCAGCTGGAGCATCGTCACCGACGCCGGCACCAGCTCGCCGACCCATGCCTGGTTCACCTCGGATGAGTCCAGCCAGAAGGACGACCGGCTCAAGGCCGGCCCGTTCGAGCTCGGCGGAGGGTCGACCGTGCTGTCGTTCTGGCACCATTTCGACACCGAAGGCGGCTACGACGGCGGTGTGCTCGAGGTCTCGGTCAACGGCACCGCCTGGCAGGACGTACTGGCTGCCGGTGGGATCTTCCTGGCCGGTGGTTACAACGACACGGCGTCGGGATCGAGCCCGATTTCAGGACGCCCATTCTGGGCCGGTGCGGGAAGCCTGGGGCAGGTCCAGGTGGACCTCAGCGCCCTCGCCGGGACATCGACCATGATTCGCTTCCGCTTCGCCTGCGACGGCTCGGCCTCCGAAACCGGGTGGTGGGTGGACGACATCCTCCTCGAAACCAGCGCCCCGTGCGACATGCTCTTCGGCGACGGATTCGAGATCGGCAATTGCTCCGTTTGGACGGTTGTGATCGGCGAAGTGCCCTAAAAAGCTCGACGGCCGGGACGGGAAACCGTACCGGCCGTCTTTTCTTTTGATATACTGCGAATCCAGTATGGCCGGGTGTCCGGTCGACTGCGAAGTTAACCGAGAAACAAAGGAGGCTGATCATCCGCAAGTTCGCGTTCCGAGACGATCCAGATGCACCCCAGGTGCGTATCAATGAACGAATCCGGCTCTCGCCGGTCCGCCTTATCGGCGCCGACGGTGAGCAGGTTGGTGTTCTCCCCGTCGATGAAGCTCTGAGAATGGCCAAAGATCTAGGTCTCGATCTGGTCGAGGTCGCCGCCACATCGCGCCCCATCGTGTGCAAGATCATGGACTACGGGCGTTTCCGCTTCGAGCAGGAAAAGAAGGCGCGCGAGGCCAAGAAACAGCAGCATCAGGTCGACCTCAAAGAGGTCAAGTACAGGCCCAACATCAACATCCACGATTTCAACACCAAGACGCGACGGGCCCGCAAGTTCCTCGAGCAGGGCAAGCACGTCAAAGTGACCATCATGTTTCGGATGCGTGAGATGCGGCGTCCCGAGAACGGCTTCGATCTGCTTCGTCGAGTCGCTGCGGACCTCGACGATGTTGCCAAGCTCGAGAGGATGCCCGATCGGCTCGAGGGTCGCGATCTGACCATGGTGATGCGTCCTCACAAGAAGTAGTTCGACTCAACTCAATCAAGAACAGCCCGCGCTCGGCGCGGGTTTTTTCGTCGTTGATGCACAGAACTCGGATCGGTTCGACCAGACGCCGCAACCACGAAGGCGCAAAGACACGAAGTCGACACAAAGACATCACACATCGCAGAATGGGACACGGATAAACACGGATTCGCACGGATTTTTTTAAAATGGTGGCGTCACCTCCCGCAAGGCGGTTCAACTTCGTGGTGGCGCGATTCGAAGCTGGTTGGACCTCGCTTGGATTCGGAACGGATTTTCACGGAACCAGGAACAGAGTCACAAGGACCTGACTGAGAGAGATATTGACTCTCCTCGAGGCTGACACAGCCTTTTTGTTACGGGTTTCAATGGAGCTGAATGAGCCCGCTCCGTGTGATCCGTTTCTGAATCCAAAACCATGGTCTATCGGTACGCGATCGCGCCGCCACGGAGTTGAGGCATCTTCCGGGGTCTCGGCGCCAACCAAAAGAAAAAATCCGTGCAAATCCGTGTTGATCCGTGTCCTATTGGTGATGGAACCCCCGAGCCTCAGCTCTTCGTCTCATTCCGCTCGAGGTTGGCTCTCGCCACCGCCAGGCTTCGCCTGAGCTGCCTGAACGGGATCCGTCCAAGGGGGCTCCCTTGCCGCCAGAGCTTCCATTCCTCCTCGTCGAGGGCCTCGAGATCGGTTAGCCGGGGTCGGAATCGATGCTCGGCGGGGGCGAACTCGGGGTGGAGATCGGCCGCCGCCTTTCTGGTCCACGGACAGACCTCGTTGCAGCGATCGCAGCCGGCCACCATGTCGCTCATGGCCGGAGCCAGATCGGCGGGGATCTCGTCGCGGTGCTCGATGGTGAGGTAGCCGATGCAGCGCCGGGCGTCGAGGGTGTAGGGTGCCGGAAACGCGTCCGTCGGACAGGCGTCGAGACACGCCGTACACCGACCGCAGTGATCGGGAGCGGGCTGGTCGGGCGGGAACTCGAGATCGGTGAGGAGGGCCCCGAGAAAGAGTTCGGATCCGACACGGCGGTTGAGGAGCATTGTGTTCTTGCCGATCCAGCCGAGACCGGCACGGGCGGCCCACTCGCGTTCGAGCAGGGGTGCGGTATCGACGACGGCCCGCCAACCGCAGCTCGGGTTCTTCTCTTCGAGACGGCGGCCGATGCGGATGAGCTTCTTTTTGATGATTCGATGGTAGTCACGTCCCCATGCATAGCGGGAAATCCACACGCGGCCACCACCACCCTCAGGGTCATCGGAGGCCACGGCCGAGCTGTGATAGCTCATGGCGACCACCAGCACCGAACGGCATCCCTCGAGCAGATGGCGGGGATCCGAGCGCTGGAGGGCGGTGTCGGCCATATAGGCCATCCCTCCGTGCATTCCTGCGGCCAGCCAATCCTTCAGATGAGCTGCAGATGAGGACGAACCGGCGGCGGCGACCCCTGCGAGGTCGAAACCCTCGTCGAGGGCCCAGGTCGTGAGGCCGCTGGTCAGGGTTTCTCCAGACCGCTTGCCTTGTCGTCCTTGACCTTGGGAATAAAGGTGCCGAAATCGGGTGGAGTCTCGCCGTCGGTCCAGACGGGAACCATGGGGCCCTCGCTCAGCGGATCGCACCATCGCAGGTCGCGGGGCGTGCCTGGCAGCTCGCCGGTGGCGACAATCTTTCGTTCACCAACATCGACGATGGTGATGGCCCCGCCTTCGAGGGCAATGGCGACATGAGTGCCGTCGGGCGATGCGCCGATCCGAACAGGGGTGGAGGCCAGCGGTATGGAGAACTCCTTGTCGAGTCTCAGACCCTTCTTGCCGCTTTTGAAGAACGCGAGATCGAGCAGGCCGGCGCCGTCGTCGGTGTCCAATGCGGCCACCAGAATCTTGCCGTCGTGGACAAAGGTCACATCGATCGGTTTTCCCTTGGTGGGGCGGACGGCCATGGCTGAGAGGGTGGCCGGCTCAACCAGGTGGATCTGGTTTCCCTCCATGTCGGCAAGGGCGAGGAGGCCGAGCTGGGGGGAGAGCGCCATGTGGATGATGTCGCCGCTGAGAGGGCGGCGATAGACCACCTGCCGGGTGATGAGATTCACCGTGGTCATGTGGATGCCGGTCGATCCGTCCGGAAGGCGTTCGAGGACCAGCATGGCTGCATCGTCCGGAGAAACGATCACCTGCCACGGGTGGGCGATCTTGGCCGGGATTCGCTTCATGATCGCCCGGTCGGGATAACTCGCGAGAACGACGTCGTCGGTGATGGCGACATAGCGATCGGGGCTGCCGCCGAAATGGGGCATCGTGACGCCGTCGAGGCGGTCGACCACTGCGAGGGACTGCAGAGAGATCACCGCGGTTCGGGCGTTGATGACATCCGGCGCGAAGAGAACGCCGCCGGGGCCGGGAAAGAGCCATCCCACGGGGCCGGTGTCGAACTCGACGGTGCGCCCGCTGACCGGCTCGACGAGGACCACCGTATTGCCCACCGAAGCGGCCAGAATCCCGGAGGCAGGGGTTTTCTTTGCCGAGCAGGGCACAGCGGTTGCCAGAACGACAAGGGCGACAGCCAAGATTCTGGAGGATTGCATGCGTTCCACTTTAGCTTACGCCCTCGAACGGGGTGCCACTTGTTGCATTGTTCGGCAGTGGTTTCCCTGAAGACATGCCGCATTGATGCCGAACAATGCTACGGGTGGCTCCCTCGGCCGATCGCGATGCGGAAACTGGGGTCAGGGGCGCAACACTCTCGGCCACTCGCGTTGAGGGCATCAGGTTCAGAGGCGCGCTGCCAACTGAGCGCAGGCCCCGCTACCCTTCCGAGTCGGTCGCCGGTTTCTTCGGCCGGCGGTCGGGTCTGCGCTAGTGGCGTCTGCCGCCACCGGGTCGTCGATCTTGGGAGGTGGGTCGGGGTCTCGGTTTGTGCCGGAACGGGATGACTTCGGCAAAGAGTTCTTCGGGGGCGAAGAACACGGGAATCTCATAGCCGACGAACTTGTGAACCGCGTCGAGGGAGTAGACATAGTCATTGCAGGCGAGGGTGAAGGCCTTGCCCTCGGCGCCGACACGCGCAGTCCGGCCGATGCGGTGGACATAGTCCTCGGCATCCTGCGGCAGGTCGAAGTTGATGACGTGCGTGACGCCGTCGATGTGGAGCCCGCGGCTCGCCACATCGGTGGCGACGAGGATCGGTAGATTGCCGTCGCGGAAGTCGTCGAGCACCTTCAGCCGCTTGGTCTGCATCACATCGCCGGTGAGCCCTCGGGCCACGTAACCGTGGCGGCGGAGGTCTTCGACGAGACGCCGGGCGGCGTGCTTGGTGTTGAGAAAGATCATGATCCGCTCGCCACCCTCGCGTTTGAGCAGGCCGAGAAGGAGCGAGAGCTTTTCGTGGGACGCGACGTGGTAGAGCTCCTGGTGGACAGTTTCGGGCGTGAGCTGCTCTCGATTGATGATGATCTCGGCGGGGTCGGTCATCTCCCGCCAGCCGAGCTGCATCACCCGCCGCGAAAGGGTGGCGGTGAACATGAGCGATTGGCGCTTGTCGGTGTAGGGGAGGCGGTGGAGCAACCACCGGAGGTCTTCGGCGAAGCCCATGTCGAAGAGCCGGTCGCACTCGTCGACCACGACCATCTCGGTATCGCGCAGGGAGTAGGCCCCCTTGCGGTGATAGTCGATGAGGCGCCCGGGTGTTCCGATGAGCAGGTCGACACCGGACGCGAACCTGTTCTGCTGTTTCTTGTAGTCGATGCCACCAAAGACAACGTGCACGCTGAAGTCGATGTGGGCCGCGAGCTTCTCGGCGTCCGAGGCGATCTGGACGGCGAGTTCGCGGGTCGGCGCGACGATCAGACCGCGAGGATTCTGGATTTCCGATTGCCGCTCTTGCCTCATCATTCTCGTAAAGAGGGTGAGCAGATAGGCCGCGGTCTTGCCCGAGCCGGTCTGTGCCTGGGCGACGATGTCTCGTCCTTCGAGGGACAGCGGCAGGACCTCCGCCTGAACTCGGGTCAGTCTCTCGAAACCGAGGTCGTTCACCGCCGCGAGAAGCTCCTCGGGCAGATCGATGTCGTCGAATATGAGATCGGAAAAGAGCGGGTCGGTAGCCGTAGCGTCAGTCATGGCGCGCAAGTGTAGCATTCAAATCGAGCAGGCCCCGAAGCGCGCAGGTTCAGGTCCCGCTGAATTTGTGGCTTGTTCGGCCGGGCGGTCCAGGTACACTCGTGACGTCACCGGGAAGAACTCGGGGGCAAAAACACTTGAATATGGCGTAATGGAGAGCATGAGAAGGATGAACCGATATTTTTCGAGAGCAGCGGCCACCACGATCGCGTGCGTGGTTTGCATGGCGGCGACCCTGCCCGCTCAGACGCTGACGGACGAGCCGCAGGACGATGGGTTGCCGCCGGGGCTGACATCGTTCCTCGAGGCTCGCCTCATGGAGAGCGAAGAGCGTTATCGAGAAGCCCTCGCCGCCTATGACCGGGCGCTGGCGGAGGATCCGTCGGTGATCGAGGTTCGCATCGGTTTCGCGAATCTGCTGTTCCGGCTCGGGATGGCCGAAAGGGCGGTGTCGCTCCTCGATGGGGTTGATGACCTCGATTGGCACGGTCGCCGGGTTCTCGCCCTCGCCCTCGCTCAATACTCGGTCCAGAACCCGGAGCGGATGGAGGACGCGCGGTACGCCCTCGAGGATGTGCTCGACGAACGCGATGACGATCCGAATCTGCAACTCGCCCTCGGCCAACTTCTGCAACAGATGAACCTCATCGAGGAAGCTGAAGTCGTGATTGCCGAGCTGAGGCAAAATCGCCCCGGCTCGCCGCAACTCATTTCCTTCCACGCGTCCCTGTTGCTCCAGCTCGATCGCAAGGAGGAAGCTGCAGAACTCTTCTCGGTGTGCGCGGCCAGCGCCGCGATGGCGGAGCACTGCCGCAGCAACGCCGTGGATCTCCTGATTGAACTCGATCGGCCCGGCAAGGCGGCCGATCTCATGTTGGGTTCGCTTGACGACGACGATCTCGACCAGCTCATGCGCACCGCCTATCTGTTGTGGGATGCCAACCGACCGGTCCAGGCCCTCCAGGTGGTCGATCGGGTTCTTCGGCAGGTGCCGGACTCGGAGCGAGGCCGCACCCTGCGGGCTCACCTTCTTTCGGCGAGTGGTCGTTTTGATGAGGCGGCCAAGGAGTTTCGGTCGCTGCTCAAGAAGAACCCGACCGAGATCGACTTCAAACTGTCGCTGGCGTGGGCCCTGTCGAGGATTGGTGATCTCGATGAAGCCCGGCGTTGGCTCGATCGGGCATGGGAGTCGGTGGCCGCCGATGCTGCATCCAACAATGCAGTGAGGTGTGCGGTGACCGCGGCTCGTGTCGAACTCGTGGCCGGCAACCCCCTTGTCGCTCGAGAGTGGCTGACGCGGATTGCCGATCCGGTCGCAGCCGGCGAAGAGTACGTTCGGATGCTCGGTGAGTCCTTCCGACAGGAGGAAGACTGGCGCAACGGCGTCAGCGCCCTGATGCGGCTGCAACCCAGGCTCGAGGGCAATGCCCGGCTGGCTGCCGAGGCCATCGAGGCCGAGTTCAGGATCCGCTCTTCGGACTCGCGGGCATGGCAGCGGCTGCGCCCTCTCCTCGACAGTGATGACCCGAATTCGGTTTTGATCGGCCTGCAGGTCCTGCAAAGTGCGGACCGGTGGTCGGACGCCGAGAGAGAGGCCGCCGCCGCCCGGGAACGTTTCCCCGACAACCGGGAGATGCTCTTCGTCCACGCCGCCTCTCTCGAACGTCTTGATCGGTTCGACGAAGCAGAACGTGCGTTTCTCGAGTTGATTGACGGCGATCCTGATGATGCCAACGCCGCCAACTACCTCGGCTATCTTTGGGCGGATCGCAACGTCAGGCTCGAAGAAGCCCTTGATCTGATCAACGACGCCGTGGAGATGGATCCCGAGAATCCGGCATTTCTGGATTCTCTCGGGTGGGTCCACTTCCGGCTCGGCGCCATGGAGGAGGCCGAATACTGGCTCCGGCGAGCGATCGAGTTCAACGACGGCGACGGCACCCTGCTCGCGCATCTCGGACAGGTCCTGGTGGTAAGCGGCGAGATCGAAGAGGGCAGCCGGTATCTCCACCTCGCCCTCGATTTGGGCTGTGAGGATCCGGACCACGTTCGATCGCTGCTCGATAGTTTCGGTGATGCCTCTCCCGAGTAGGGGCCTCGGGCGCGCGATGGGCGCCGGCGCCCTCGTGGTGCTCTTGAGTGTCGCCGTCGGGTGCGCGACCCAGGGTCAGGCCTTGATCGATTCAGACAGCCTTGACGAAGCGGTCGCATTGTTGACCAGGCCCCTTCCCGGCGATTTTGCGGCGCTCTACAGAATGCGGGTTGCCAAGTCGGGTGGCCTGCGGCTCGCGGTCGTCACCGCCGGGGACGAGGGTCGGATGACGATCTCGGAGCCCTTTGGCGGCGCGGTGTCGCTCACCGCATGGTCCGGCGAGGGTCCGGCGGTCTTTTTCGACATGGACCAGGGGTGCCGTCGCGAGGTGGTCGACCTCGAAGAGGTGCTCGGCGCGGGCGCCCTGCCGCTGGCTCAGGCCGTTCGACTGCTCGGCGGCCGGTTGCCGGTCGCTCCGGGCGACGAGGTTGTTGTCGGCTCCGGCGGCACCATCGATGTCCGCGGCGCCGGTTGGGGAGCTCGAATCCGTCTCTCGCAGAATCCGTGGCGGGTCGTGGAAGCGAGCGAACTGCGATCTGACGGCCTCGCCGGTTGGCAGCTTGAACTCAGCTCCCACGCCAGTTCGGTCCCCGGAACGATCAGGTTGGAGAATTCCGACGGGCGGTGGGCGGAACTCGAACTGAAGCGCCTCGAATGGCCCGAACAGGCATCGTTGCCCGATCTGCCGGTCTTCGAGCGTTGCGCCGGATGGTGATCTCGGTCGCTGCCCCGGCGAAGATCAACCTCCACCTCGAGATTCTGGGACGCCGCCGGGACGGCTACCACGAACTCCGCACCCTTTTTCAGAGCATCAACCTCTTCGACCGCCTCTGGGCGGAGACGGCTCCACCCGGCGAGTTCGAGCTCGAGGTGGACCCCGCAGGCGTTGTCGACGCGGATGGGGACAATCTGGTTCTCCGGGCGGCCCGCGCCCTCGTCGAAGCGACGGGAGTCAGGGCGGGGGCCAGGCTGAGATTGGAGAAGAAGATCCCCGTCTGCGGTGGGCTCGGAGGAGGCTCGGCGGACGCTGCGGCCGCGCTGGTGCTCCTCGACCGTTTGTGGGGCTGCGGGCTCGAGGAGATGGGTCTCCACCGGCTTGCCGTGGGACTCGGGAGCGATGTGCCGTTCTTCCTTCACGGCGGTCTGGCCCTCGGTATCGGGCGCGGCGACGAGGTTTTTCCGTTGCCGGATCAGGAGCCTCTGGCGGTGGTTGTGGCCGCCCCGAACCTGGGTGTGTCGTCGGCAGAGGCCTATGATCGTTTTGGGTCGCGGTTGACCTCGACCCGGCCAGAAGGTAACTTATACGCCTTCGCGGCTGGCCTGCGGGGACGACTGGATTGGCAGGGGGGGACCAACGAGCTTGAAGATGCCGTGGTCACCGGTTGGCCGGAGGTCGGCGAGGGGTTGCGGATTCTGCGCTCGTGCGATTCGTTGCACGCTTCTCTGTCGGGTTCCGGAGCGGCGAGCTATGCTGTTTTCGACGATCCAGGGGCCGCGCGGCGGGCAGCCGCCGAGTTGCCCTCGGATTGGTTCGTGCACGTGGGAACGACCCTGGAGCGCCACGCGGCGCGGCTTGAGGTCGAAGCGGTGAGTGATGGAGGTTGGCGATGAAGGTGACCGAGGTACGCATCAGCCCTGCCAAGGGCGGCAAGATTCGGGCATTCGCGAGCATCGTTGTAGATGACTGTTTCATCATCAACGATCTGCGGGTCATCGAAGGGCGCGAGAATCAGCTCTTCGTGACCATGCCTGCCCGCAAGGCCCGCAACGGACAGATGCGGGACATCGCTCATCCCCTCAACCGGGAGACCCGAGAGGAGATCGATCAGCGGGTCCTGGAAGAGTATGAGAGCGCCGTTCGCCACCTCTCGGTGCCGGAACCCTCGCACGAGAAGAAGGGCGGAGGCGGCGGTGGTCCGAAGGTCATGGATCGGCTGTCGGCGAAGCTCTTCAGCGAGGACTTTTGGACCGTGGATGTCAACAGGAGGAATCTCGACGCCGAGTGATTGACTCGGTTGCGGTGGCGGGCGTTGTGCCCGTACGCCGTCCGAATCGATTGGCTCGGCTATAATTCGCGACGCTTGGGGCGTCGGCAAGTGGTAAGCCACCGGGTTTTGGTCCCGGCATTCGCAGGTTCGAATCCTGCCGCCCCAGCCAAGAGGCAGGCACGAAGATGCTCAAAGAAAACCCCTTACAGGTCTTTTCGGGACGCGCAAATCCGGCGTTGTCGGAGGCGATCTGCGGCTATCTGCAGATCGAAATGGGACACGTGCGCCTCGGGAGCTTCTCCGACGGAGAGATCTTCTGTCAGATTCAGGACAACGTTCGGGGTTCAGATGTCTTCATCGTCCAACCCACCGGGCAGCCGGCGAACGAAAGCCTGATGGAGTTGCTGATCATGCTCGATGCATTCCGTCGGGCGTCACCGGCCCGGGTCTGCGTCGTCATGCCCTATATGGGCTACGCCCGGCAGGACCGCAAGGATGCGCCGCGGGTTCCCATCACTGCGAAGCTCGTGGCCAACCTGATCACCTCGGCCGGGGCGGGTCGGGTGCTCACCATCGACCTCCATGCTGCGCAGATCCAGGGTTTCTTCGACATTCCCGTCGATCACCTCTATGCGGCGCCGATTCTCATCGAAGCGATTCGCCGCAAGAACCTCGACCGGTTGGTCCTGGTTTCGCCCGATGCCGGTGGCGTCGAGCGCGCCCGGGCCTTCGCCAAGCGGCTGAAGAGCGACCTGGCGATCATGGACAAACGTCGCCCCGAGGCCAACAAGGCCGTAATCATGAATGTGATCGGTGACGTGGAAGGTCGCGACTGCGTCATCATCGATGACATCATCGACACGGCCGGTACTCTGGTGGGTTCGGCAAAGGCCCTGACCGAACGCGGTGCGCGCTCGGTCTATGCGGCCGGTGTTCACCCCGTTCTGTCCGGTCCAGCCGTTGACCGTATCAATTCCAGCACCATCGAGAAGGTGCTGGTGACCGATACCTTGTGCCTCAGTGAGGAGGCGGCAAAAAGCCCGAAGATCGAGCAGCTTTCACTGGCTGTGCTGCTCGGCGAGGCGATTCGCCGAATCCACGAGGGAGCGTCCGTTTCAAGCCTATTTGTATAACCCGACCCCTGTGACCTCAGGTTCGAGGTCGGGATGTGTGTAAGGAGACAACGAGCATGGCAACGACAATTGAAACCGCTGATATTACTCTGATCGTCGACAAGCGCGAGGAAAAGGGAACCAACCCCTCCGGCCGTCTGCGCGCCGAAGGCCGGGTTCCGGCCGTCATTTATGGCGGCGACAAGGCGCCGGCGCCGATTTCCGTTGATGAACTCGCCGTGAAGGAGATCCTCAAGCTGGGGACCGGCGAGAACACCATCTTCCTCCTCAAGCTCAAGGGCACGAAGGAAGAGCGGCAGGCGATGATCAAGGAACTCCAGGTCGATCCGATCTCGGGTAAGTTCATCCACATCGACTTCATCCGTGTCACCGCTGGTCACAAGCTCAACGTGTCGATCCGCATCGACCTCATCGGTGACTGCGTTGGGGTCCGCAATGGCGGACGGATCGACTTCTCGTCGCGTGAGCTCGCCATTGAGGTGCTTCCGCGTCACATGTTCGACCATATCGACATCGATGTGGCCGACATGGAGATCGGTGATGTGATCACGGTGGCAGATCTCGAGGATAGGCTCCCCGAGAGCGGCAAGTTTCTCGAGGACCCGAGCCGGGTCGTCGTGGTCATCGAGCTGCCTCGAATCGTCGAGGAAGAGGAAGAGGACGAGCTCGACGAGGACCTGGTCATCGAGGAGAGCGCCGAGCCCGAACTCATCGGCAAGACCAAGGAAGACGAAGAAGCGGCCGAATAACCGTTCGCCGCTGCGCAACGGATGTCCATCGAACTCGTGCTCGGCCTCGGGAATCCGGGGCCGCGCTATGCCGAAACCCGACACAATGTCGGGTTTCGGGTCGTGGACGAGCTTGCGGCAAGGCGAGGTATCGGTTCCTGGGAGCGGTACATCCTGAGTGATCTCAGATCGCTTGACATCGGAACCGGAGTCATCGGCGCCAAACCCCTGACATACATGAATCGGTCGGGCGCCGCTCTCGGGTGGATGCTCGAGAGGTTCTCCCTCGAACCGGCGCAGGTCCTGGTCGTGGTCGATGACATCGACCTGCCCGTGGGAAGGTTGCGGCTCCGCAAGCACGGCGGACCAGGGACTCACAATGGTCTGCGGGATCTGTGTGAGGTGGTCGGGAGAGGCTACCCGAGGCTGCGGGTAGGTGTGCGCGGCGAAGAGGTCCGGGACGACCTCGCCGCCTATGTGACCGCACCGTTTGAAGGGGATGAGCTCGAGACCGTGGCCGAGGCCATCACGCGCGCCGCCGATGCCGTTGAATCCGTCGTTGAAGACGGCCTCGACGCAGCGATGAATCGCTTCAATCGCGTTGAGGGTGAGTCGTGAGTAGTGAGTAGTGAATCGTAGGTTGCGAGTCGATGGAGCCTGGGCATCATTGGACTTCGTGTTGCGGCTCGTGCGATTTCAGCGGGGTTTTTGAAACACGAA
>RCNG010002134.1_pt1 | contig 12478 bp, 14 predicted proteins | sample 2041371 | NCBI WGS metagenome assembly RCNG01 (sample SAMN09708227, study PRJNA481090) | Marine sediment metagenome, whole genome shotgun sequencing project. | biome: marine sediment; feature: ocean; material: sediment; isolation source: Sewage treatment plant 1 marine sediment (STP1) ... | reverse complement strand
ATAACGCGCTGCGAGAGGGCCGCGAGGTCATTGAGATGCCGAACGGGGCGTTTTGAAAAGAAGAATGCGGAAGTTGGAATGCGGAATGCGGAATTTAAGGGCATCCAGCAAATAGCAATGAGCTGATAAGTAATAGCTTATCGCTCGTGGATATATGAAATCAATTTATGATCGGCTGTCAGCCATTGACTTTAAATATAAAACATACAGATGTGAGAATCCAGGACCCGGCAGCGAGCATCTATCATCCAGGATCCAGCTATCGTAGTAATCCAGTCCGGTCATCCATAATCCCAGGCCAAAAAGGCAAAAAACAGCTATTGCTACCAGCCAGTGTAAAGTGACGGTAATCATACCAAAGTGAGTTATGTTGTTTTTCCATTGTATGGTCATATATTTTACTTTTTCTTTCTGGATAATGCACGATCACGGACGAAATTATTCGACTGGTAGTCATTCATTGCCTGATCGATTTCTTCTTTTAAGTTCATTACAAATGGACCATACTGAACAACGGATTCGTTGATTGGTTTGCCGCTGATCAGCAGAAACCGTGCACCATCTTCACCAGCAACAAAGTCAGAAACGTTATCTATTTTACCCAGAACTAAGAGCGTATTCAGCTGTACGCTCTTGCCATTGAACTGACCATTGCCTTCAAAGATATACAGGAAGCTATTGTTCTCTACAGGCAGTTTATGCTGAAAACTTTTCCCAGCATTTACTTGCACGTCAAAATACGACACATTGGTGATGTCATCCACGATAGGCGAATTTATATCATCAAAATGACCGATAATCACTTTAACTTTGTAGTCAGATGTTTCAACAACTGAAAATGCATCCGACTTATATTCCTGATATTCAGGTACATCCATCTTGTTTGCTGAAGGCAGGTTGATCCACAGCTGGAACCCCCTCATCAAACCGTTTTCCTGTTTTGGCATTTCTGAATGAATAACCCCGCTGGCAGCTTTCATCCATTGGGCGCCGCCTGGACCAAGGTTCCCGGTATTGCCCATACTGTCTTTGTGTTCCATATCGCCATCGATCATATAGGTGAATGTATTAAAACCACGATGAGGATGTTGTGGGAAGCCAGCAATATAGTCATCAGGATTATCGCTACTGATTTGATCCAGCAACATGAATGGATCGTAGTTGCGCAAAGCGGGAATACCGATTGTGCGGTGTACAGTAACGCCAGCGCCTTCCGACGTCTCCATCGCTGGTACGAATCGAGTTGGATTAGAGTATGTGTTCATAATATTCCCTCATTCTCTGCTTAGAGTGCTTTTATCTCTGTGTTGGATGTATTATTAGTGTTGCCAATGAAAGTATAAACAGTAATAATAAGAAAATATTGTTCATAAATACGCAACAATGGGGGTTAAGTGGATCGCTTTGAGAATATGAATGCCTTTATTCGAATAGTCGAAGCCAGTAGTATCAGTGGTGCTGCAGATAATTTAGGGGTAGCAAAATCTGCTGTCAGTAGACGCTTAAAAGAACTGGAAGAACATTTAGGTGTTGAGCTTTTCCACCGAACGACCCGACGGATGAACCTGACCGATACCGGGCGTGCTTTTTATCATCAATCTGTACGTATTTTGGAAGATGTCCTCGAATCTGAACTAGCGGCATCGCAAGCCCATGGGACATTAAAAGGTCGTCTGAAGATAGCCCTGCCATCCAGTTTTGGCATAATGCACTTGGGGCCTGCCATTAATGATTTTTCTAAAGAGCATCCAGAGATTGAATTTGACCTGGATTTTAATGATCGTGAAATTGATTTAATGCAGGAAGGATTTGACCTGGCTATCCGCATTGCGAATTTACCTGATTCAAGTTTGATCGCACGCCGTCTTGCACCCATTCAAACTGTTATGTGTGCCAGTCCGGTTTATCTCGAACAAAAGGGTACGCCTCAATCACCGGATGAATTGAGAGAACATCAGTGCCTGGTTTACAGCTTGCTACGTGATTTTGAATACTGGTATTTAACTGATAATAATGGCAAAGAAATCAGCACAAAAATACACCCATACTTAAAAGCCAGTACGGGGGAGTTTCTTAAAGATGCGGCTGTAGAAGGACGGGGAATCATTCTCGTACCGTCATTTATAGCCTATAAAGAGATAGAAAGTGGCGCGCTGGTTCCAGTACTCAAAAATTACAAGCCACCTCAGCTTGACGCCTACGCAATTTATCCGCAAACGCGCCATCTTTCACAGCGTGTCAGAGCCTTTGTTGATTTTCTGGTAAAGAGATTTGAGGGGACTCCCTATTGGGATTTCTGTTTCAACAAAACAATACCTTGATAAGAAAATATTGTACAGCTCATGTCACTACAGTAGAGTTCTCGAATGTCAGCATGGATTAACAGGACAGGCATAAAATAATATAACAAAATATTTGAATAACGTACAATTATACGTTATTCTTAGAACTCGGCAATTATGATTAAAACGGAGTTAACCTAATGCCCACACCAAGAAATCAGCAGATCAGTCTTTCAGATACCCCCTTTTACCATTGTGTTGCCCGCTGTGTCAGACGAGCTTTCTTATGCGGTACTGATGCCACGACTGGCAAGAACTATAGCCATCGCAAAGACTGGGTGACAGAACGACTGGCTTTATTAGCCAACACCTTTGCTATTGATGTGTGTGCCTATGCAGTACTCGATAACCATCTTCACTGTGTCTTAAAAATCAATGCGCAAAAGGTCAAATCCTGGACGGATAAAGAAGTCATTAAGCGATGGCAACAGTTATTTACCCTACCGGTTTTAGTCGAACGCTATAGGGCCGGAGATTGTCATTCAGAGGCAGAGCAAAACAGAGCACAAGAAGATATTGCAATCTATCGAGAGCGTTTAATGGATATTAGCTGGTTTATGCGCTGCCTGAATGAATATATTGCCCGCAAAGCCAATGCCGAAGATAATTGTACAGGCCATTTCTGGGACTGGTTTTTGCGTCCTGCAAAACCAGCATACATCACTTCCCTGTGAATAAAGGACGATTTAAGAGCCAGGCCCTGCTAAATGAACAAGCCGTCATTGCTTGTATGAGCTATGTTGACTTAAATCCTATCCGAGCCGATATCTGTACTTCTTTAGAAGATTCTGAATACACCTCGGTAAAACAACGGATTGATGAAATCAGTTCAAAACCCAGCAGTAGCCACACACCACCAATAAAACTGGCTCAGTTTATTGGCGCATCACCTACAGAAGAAGGGATCCCTTTTTCATTCAAGGATTATCTGGAACTCACTGACTGGACGGGTCGTAGTATTAGAGAAGACAAAAGCGGTTTTATTAAAGCAGGCACGCCTAAAATATTGGAACAATTGGGATTAGATGAAGAGCGCTGGATTGAAACAGTCCGAAGTTTTTCATCTGACTTTCATACCTTCATCGGCCCGGAAGAACAATTACAATTGCTTTGTCAAAAACAAAAGAAAAAATGGCTTCGAGGCCTTCATCTTTGCCGGAAGTTATTTAAACTTAATCCTTTTTGCCCTGTTCCTATCTAATCACACCGTCATCATAACACTTAGGCCACGATACAAGTCTTTGTAAATCTTCCTGTGCTTAAAATCTGCTAAACTTATCCTAACCAGCAGATTTATCCCTTTTCCCAATATCAATACACTATTATTATCATTCCATCCCTTATTTTATGGCAAAGTATAGTTAAAATTTAGGTATTAATGGTTTCTATTAGATGGGTGGCTTATATATTGGTGCTGCAAAATTTTGTTGCACTGCACTAAATATACATCATTTATAAAATTTTACTGAGGTTTTTTATGGCAATTGCATTAATTTCTGAAACTTCCTGTAACAAACATCAGATGGGAGATCATCATCCTGAAGAGCCGGGCAGACTGGATGCCATTAATAACCGCCTGATCGCTTCAGGATTAGATATGGTTCTGTTGCATTATGATGCTCCGCAAGCCACGCGGGAGCAATTACTGGCCGTTCATGATGAAGATTATATCGATATGGTGTTTGAAAAATCACCCGATGAAGGCCTTGCCTGGCTGGATGGTGATACCGCGATGAATCCATTCACGTTAGAAGCTGCATTGCATGCTGCAGGTTCGGCGGTATTGGGGGTGGATCTGGTGATGCAGGACAAAGCTTCGCAGGTTTTTTGCGCTGTACGCCCACCAGGGCATCATGCTGAACGCCATCGTGCCATGGGATTCTGTATTTTTAACAATGTAGCGGTAGGTGCTTATCACGCGATCAATCATTATGGTTTAAAACGTATTGCCATCATTGACTTCGATGTACATCATGGCAATGGGACTGAAGATATCGTAAAGGGTGATGATCGCATCCTGTTTTGCTCCAGCTTTCAACATCCATATTATCCAGGCGGTGATTTCAGTACGGATAATAATAATATCATTAATATCCCCTTACCCCGTTTAACCGATGGTGAAGCTTTTCGGGAAGCCATCTTTAAGACCTGTATACCTCGCATTGAAGCTTTCCAGCCCGAGTTGATTATGATTTCTGCCGGCTTCGATGGTCACAGGGAAGATGATATGGCCCATTTCAATCTGCTCGAAGCAGATTATGAATGGATTACCCGGCAACTCAGTCAGCTGGCCACAATGAGTGCTAATGGACACATTGTGTCCTGTCTGGAAGGTGGTTATCACCTTCAGGCATTGGCACGCAGTGTGGAAGCACATATCAAATCATTTCTTTAATTGTAAGGATCAATTTTTTTTCGTCTCTTTTTTTAGACAGGCCAACCGCCACGGATGGTGCAAGTGCTCAATATGCAGAAAATTTTCAGTAAAAAAAGGCTCTCACAAATTGTAGTAAGTAACTACGGAAAAATGAAAGCTTATGTTTGTGAAAAATCATGATCAGAAGAGTAATATGTGCAACCAGAACTTAAGCTCGAGAGTTTATCGAGCCCACTGTAGCCTGAATACTGTTTACTTCTCTTTACGACCCACTGCTGCCATTCCTGACAGACTATAGGCAAAGTCAGGTCAGTGGCGTAACCATATCATGTGGTCCGTTAATTAAGTATATGCCCGGGAATTCCTTATCAAGGTTGCTCACATGCCCGAAATAACGCCAAAATAACCTGTCTATTTGGCAGGATTAGTCCTGCCCAGGTAACTTTGCTGAGCCAGAAATCTATCACCGTGTTAGATTTATTCTCAGCTCTTTCACCCTGTCTTTAACAAAAACACTATATAAATCCCTGCCGCACCGACAGCACAACTGCATCAATATGGGTGGCATTTTTAGTAATAAAGGCTTTTAGATCATTTTTATGACTGTAAATTGTGCATATGCACATTTTTTCTGGTTTTATGTTGCAGCGCATCATTAATAGGCTAAAATCCATAGAATTCACATAAATCTCAACATCGGTAGTAACTCTCAATGAGCATCCACAATTTAGAACACTTATTTCGTCCCAAATCAATCGCTGTTATCGGCGCTTCGAACCGCCCGCAAAGTGTTGGCGCAGTTTTAATCAGGAATCTATTACAGGGTGGTTTTAATGGCCCTATTATGCCGGTCAACCCAAAACATCTGGCAATAGCCGGTGTACTGGCCTATGCGGATGTTGATGCCTTACCGACCACCCCTGAACTGGCCGTCATCTGTACGCCACCTGCAACAATCCCACTGCTAATCGATACATTAGGTGAGCGCGGAACTCGCGCTGCCATAGTAATAACCGCAGGTCTTGATGATGCCAAAACTGAAGATGGTCGTTCTATCAAGGAAGTTATGCTGGAGAAAGCCAAAGGATTTCGCATGCGCCTGCTAGGCCCTAACTGCCTTGGCTTACTGGTTCCCGGTATAGGCTTGAATGCAAGCTTTTCTCATGTTCCAGCACTGAAAGGGAAAATAGCTTTCGTATCTCAATCTGGTGCCCTGGGTACGGTTGTACTCGACTGGGCGCGCAGTCGAGATATCGGTTTTTCTGTATTTGCTTCGCTAGGAGATGCTTCTGACATAGATTTTGGAGATGCGCTGGATTACCTGTCAACGGACCCCAACACCCGGGCCATTCTACTGTACATTGAATCTATAAAAAATCGACGCAATTTCATGTCTGCTGCACGTGCTGCTGCACGTAACAAACCCGTCCTGGTTATCAAGGCGGGCCGGGTATCAGAAGGCGCAAAAGCCGCTGCATCACATACAGGTGCACTGGCCGGAATGGACAATGTCTTTGATGCCGCCATTGCCAGAGCCGGAATGTTACGTGTATTCGACTTTAATGAACTGTTTGCTGCAGTCGAAATCCTCGATAAAGCGAATCCCGTCAAAGGTAAAAAACTTGCCATCATGACCAATGGTGGAGGCCCGGGTGTAATGGGTGTTGATGCTCTGATTGAGGACGGGGGACAACTGGTTAAACTCTCAGAGGAAACTATCGAAAAACTCAACGAAGTGTTACCCAAAACCTGGTCACACTCAAACCCTGTAGATATTATCGGTGACGCACCGGGCTCTCGCTACGCTGATGCACTTAAAATCCTGTTAAATGCCAAAGAAATTGATGCCGTAGTCGTTATGCACGCACCAACTGCCATCGCCTCCAGCACCGAAGCTGCCCAGGCCGTGATTGAAACTGTACGTAACGAAAAACGTGCCTCGCAGATACCAATCCTGACAAACTGGCTGGGTGAAGGTGCTGTCGCTGAGGCCAGGGATTTGTTCTCCAAAGCAGACATTCCCACCTTCCGCACACCGGAATGGACCGTGCGCGCGTTTATGCACATGGTTCGATACCGCTGTAATCAGGAAATGCTGATGCAAACTCCCAAATCTGCACCCAGTGAATTCACTCCAGCTACGGCTACCGCAAGACTGGTCATTGAAAGCGCAATCGCCAATGGGCGATCAGTACTCACTGAACCAGAAGCCAAAGCAGTTTTTTCTGCATACGGCATTCCAACCGTTGAAACACATATTGCCAGGGATCCTGAAACTGCCGCTTTAGTTGCCCGCCAAATGGGGTTTCCAGTTGCGCTTAAAATCCTGTCTAACGATATCAGTCATAAATCCGATGTGGGTGGGGTTGCTCTAAACCTGGATAATGAGGATTCGGTAAAAAGTGCCGCCGAACACATGCTGAAAAGAGCAGCTGAAGCCAAACCTGATGCAACTATCACCGGCTTCACCGTTCAAAAGATGGCCTTGCTGTCCGGTTCACATGAACTCATCGTGGGTATGACAATAGACCCACTGTTCGGCCCGGTAATTCTTTTCGGTGAAGGGGGTACAGCCGTTGAAGTTATTGCTGATCGTGCGGTTGCGCTCCCCCCACTGAATATGAACCTCGCTCGTGAACTGATATCACGCACTCGTATTTCTAAACTACTAAAAGGATACCGTGATCAACCCGCGGCTAACATCGATGCCATCTGCCTGACCCTGATGCAGATCGCTCAACTTACCATTGAAATTCCCGAGGTAGTCGAACTTGATATCAATCCTTTATTCGTTGACCACAAAGGTGTGCTGGCAGTAGACGCAAGAATTAGTGTTGAAAGCATGTCTGTTGATTCCAGTGAACGACTAGCGATTCGCCCCTATCCCCAGGAACTGGAAGAAACCATCATACTCGACGGTCGAAAAATGCTTATCCGCCCCATTCGCCCTGAAGATGAAGATGCACATCATAAGTTCCTGTCAAGAGTCTCTCCGGAAGATATGTATATGCGCTTCTTTGGAACAGTGCGCGAATTACCTCATTCAGAAATGGCACGATTTACCCAAATCGATTACAACCGTGAAATGGCTTTTATTGCAGGGGAGAAAGATGCAGAAGGGCATTGGCAGACATTGGGAGTGGTTCGCATCTTCACTGACCCTGATAATAATTTCTCTGAATTTTCAATTCTGGTTCAATCCGATATTCAGGGTAATGGCCTGGGGCACAAACTTATGGAGAAGATACTCGATTATTGTCGTGCACGTGGAACCAAACTCGTTATTGGCGACATTCTGAGAAAGAACAACCGCATGTTAAACATGACAAAATCGCTTGGATTCACTACCAGCAGTATCCCTGGAGAAGATGGATTCCATGTGGAACTGGTTTTAACCCCCGTTAAAAGGGCTTCGGGTAGTTAGTCAAATAAAAGCCTCTCTGTAATAAGCAGAGAGGCTTGTTTTGTATTCCCAATTAAACTCGCACATGCAACGAGACTAAAGAGGTCAACTGGGAAAATAAAGCTGGCTGATACTTCATACCTGAATTTAAATGGAAAAAATGCATTCATCAGTTACACGGTAATGACCCATTCATGATACTAATTTAATAGCCCGGCTCGTTGATTGACTCCCGATATTGATAAGTGCAAAGTAAGCCAGGCGTTACGCTACATTACATTATTAATAATATAAACAGAGGAGGGAAAATTCACCATGGCTAATACCCCAGGCAGTATTTTTGATTTTGATTTCACCAAACTTTCCGGCAATTTTGACCCGTCAAAAATGACCGAAGAATTCTCTAAAGCATTCACCCAGTTCCAGCTTCCTGGAGTTGATGTAAACGCGATCATTGCTTCCCAGCAGAAAAATCTGAAAAACCTTGTTTTGACTGAATTTGCCCGTTTTTTGGACAAGAAAGCTCATACTCGCAAATTTTAAGTATAGTCAGAAAATTGTTGTTGTATTATTCGTTCTCACCAGGAAACACATTGATCGAACTCATATTCTGGAAATAGTCCATTCTCATCAACAGGACTATCCTCGTTATAGTCATCCCAACATGGTGGCCCTCGTGCTGATGATAATGAAGGTGATTCAGTTACTTTGCCTACATGATGTAGGTAAGGGGCGTGAGCAGGATACGGAAGCTTTGCCCATAAATATCGATTTGGTCGGCGCTTAGGTTTATTTTCCTGATCCAGCTCTATTGGTTCCTCGTCGTCTTTGTGATCTGAGTTTTGCACTTCGATAGTACCATGTAGCGACAATCCAGCCATTGCCGTAACAGAAGCACGAAAAGGTGAATTGGATGCCAGGACCCCGTAATATCGATGGTGATGAATGCGTGGCAGAGGTACTAGTGCTGCCAGCTTGTCAATTAATTCCATTGACGTCAATTTGAGCTGAGTCTGACCATTGGCCAGAGGTTTGTTGAGTTGATAAATCAGAGAACCATCAGGTTGTTGCTTTATTCGTTCCAGTGCGAAGGGTGGACGAGCACAATATCGTAACAAACGTTCCAGGCCTTCACGGTCATTTTCATGAATACGTGCCGTACCATTGACAGAAAAACCGCCTCCGCCATTCCAGGTTTTCATATTTTCCACGTCGTGATCCTCAAGCAGTCATTCCAGCGGCCATATTCTTGAATTGCAGCTTTTTGCTACTTGACGTTAGTTTTCTAAAAACGCTCAATGGCGGCTTAGGGACGATAGTGACCGTCAGCTTTGAGCATATTTCTGTCTGATCAACTGCCTGTTAGTGCTCACTTCAAATATAGAAAAAATCCTGCCTACCCGTTTTCTTAATTATTGTGAATGGCCGCTTTGTAGAAATAAATTTGTGAAGGAATTTCTTCATAAATTACCGTTATAGGTCAATTGTGATGATTGATAAAAAGAAAAATGGAATATTTATTTATATCTCCCATGGATTCAATATTTCAACCCCTGTTGGTTTAAAATCGTCAACATTTCTTGTTACCATTGTCATCCCATGAACTATCGCAGTAGCTGCTATCATGGCATCTCTATCTGTCTGGGGCATGAAGCTTGGCACAACATTGTGCAACAGCAGTATCAACCACTATTATTCGCTCAGAAAATGCCGGTAACACATGAGTATTTAGCCAAGAACGGAGCATTGCTCCTTGTGCTGAATCTCGTCGTTCAATTAAAAGTATACCTGTTTCCAGTTCTAGAATTGTAATAACGGACAAATACAAGCTGGTTGCTGAGACACTATTTGCCCATGCAACTACATTTTTATCTGCTTTCCCTGACTTTGCTTTTCTCAATTCGGAAATGATATTGGTATCAAGTAAAAACATTATGATAAATCTGCTGGTCTGTAGAGCTCATTTTTTAAACGGGGTGCTTCAAAATCAATATCAGCAACATCTGGCATGGCGAGTAATTCAACAATGCTTTCTTTTTTATCGGTGATTTTCTGATATTCTTCAATAGTCAATAAAACATGCGCAGGATGGCCTCGGTCAGTAATAAAGACCGGCCCATTACAAGTAGCCCTTTTAGCACCACTCACATTTTGATTAAACTCTCGACTAGAAACCGTTGTAATATTCATACAAACCTCTTTTATGCAATATTGTTGTAGATATGTTACTACATATGTTCTGATATAGCAAAAGTAGGTAAATAACTACAAATTAGTACTAATATTTTTCACAGTGGTTTTGATTGCAAATCAGGATTTTTTAAAATAACTCTACTATGAACTACTGCTATGGAGAATTTTGACATAGAAGATACATTTCAATATTGGCTGGTTTAGGTCATTAGTGACATGCTCAAGAACCGAGTAGTATTAATAATTTACATCATAAGCATCATTTTTTCTGACTCCAAAAATAGCCGCTTCACGCCCTTAGTGACTGAAATAAGAAAATTCTAAATTTCGGCTTAAGTTCATAACGATTATAATTTATAGTATTTTAGAATATCTGTTAAATTTACGATTATCTGGTTTCAAGGTCCATATGATAATGCAAGAATGGAGAAGATATTATCAATTCATATTTAGGTGGAACCTCATCTAAATGTACACTATAATGTACATAGAGGTGATAATTATGATCATTACAAAACACAAAACGATTACCGAGCTTAGAAATACACTCTTTGAAACATTTGAACAGGTTGTTTCTGGTGAACCACAAGTCATTACCCATAAAAATGGAAAAAAACTTGCGATGGTTTCAGCAGATATTATTGACGAGTTAAATGAACAAATTGAGTTGCATAAAAATCTGGCTATCGGGTATGCTCAAGCTTTAAGGGGTGAAGGTATTTCAAGCAATCAACTAAAAGATAAATTGAAAGCAAAGGAAAAAGCTCTGAAAGCAAAATATGGTTAAATGGACACCAAAATCTGAAGCAGATCTAGATGATCTCAGAGAATACATAGCTGGAAACTTTGATGTAGAACTTGCGATTAAAATTGCAAACGACCTTGTTGATTACACGGACAGTCTGTTATGTAAAAATCCTTTGGCAGGTCAACTTTTTGAACAAAACCCACTATTTTCCAGGATTGTTTATCAGGGAAATTCTATTTATTATTGTGAAAATCCATATGATAAAGATCTCTATATAATCTATGTCCAGTGCAGAGGTATGCAACTTAAAAATAAGAGATTGAATGATACCACTTTTTCATCCTAACCTTATTTTATCTGATAAAAGCTGCTAAAGGTACAAAAAAATTATCAACTTGAAGCCTCCAGGGATGGATTCAGAGCCTGCCCCACGAAGTGCTTTGGGTACGGGTGTCTTCTGGAAATAATACCCTGTGCCTGATACGGATGACAAGATTTGGTAATACTCTTGTAATACAAACAGCCAAACACATGCGTTGAAGTACTAGCACCCCAGCTCATTACATGCCATTAGCAAACTTATCTGTCTCTGTCGCGCCGCTTTCCCGCACCTGCTTAAGCGCCAGGGCATATTCTTTGAGGATATTCAATGACCAGTGCAGACGTTCACGGATATAAGGGTCGGAACGCGCATCATTTTCAGCCTCTGCTGCATTAAGAACAGATTCCACATCACGAATAATAACATGTTCCGGTATATAACAAAGACGGCTGTTTTTATAGCTGCTCATACGCAATTCAGCCACCGGATAGGCCCCGCCTGCACCAGCAGAGACGGCAACAATTTGTGCCGGTTTATGCCCCAGTTCCTTTTGGCCAAAAAGCAGAAAAAAGTTTTTCAGACCGGCAGGCACCTGACCATGCCATTCAGGCGTGATAACCACCAGGGCATCACAACTGGCCAGTTGCGCCCGGATTGGAGTCAGGATATCCAGCCATTTCTGTTCACCTTCCCAGACGCCTTCGTCCCATAGAGGCAGGGGATTGCCTGCCAGACTATAGAGCCAGGTTTCAGCACAGATCCCTGCTTCCAGAGTCATTTGAATATGCTTTGCTACTTTCATAGTTTGGGAGTTTTGACGGTGGCTGCCGCTGATAATCGCTATTTTCATACTGCCCTTTCCAGGTCTGATTTAAAGCTAAATTTAAAAACTACCTTAGTGATGGGTACAGAATAGCTTTTATTCAAGTTCCGGTTTTATTTAATCAGCTGGAAAAAATGATCGCTTATTATAATTCCTGCATTTTCACGGCCAATGTTTTATAATTCTCAGACTCTTATCAAACAATTAATTAAAAACATGGCTCCAGTACTCTTTAATAGCAATTTAAAAAGCCTGCCCTTGATCCACCGA
>RCNG010001272.1_pt1 | contig 12478 bp, 7 predicted proteins | sample 2041371 | NCBI WGS metagenome assembly RCNG01 (sample SAMN09708227, study PRJNA481090) | Marine sediment metagenome, whole genome shotgun sequencing project. | biome: marine sediment; feature: ocean; material: sediment; isolation source: Sewage treatment plant 1 marine sediment (STP1) ... | reverse complement strand
CACTTCCTGGGGCCATCACTGGCGAAAAATCTCGCCCGACGGCCCGTTTGACGGAAAAACACTCCACATTCGCTTGATTTGGGACTAGGCCTGAATTACTCCTACCATGGTTTCTCTATGGGGGCCGAGGTGACTCCCCTCATTCAGGCAACGGCCCCGGATCTTCTTTCACGTTTCCGGCCTGGTCAGCGTACCCGATGACCGCAAGGTCACTTGGGTCAAAAACCGGTCTAAACTCTAGAAAGTTGGGGTGGGATCTGTCAACGTTTTTCTCAAAATTCCCGGATGAGGCTCCCACCCCAACCCTTCTGAGACACTAACTCCCCGCCCCGATGATCAAATCCTCGGCCAGTCGTATAACCTTTCAATCCATCTCACCGCCTCAGCATCACTGACCTTGCCAAGATACCGCTGTGTGGTAGCCAGGTTTGCATGCCTCAAGATGACCTTGCTCACGATCTCGATGGGAGTGCCGGATCTCGAGGCGTACGTGGCCGCGTGCCTTCTCAGATCATGCGGTCGCACCTTGACGCCTATCCGGTTGCCCGCCCTTTCCACCACGTTCCTGGCAGCGCCGTACTTGATAGGAAAAATACGACTGTCGCGGTCGAATCCATGTTCTCGAATGTAATCCTTGAGGCGTTGGGCAATCTTCTGAACAATGAATACCACCTCTTCCTCTTTTCCGCTTTTAGGACTTCTGAGAATGAGCTTCTGATCCTGTACGTCTCTCGCCTTGAGCTTCAGCACCTCGCTGACGCGCAGTCCTCCGCGTGCCATGAGCTGCACCATCAAACGATCTCTAACCTTCGGGATTTTGAAGATCATCTCATCAACAGTTTCCTTGTCCAAGGTCTCCCAACGGGCATACTTGGGGGCCCGGAAGAGTTTCCGTAACACAGTGGACTCACATGGATTCTTAAGCTCAGGTTCGCGGGAATCACGGATGAGCGAGAAGAAGGCGGAAAGTGCAGCATACCGACCATGTTTGGTTGACTGTCGCGTACCCTCGGAAAGGTGGGTTAGGAAAGAGAGGGTGTCCTCGGAAGTGATGGAATGGAGATCTCTATCGGGGAACCAAGCGGTAAATCTGCTGAGAAGGTATACGTAGTTAGAGAGCGTGTATTTTTTGTGAATTGGTCCTGTGGTAGCTCAGGCAATACTCGGCAGCCTGTTCGACTTTCATGGTACACCTCCTTTGTTGGGGTTTGAGGGGGACTATCTATTTAGTCGCCGTTCAGAGCCCACATCGCTCACGCAGGCCTTCATCATGTGTCGTCGCCCCCGATCGGAAGATAACGGATTCTGTGCCGTGTATCTTCTACGATTATGATAGCTCCTTTCCGGATTGCATCCGTTGATTGTTCGAGAAGAGTTGATAGCCGATTGATCACTTGGGAGGCTCGGGTATTGCGGAGCCTGAATACGATAACACCCGTGCTCACATCTCGGGAGAAGGCTGCGATTTCTCCAAAATCCAGATCAAACGTAAGTAGGACTCTTTCTTCCGAAAGAGCTTTCGCGAATATCTCCCCATTCGGTAAGGTCTGTAACCCTTCCTCTCTCAGATGTGTTGCCTCGTGCCCTTGCTCTCTTAGCCATTGAGTGACCTTGAGGCTTACGCCCATATCGCAGAGAAAACGCATTTCTTCGCCTTACATTGAATGGACTTCTTCTCGGGTCAGCCACGCGGCATACTCGATCGCCTGTTGAATATCCTCCCTTTCAAGGTCGGGATATCCCTCCAAGATTTCTTCAAACTCCGCACCATGTGCTATCTGACCCACGATGACCGAGACCGGGATTCGCATGCCCCGGATGCAGGCCCTTCCCCCCATGATTTGGGGATCAAAAGTGATACGATCGAACATTTTCTCCACCTCCATTACGCCAGTCTTTCTTGCGGGGACTGCTCTTACGTGTATTCATCAAGAAACAACCCTCATTTAATGATATACCCTGCAGGTCACAATGCCAAGAAGGAGGTTAACTCATTCGGGTTGAGACCTTCAATCTTCGCCAGACTTCATTGACTCAAGACCTTGAGCATACACCTACAGTTTTCGCCCCGCTGGGGTACCCACTAGATGTTGTATGTCAAGCAAGTTGACATTCCCTGGCTCCTACTCTCATTGAGGCAAATCTGCCAACTCTTTCCTCAGATTATCCGGCTCAACCAAAGTGCCTAGCCTCTCGAAGACTTCCTGGGTCTTGGTCAGATACTGAAAGACACGGCATCCGTCGTGGACATTGCGAGCGCAAGATAAAGGGTTCCCGACACCTTTCTTGGACCAACCTGCTCGAGCTTCTCGGACGTGCCGACCACTGGCGGGACGCCGTACGGTTTCATCTGTTCGACCAACGCCGGAATGTTCTTCTGCCACTCCTCCCGCTCCGTGGACTAGAAGTCAGCCATTGAGTATTGCATCTGAACGATGTTTCTCCACCCTGCACAAGAGTTCCTTCAGGGGCGGACCGGCTGTTACAGGGCAAAGAGGCTCATTGTAGGTAATCATATTGATGTTGAGGCGCTCCCAGCCGTCTTTCTCCCCGTACCAGTATCCGTGAGGGGCATGCACCACCCTGGGGTGAAGCCCATCGAAGTGTCTTGCTCTGATTTCCACACGCCCGAGCGGGGTAGCCAAGAAAACCCACTCCCCATCCTCGATTCCCAGTTCCCGTGCAGTATCGGGATGGATATGCAGTTCAGGGTCTGGAGCGTGCTTTCGAAGAGAGGGTATGTTGCGATGGGCGGAGTGGTAGTAGACGATATTTCGGCCTCCGGTGGTCAGTACGAGAGGATAATCTTTGTGTAACTCAGGGGTGCTGACCGGGCTCCTGGCAGGCTCTCGATACGTGGGGAGTGCCTCGATACCGTAGGGGGCCAGGAAATCTGCGCTCAGTGCCACTTTGCCCGTGGGTGTCGCAAACCCGTTCTTCTCGTATGTCTTGTATTCAATGGATGTGCAAGCACTCCCAACCTCCTTGAATTCCGCATAGGTCATTCCGATGGGCTCCAGTCTGTAGCTGAGAGCCTCTTCTACGGTCTTCCAGAATCCTTCCAGACCCATTCGGTTCGCAAGCTCGATGAAGATCTCCTTTTCGTCACGGCATTCGGGGACCGGGTCCACGGCCTTGGGTTGGGCAAAGACGTAGTTCCGCATCAGGAGTTCCTCGATGTCGTCGCGTTCGCTCCAGTGGGCAGGCGGCAGAACGATGTCTGCGATTTCCGTGGTGGGTGTGTGGAAGTAGTCTACGGAAAAAAGAAACTCCAACGCGCTAAGAGCCTCCTTCACCTTTCGGGAATTGGCAAAGGCGCACATGGCATTGTTGGCAAAAAGCCCCATCGCCTTGATCGGATAGGGGCCCGCGTCGAGGATGGCCGGCCAGACGACCTCGGCCGGGTTGGGCAGCAGGCTCAGGAGAGGATAATGCTGCAAGACCAGCATCTTGTTCGCCTGCTCTTCGGGCAGGTTCTTCATCAAGTCGAAGTCCTCCCCGTAACACCACCGGTCTCCTGTGGGGATTCTGAAGTTCACGAGGCCTCCCGGCACCTCCAGGTTTCCCGTCACCGCGGCCAGGATGCACAGAGCCCGGTTCAAAGCAAAGGCGTTGGTGGTATGGCACACACCGGCCAGTCCGACGCCTATGCAGGCAGACTTCGATTCTGCGATGGAAAAGGCGGCTCTTTCGATCTCCTCGGAGGGTATCCAGGTGATCTCGGCACATCGTTCGGGCGTGAAAGGTGCAACGTGCTCTCGGAGTTCAGAAAAGCCTTCTGTCCACTTCTCGACGAACTCTTTGTCGTAGAGCTCGTTCCGGATGATCACGTTCAGGAAACAGAGGGCAAGAGCAACGTCGGTGCCCGGCCTGACGGGCAGCCAATGGTCCGCCTTTTCGGCGAGCGGGATCCTTCGCGGGTCAACCACGATCAGCTTGGCTCCACCCTTCAAGGCCTGCCGCACGTCATTCGATTCGAGGCCGGCCAGGGAGGCTTCCGGATTGTGTGCCCACAAAACGATGCACTTGCTCTGTGCGAAATCCGGGTTCATCAGTGCCGCGAATCCGCATGTTACGTTGGAGCCTACGAAGATGGGCCCGCCACTCATGTTCTGGGTCCCCATCATATTCGGCGAGCCAAAACAGGCAAGAAATCGTTTCTGGATAGGGGGAAGCCCCCTTGTGGTCCCCTGGCCCATGACCACCGACTCGGCACCCCACTTCTCCCGCATCTGGAGAAGCCGCTCGGCTATGATATCCAAGGCCTTGTCCCAGGACACCTCTTCCCAACGTCCATTGCCCCGTCCGCCAAGAGAAACCAGGGGCTGCGTGATCCTGTCCGGATGGTAGATCATTTCCTTTACGGCACGGGCCTTGAAGCACGTGAACCCCCTGCTGAAGGGATGCTCTTTGTCTCCCTTGATCCCTACGATCTTCCCATCTCGAACCTCCACGAGCACGCCGCATCGGGAATGGCACTCAAAGCAAAGCGTCCGAACGGTTTTTTCAGACATGCTGTGCCTCCTTTCTTCCTGTGCAGAAGGTTTTGTGGATGCGAGATTAACTGTATCGCCGACCGCCTATTCTCAAACTGGCAGTTAGTACATTTCATCTCGAGACCTTCAATCCTTGTCAGACCTCAGTGACTCAAGAACGTGAGCATAAGGTTGGAGTTTTCGCCCGCTAAGGCGGCTACCAGATGTTGTATGTCAACCAAGTTGACATCGGCCTATTCAAGTTGATGTCGGCAATTCAGCCAATTCCTTCCTCACCTCTTCGCGCTCGATGAAGGAGCCGATGTGTATGTACCCGGTGGACCATTGAAACTTCGTAATCACTTAATCTTTAAGCCTCTGCCTCAATTCTCTCTTTAGAACCTTGCCGGCAGCGCTTACTGGTATCTCATCGATAAAGAACAACTCGCGGATGTGCTTGTATTTGGCCACCTTTTCGTTCACGAAGTCCCGTATTTCCTCAGGAGCAGCTTGCTTGTCCGGTTTGAGTTGAATGAATGCCACCGGTATCTCACCACCCTTCTGATCTTCCCTCCCCACAACGGCACAGTGGCCCACCTTCGGGTGTTCGAACAGGATCTCCTCCAACTCCCGGGGATAGACGTTGTGTCCCTTGTAGATGATCATGTCCTTCTTGCGATCCGTGACGTAGAAGTAGCCGTCTTCGTCGTAGCAGCCTATGTCGCCGGAGTGCACCCAGTCGTCGATGAAGACCTGGGCTGTCTCCTCAGGCTTCTCCCAGTAGCCCAGTGTCACCTGCGGGCCCTTGTAGCATATCTCCCCCTCTTTCCCTGGAGGCAATGGTTCCCCGGTCTCGAGGTCGATCACCTTGGCATAGGTATCGGAGAGCGGGATTCCCACCGAACCGGCCTTCAGGCCCTCACGCGTGGGAGGATTGAACACACCCGCGCAGACAACCTCCGTCATTCCGCATCCTTCCATGACCACTCCTGAAAAGCTCTCGAGCATCTGTTCGAGAATCGGTACGGGCAGAGGCGCCGCACCGGAAACCGCAAGCCGCACCCCGGACATATCCACCTTCTCGAACTCCGGGTCCTGCACCATGGGTATGAAGAGCTGGGGGGCCCCGCCCACCATATCCGCCTTGTACTTCTCAATGGCGCCGATATATTCCGCCGCGGAGAAGCGGGGAAAGACAATCATGGTTGCTCCCATATATACCGGGTTGTTCAGATACCCGATCGTTCCCATGGCATGAAACCACGGGGGAACCACAAGCATGGTCATTCCCTCGTCCATAGGTTGTGGCGCGCCCCCCAGTTCGCTCTCGACCAGGGACAGGTCCGGGCGGAGAATCCCGTCGCTATAGCTGACGTCTCCGCCCATGATCCAATGGCAGATCTGAATCACGTTGACCACCGCGTTATAGTGCGAAACCATGACCCCTTTCGGCAGGCCTGTGGTTCCTCCCGTGTAGGCCAGATGGGCAATGTCTTTCTTCGGTTCGATTTCCTCGTTGATCGGATCCGTGTCCCCCTCGTCCAGCAACTCGAGAAAGTCATCTCCCTTCTCAATGGGCTGTTTCGTGAGGCCCTTCACTGGCGCGGAGACGGGCGGACACGCATCCACAAGACTCGTCACGATGAGGTTCTTGACTCCCGTATTGCCCAGGATATTGTCAAAAACCCCTGCTAGCAGATCCAGGGTTATCAACGTTGTCACGCCTGCGTCATTGAGTTGATGTTCGAGCTCCCTCTCCCCGGCAAGAGGGGAGCAGGGCACGAATATGGCCCCCAGCTTGATGATTGCGTAATAGGCGATCGCGAACTGCGGACAGTTGGGAAGATGGATAGCCACCCGGTCTGCCTTGGCGACCCCCCTCGCTCTGAGCGCGTGGGCGAACTTGTGGCTCAGGGTCAGGAATTCCTGATAGGTGAGTTCCATGCCGGAAAATCTCATTGCAACTCTATCCGGAAATCTTGCGGCAGTAGAGTTGAGGAATTGATATATCGGCATCACGGGATAGTGTAAGGATTTTGGCCTTCCCTTTGGCCATGCCTTGAAGTTCTTCTTTTCCTCCATGACGACACCTCCATTTATTGTTAATTTGTGAATTCACTTAATGAGACGTCTTAGCCCCTAGTTCGCCAAATTATTGATTGTCAAGAAGCTTCCCTCGTGAATTTGTGATTACTAACTCATGAGGGGCTGTCCAAAGAAACGTCACGAGGGGCTGAAGGTTCCATGTTGAACTCTGCAATCAAATGAGAGGTTCAACGACTACCGCTGTTGAGCATGAATCTGCAGTCTTCTGCTCTCCGGAACGACCACAAGATGTTGTTTGCTGGACATTTCCACGCCCGAGGCTGCCGTACCCCGGAAGGTGTCCTTTCTCAACTCGATTCATATATTCCCTTCCTTCTCTTTCCAGTATGGCGCTTTGATCAGCTTCTTCAGAATCTTTCCTGTGTCGGTCTTGGGAAGATCGGATACGAAATCCACGGTACGAGGGACTTTGTAGCTGGCCAGATGCTCCCTGCAATAATCGATGATCTCTTCAGCTGTGGCCGATTTCCCTTCTTTAAGCACAACCACTGCCTTGACTTGCTCGCCCCACTCGTCATCGGGAACCCCGATTACTGCGGACTCCAGTATCTTTCCATGCCTGTAAAGAACTTCTTCGATTTCCGCTGGATAGATGTTCTCCCCTCCACTGATGATCATGTCGAATTTTCGATCAACCAGGTAGTAGAACGCATCCTCATCCATCCTTGCCATGTCGCCAGAAGAAAACCAGCCATCCTTGAATGATGCCTTGGTTGCCTTTTCGTCCTTGTAGTACTCCGAGACAGCACTCTTCGGGTCGGTCCGTAGCCGAGTGACAAGCTGTCCGACCTCTCCCTGGCCAACCTCATTGCCCTCTTCATCGACCAGCTTGACTTCGATGTTGGGGAGAGCTCTCCCCACAGACCCTGGCCGTTTGAGCTGTTCCTCTGGTGCGAGATAGGTCACTACCGCGGTCTCCGTCCCCCCGTACACTTCGTGGAGGCCGGCATTGTTGAAGTTTCCGATAATCCACTCCTTCGTGGGAAAGGGGATCGGTGCCGACGACTGCATGAGGGACTTCATCGAGGAGTTGTCATACTTGTCAAATACCTCCGAAGGGAGGTTTTTGAGCCGATGGTACATCGTGGGCACCATAGAAGAGAATGTGACTTTATACTTCTCGATCAGTCGAAGAGCTTCTTCGGGATCGAAACGTTCCATCACTACCACGGTGTGGCCGACGTAGTGCGCGATGCTCGAGCTAACTATGGCATTGATATGAAACAATGGCATGGTGAGGAGTTGAACGGTATCCTCATCCATGCGTAGGAGAGCTGGAAATAGGGTCGCCTTGGTCGGCCAGTCCCCATGACGCGTCACAGCCCCTTTGGGAAATCCGGTAGTGCCTGAGGTGTAACCTATGTAAAAGGGGTCTGTGGGAGCGTTCCTGACGCCTGGCTCTGAGCTGGACGCCTCGACGAGTATGCTCCGGTAATCGAGCATGTTCCAGGGAGCTTTCTCCCCTATGAGTATGTACCTCCCCCTCACGATACTCTCGAGGTCGGCCTTTACCGGGGCAAGTTTTTCCGCAAACTCCTCGCTGACCACTACCACGCCTGACTCGGAGTTCTTGATTACGTGTCTCATCTCCTCAGGTGCAAATCGCCAGTTGACGGGCACATGGACAAGTCCCGCCTTGCACAGACCATGAACGATCTCAAGGTATTCAGTTGAGTTTCGGAGGATCACCGACACCTTGTCGCGAGACCTGAGTCCCAGCGATGTTATGGCATTGCCGAAACGAGCAGCCCGGTCATTGAGATCCCGATAGGTGGTGATCTTGTCCCTGAAGATGATGGCCGGCTTTTCTGGGAACGCCTCGGCGTTCTGCTTTAGCTTAGCCCCTAGGTCCATTTGGAGTACCTCTTCTTGGTTTCTTGAAGCGAACAGCGTGTGTTTTTGGCCTGACTTGCTTCTGGCAGCTACGACCACTTCCTTGGGTTATTTCCTGATCTTCACGGCAAGATCTTCACGTCCAATCGATTCTTGACATCCTCAATACGAGAGTCTCAGTCCTCGCCAGAAGTAAGTGACTTAACAACTTGAGCATTAATATGTAGTTTTTCCCCGATGAGACATCTACCAGATGTTGTATATCAACCCCTTGTCGCTCTTGGTGGGGGCCAGAGCCCGATGGGGCTCACGTCAGCTCATCCAGAAGGGCCTTCGCCTCCTTCACGGCCGGGGTGTCAAATCCTTCCGTGAACCACTCGTGGATTGGTGCTAGTAATTCGCGGCCCTGGTCTTTTAGGCCCTGCTGCTGCCAAAGACGCGCAAGACTCGTGGCCGCACAAAGCTCCCAGAACTTCGCGCTCTGAGTTCGCGCTATCTCGAGCGCATTGCGGAAGGACTCCTCCGCCACTGCTTGGTCGGCAGGTGTACGAGCGAGAAGCAACTCCCCCTTCACGCGATGCAATTCTGCCTCCGCATGGCGTTCGCCTGTCTTGGTCACGAATTCCATTGCTTCGGCCACAACAGCGAGACCTTCCTCTACTTGCCCAGCTCTACTGTGTGCCCAGGCCAACTTGGCAAGTACCCACGACGATTGCATCACACCGCCCATCGCCCGTAAGCCCTTGAAAACTGAGCGTATTTTTGCGATTCCATCCAGCAGCTGTCTCTCCTCGGTGAGAGCCTGGAAACGATGCAAGGTTCCCCATCCTAGATAGAATCGAAACCCATGCTCGTCCGAGAGAGCGATCAGTGCGTCCGCCATCTTCAGGGAAGCCTGTGAGTCTCCACGCTCCAAGTGAACGCGGCCGAGACTGAAAAGGGCTGTTGCCTCACTGAAGGGATGAGACAGCTCCTGCGCCAGGGCGAGCGCCTCCCGTGCCCTTGCGATGGCCTGATCCGGATAGCCGAGGGACACCAGCGTCCAGCCTAAGTAAAACAGCGCCCATACGCCGGCATTCGCCGAGGCCTGAAGGTATTCGTGGCCCCGGTGTTTCTCGGGGTCGTAGAGGCGGAGGCCCTCCTCCGCATGCTCCAGGCCCTGGGAGAACTCTCCCCTCCAGTAGAGTGTTACGGCCATGGCGACCATCGCGGTCTGCAGTTGACGCGGATTACCTGTTTCGCGAGCCAGACGGAGCAGCTCCTCTGCAAGACAACGCGACTTGTCATGCTCCGCCCGGGTCAGCTGGATTACCCGCAGTTCATTCAACGCGTCAAACAACTGTGAAGTATCATTAAGCTGCTCAGTAAGATCGCGTGCACGGACATAAGCATGGTCCGCTTCGACGGACGGAAAACCCTGGGTGGCGACAAAGGCCTGACCCAATATCATCTGCAAGGGCAGCTCCAGCTCCTTATGCTCCCGTGTTTCGGGCAGTGTCCTCACCAGTTCCACCGCCCGGCTGAGCTGGTCGATCGCCTCCTCATAAGCAGAACGCTTGACCGCCTGCTTTCCGGCCAGGTGCAGGTACTTGACCGCCTTCGGTGTATTCGCACTGCTCCCATAATGATGGGCCAAGAGTTCGTAGTACTCTTCAAGTCGCTCCGAATAGAGGTCCTCGATTGCCTGACCGATCTTCTCGTGTATCTCCTTCCTACGCTTCAAGAGCAGACTGTTGTACGCCACTTCCTGCGTGAGAGCATGTTTGAATATGTATTCCAGTTCGGGAAAGAGTTGCTTTTCGTAGATGAACTCCAAGCCTTGCAGGTTGAGAAGGGAGCTCTTCAGGTCTTCGCGCATCCCCGTGATTGTCTGCAGGATACGATAAGCAAACTCTCTGCCTATGACTGAGGCCACTTGTATGATCCGTTTCAAATTTTCCTCGATCCGGTCCATGCGTGCGGCGATAATTCCTTGAATAGTATCTGGCACCTCGATGTCCGAAGGCTTTCGTGTCAGCACAAACTGATGATTCTTCTTCTGTATGGATCCGTTTTCGATTAGATTGTGTGTAAGCTCTTCCACGAATAGGGGGTTCCCTCCGGCTCTTCCGAGTACAAGTCCAGCGATCTCCGGTGCGACGTCTCCCCCCTCGAGGATTGCCTGAATCAACTCGGCACTGGTCTGCACCGAGAGCTGGCCAAGGCCAATCTTGCCGTAGTATGACTTGCTGCCCCAAGTGTGTGTGTACTCCGGCCGGTAGAGGAGAATAAGGAGGATTCGGGCAGTCGGCAGGAAACCGATTAAGTAATCAAGGAACTCCTCGGTTGTCTTGTCGATCCAGTGGAGGTCCTCTACGGCGAGGATGAGCGGCTTCCTCTGGCTCTCGCGTATGAGCAGGTCACGGATCGCCTCGAAGGTGCGCTCTCTTCGTTTCTGGGGGTCAAGTTGTAGGTATTGCTCATCTTCGACCTCCAGGGACAGGACCTCACACAGAGCAGCCGGGACGATCGCCGCGTTGTCTTCCAATTCCCGAAGCTTCTCCCGCACCTTCTTCTTCGTTGCCTCCCGATCCTCCTCTTCGATGTCGAAATACGCCTTCAGGACATCCAAAATCGGTAAATAGGGCATCGACCCGCCGTAGTGGAGGCATCGACCTTCGAGGAAGGAGTATTCTTCCTCGGGGAGGGTTACGCGCAGTTCGAGCAGGAGCCTAGATTTCCCCACTCCTGCCTCGCCTACGACCCCAATGACCTGCCCGGAGCCAGATTGTGCTTTCTCAAACGCCTCCCTGAGGGCCTCGATCTCCTTGCTTCTGCCTACGAACCTCGTAAGCCCCTTGGCCACTGCAGCCTCTATCCGCGTCTCCACCTCGGTTGGCCGAATTAGCTCGTATGCCTCCTGCGGCTCCTCCTTGCCCTTGACCTCTACCCGGCCAAGGGAAGTGAACTGGAAGAAGTCCCTACTCAGCCTATGCGTATGACCGGAGACAAGCACCGAGCCAGGATTCGCCATATCCTGCATCCGGTGGGCTAGATTCGTGGTATCCCCCACCGCCGTGTAATCCATCCTGAGATCATCCCCGATACTTCCCACGACCACCGAGCCTGAGTTGAGGCCAATCCGCATCCTGAACTCGGCCCCATGTTGCCCCTTGATCTTCTCTCCGTACCCCTCGATCGCCTTCTGAATAGACAGGGCTGCGTGACAACCCCTCTGAGCATGATCCTCATGAGCCACAGGCGCCCCAAAGAGTGCCATCACTCCATCACCGGTAAACTGGTTGATGGTCCCCTCATACTTGTGAATCTCATCCATCAGGATCTTGAAGCACCCATCCATGATCTGGTGGACTTCCTCGGGATCGAGGTTCTCGGAGATCGAGGTGTAGTTCGCCACATCCGCGAAGAGGACCGTCACGAATTTCCTCTCGCCCTCGATGGAACTACGGGTAGTGAGGATCATATCGGCGAGGTATTTCGGGGTGTAGGATTGAGGTTGGGAGTAGTCGATTGGAAGAGTGTCTTTGGGCTTGCTCAAGTCATGGCCGCATTCACCACAGAACTTCTCGATCCCCTTGAGCAATGACTCGCACTCGGGGCATCGCAGAGTGAGTCTTTTCCCACACTCTATGCAGAATTTCTTTTCAGAGTCGTTCTCAAGGCCGCACTGAGGGCATTTCATCCCGGCGCTTCCCGCATGGAGGATAGGTGGGAGTGGCTCGGGGTGCTGGTGCTTCGGAGTGTTCTAAACTCTAGAAAATAAAGATAAAAGAGTCAATGATTTCTTTTCGTTTCGCAGGGTTGGAGCATCGTGAATAGGGATTGATGGCCCATGTCTACGGAATTGGCCCTTGTATAGCTCCTTTGCGATCGTAAATTAAATATACGGAATCTCGGGCTACCCAAAGGGTGATTCCCGTTGTCAATACCCTTATTTTTCAGTGAGTTATATTGCCCTTAATGTGTTGGCACGGCCGTTGCTCTACCCTGTGATCAAACAACAAACCCAAGCACGGAGGACAGGCAAATGAGAACGGACGGACAGACACTCAGAGGAAACGAGA
>RCNG010001270.1_pt1 | contig 12485 bp, 9 predicted proteins | sample 2041371 | NCBI WGS metagenome assembly RCNG01 (sample SAMN09708227, study PRJNA481090) | Marine sediment metagenome, whole genome shotgun sequencing project. | biome: marine sediment; feature: ocean; material: sediment; isolation source: Sewage treatment plant 1 marine sediment (STP1) ... | reverse complement strand
CTGAAGGTTCCCTTGGATTTTCTGCCCCGGGTGGAGTTCCCCTTCATCGCCGTATGGATTCCCTATCAGGGCGGCATTCCTTCAGAAAATGAGCGAGAGATCGTGCGTCCCATCGAGGAAGTGCTGGCCACCCTGGGTGGCGTCCAGCAGATCTTCAGCTACAGCGACGCGAACGACGTCCAGGTTGGCGTGACCTTCGACTGGGGGCGGGACGTGAACCTGCTGCGGATGGAGGTGAAGGAAAAGATCGACCAGATCCGCGGCGAGTTGCCTCCCGACATTCCGCAGATCTTCCTGTTGACCTTCAACACCAATGACATCCCCATCATCGAGGGGAGGATCTCCGCCAAGGGCCGGGACCTTTCCGAAAGCTGGGACCTGATCGACCAGAAGATCATCAGCCCCCTGCAACGCATTCCCGGTGTGGGGCGGGTGAACATCGACGGAGTACTGCCGACGCAGGCTTCGGTGTACTTGCGGTTCGACAAGATCATGGAACACAACGTCGACGTGAACAACCTGTTCGCCGAACTCGAAGCCGCCAACGTGGAATTGACGGTGGGAAGGGTCACCGACAGGGGCCTGCGATATGACCTGCGCACGGTCAGTGGTCTGCGCGGGGTGGAGGACCTGCGGGAACTTCCCATCAACAGCCGGGGCCTGCGACTGAGAGATGTGGCTGAGGTCATCTATGGCGCTCCGGCCCTCCACTATGGCCGGGTGCTCAACCGCGAGCCGGCCATCGCCTTCTGGATCCAGAAGGCCTCCGGTTACAACACGGTGGAGGTCTGCCGGGCCGTCGAAAAGGAACTGGAAAGGATCAACCAGGATCCGACCTTGCAGGGCATCAACAGCTTTTCGTTTTTCAACCAGGCCGACCAGATCACCGACTCCTTGCGCAGCCTCCTGCAGGGCGGGCTTTTCGGTTCCATCCTGGCGGTGGCCATTCTGTACCTGTTTCTGCGGCGTTTGAGCATGACCTTGGTGGTGTCCATCGCCATCCCCATATCCATTCTGGGCACCTGCATCTTCCTGTTCCTGTCCGGACGCAGCCTCAACGTGTTGACCATGATGGGCCTGATGCTCGGGGTGGGCATGCTGGTGGACAACGCCGTGGTGGTGCTGGAATCCATCCACCGGCGACAGCACGCCGGGGCCTCGCCCTTGTCGGCTGCCGTGCGCGGCACCAAAGAGGTTGGACGGGCCATCGTGGCTTCGACACTGACGACCATCATCGTCTTTGCGCCCATCGTGGTCAGCAAAGACGATGAAATGGGGGTCTGGCTGGGTGAGGTGGGGGTGACCATCAGCGTGACTCTGCTGCTTTCCCTGCTGGTGAGCCTGACGGTGATTCCCGCCCTTTCGGTCAAGATGACCCGCAGCGGATCCCTGGAACAGGACGCCCGCTGGCTGGTCTGGTTGAAGCGACACTATCTACGCGTCCTGCGCTGGACGGCGGTCCGTCATCCCATCATCACCGCCTTGGTGATCGTTCCGCTGGTCCTGGCGGCCACCGTCGGGGCCATGAAAATCACGAATTTCAAGCCCGATGCCATGGGCGACCAGGGCATCCGCCGGGAGAGCCTGTATATCTCCTGCGAATTCACCGGGCCGGTGGACAAGTACACCTCCCAGGACATGGTGGGGGTCGCCACCCAGTATCTGGAAGGTCGACGGGAAGACCTGGACATTCGCGATCTGTATTCCTATTACGTGGCCGACGGCGGAGGCATCACGCTGTTTTTCAATGAGGGCGTCGTGTCGGACGATTTTTACCAGGTGGTGCGCGAGGATCTCCGCGAAAACCTCCCGGTGCAGGCCGGTCTCGAATACCGGTTTGGCGGGGATGAGGGTCAGGACTCCGGAGCGAAGACTTTTGCGGTGACCATTTCAGGTGAAGAAACCGAATTTTTGCAGGAGTTCGCCGACGAGGCCAAGCGTCGGTTGGGTCTGATCGAGGGCATCGGGGACCTGAAAAGCGACAGCGACGAGGGCAAGTCCGAGATCCAGGTACAGGTCGATCCGGACCTGGCCGGACGGTACGGCATCTCCCCGGCCACCGTTTCCCAGATCATGGGATTGACCTACCGGGGTGTCCAGCTTCCCCGTCTGCAGACGGGGGAAAAGGAAATCGATCTGGTGGTTTCTCTGCTGCCGGAAGATCGCGAATCCATCGAGAATCTTTCCCTGCTGACCGTGGGCGCCGTCGACGGCCGCCCCGTTCAGCTCAACCAGATCGCCGATTTCCAGTTCGGCAAGAGTCCCGAACGCATTTTTCGCCGGGACCAGCGGACCGGGGTCACGGTTACCGGTACCTGGGAGGGGGACCAGCTGGACGACGCCCTGGCCATCATCCGGCAGATCATGGATGGGATGGACCTGCCTTTCGGTTACAGCTGGAACTTCGGCAACGAGATCATCCGCGCCCAGCAGCAGCAGGGGGAAATGGGCATGAACATGCTGCTGGCTTTGGCGTGCGTCTTTTTTGTCATGGCCAGTCTGTTCGAGTCGTTACTGTACCCGATGGTGGTGATGGGCACAGTACCCTTCGCTTCCCTGGGCGTGTTCTGGCTGATGATGGCCACCGGTACGCCCTTTAATATCATGGCCATGATCGGAATGGTGATTCTCATCGGGATCGTGGTGAACAACGGCATCGTGCTGGTCGATTACATCAACGCACGCCGACGGTCGGGTCTTTCCCTTGACGAGGCCATCGTCCAGGGATGTACCGACCGCCTGCGGCCGATTCTGATGACCGCGGGCACCACCATCCTGGGTCTTTTGCCGCTGGCGGTTTTCCGCGGGGCCCACGTGGGGGATGCCGAATATTACCCCATGGCCCGGGCCATCAGCGGGGGGCTGGCCTCCAGCACTTTGCTAACTCTGCTGGTGATGCCGACCTACTACCGGCTGGCCACGCTCTGGTTCGATCGCCTCCTAACCGGACTGCGCCAGTGGTCCGGAAAGGGCCGAGCCGCCCGGCTTACCGACGGGGGATCCCTCTACGATTGAAAGTTGATTGAAATTGCCAATGCAGGGGTCCGTGAGTATATTTCCGCGCAGCAGGGAGGGAGACTTGTCCGGTCCGGACAGTCATCCCTTTTGTTACTTGCCCAACCGGTCGGCTTTCCGGCCAATTTCGAGTGAAAAAGGTGGATGATTTTTATGTATGCACATAATCCCATGGATCGAGTCGCCATCTTCATAGATGGGGAAAATATTCACTATAGCGCCAAACATTTGAACATGCGGTTGGACTACCTCAAGCTATGCCGCAAGCTCCGGGGCGATCGCCGTTTGTTGCGGTCGTATTTCTACACGGCTGTCAGTAACCAATCCGAAGGAAAAATCGACTTCATCAATTTCCTTAAATTGAACGGATTCACGGTCGTGACCAAGGAGATCAAATCCTTCAATGACAATGAAGGCAGCAGCCGGAACGTGCGTGGGGCTCTTGACATGGAAATGGCCATCGACGTGCTCGAGCTGGTCGATCATCTGGATACGGTCATTCTTTGCACAGGCGACGGCGATTTCCGGTCCCTGGTATTGGCTCTCGGCCGGCGCGGCATCCACGTCGAGGTCTGCGCCTTGCGGGAAATGACCAGCACGGATCTGATTGCCACGGCCGATGCCTATACGGACCTGGCCAGCCTGAAGGACGAGATCGCCCTGGCCGGAGCACCCGCTCCCCACCGCGACATCAAGAATGAGTTGCCGCCTGCCGAAAGCGACGACTTCAACTCCTTCAAGGTGCAGGATACGAGTTTCGATTTCTGACCGGAATCCTGTCCTGTCACCACCAAGCTCACCTGGCCCGGCCATGACAATGGCCGGGCTTGTTTTTATGTTTTGAACCGGGTCAGGTTTTGTCGAGAGCTGCGAGTATGAGTTCCCGGTAGCGTCTCTGGATGAGTCTGGTCAGAACTCCGGCCGAGCCGCAGCCCACGACACGGCCGTCGATGCTGACCACGGGCAGGACCTCACGAACGCTGGAGGCGGTGAACACCTCGTCGGCCGCTTCGAGGTGACTGCGGTCAAGGTCCTTTTTGATCACCTTGATGTTTTCGGCGCCCGCGATGTCGAGAATGCGTTCGCGGGTCCGTCCGGCCAGGAAGCCGCCGCTGCGGACCGGGGTGAACAGTTGGCCGTCAATGACCAGGAAGAGATTGCTGATTGCGCCTTCGAGTAGGAAGCCGCCCTGGTCGGTGAGAATCGCCTCGGGACAACCGGCGGCAGCGGCCCGGCGCAGGGCCCTGAGGGTGGCCAGTGAGTTGAGGGTTTTCAGGGCGGGGAAATTGCCGCGGGCAAATGTAGGATCCAGGGTGACCACAGGAATGCCTTCGTCTTGCCAGCGCTCCAATTCCGGTCCGATGGGAGCGAGAGTGACCAGGACGGTTGACTTGATGGAATCCAGGCCGGCCAACGGCAGAGGATGGTCCGGGTCGCCCCCGCGGCTGACAGTGATCCGGAGGCGGCCGTCCTGTTTTGTCAGTCCATTGACCTCGGCAAGGCGTGTGGCTATAGCGGCGAAGTCCGCCTCGGCCAGGGGCAGGGGAAGGTCCAGTTCCCTGGCGTGGCGCTTTAACCTGCGGCAATGGGCCGCGATATCCGCCGGACGGCCCCCATACAGGCGCAAGGTGGTGTAGATCCCGTCCCCGTACAGGAATCCTCCGTCCCAGACCGAGATAACGGCCGCAGTTGCGTCGACGTACTTCCCGTTCAGATAGACAATCATATCCGTCCTTTGGTCACTGGCCTTTCCAGAGGGTCCCACAGCCGCTCAATTGTGGCAACAGGGCAGTGGCATGGGGTTTTATCGCAGTCGATTATCGTCTTGTTGACACGATCAAACTGTTTGTTATTTTTGCAACAAATGGGATCACCTCGGTCCGCCTTGAAAGCCTCCTGGGGCTTTTGGCCCGGACCGGTGTCGTTCATGCACAGGGAGCCTTCATGTTCGAACAGTTCATTCCCGTCCTGATGGTCCTGGGCGTTGCGATGGGTTTTGCGGCCCTTTTCCTGGGCCTCAGTTTCTGGCTTGGGCCCAAGCGACCGAACCTGCTCAAGGATTCGACCTACGAATGCGGCATACCGGTGCGGGGGACAACCCAGATCCGGTTCTTCGTCCGGTTTTTCCTGGTCGCCCTGTTTTTCCTTCTTTTTGATCTCGAAGCGGTCTTCCTCTATCCCTGGGTCATTCTCTACCAGGGGATGCTCGCTGCCGGACAGGCGACCTTCGCCCTGGCGGAAATGGGAGCCTTCGTACTGGTCCTGCTGGTCGGTTTCGTCTACATCTGGAAGAAAGGCGGGCTCGAATGGCAGTAGATCTCGAAAGCCCCAGTAATTTCATCACCACCCGCTTGAGGCAGGCCGTCAACTGGGGCCGGAAATACAGCCTGTGGCCCCTGCCCTTCGGCGTGGCCTGCTGCGCCATCGAGTTCATGAGCACCGTGTCGTCCTACAACGACATCAGTCGTTTCGGCGCCGAGCTGGTCCGATTTTCGCCGCGGCAGAGTGACCTGATGATCATCGCCGGCACCATCAGCTACAAGCAGGCGCCCATCCTCAAGACGATCTACGAACAGATGGCTGAACCCAAGTGGGTTATCGCCATGGGGGCGTGCGCCAGCAGCGGCGGTTTCTACAACAACTACAGCACGCTGCAGGGGGCAGATCGGGTCATTCCCGTCGACGTTTATGTCGCCGGATGCCCTCCGACTCCCGAGAATCTTTTGTTCGCCCTGACCCAGATCCAGGAAAAGGTCGAGAAAGAGGGCCTGGTGACCGCCGCCGAGCGCCACTCGAATCGGGCGGAGGCCTGACCATCCGGAATATCCTCTAACGACGCGGCGTCCCGGAACCATCGGTCCGACGACCGCCGCAAGGACGGAAGAGCATGAGTCAGAAGCTGGTCGCAAGACTGCAGCAGGAATTCGCCACCGATGTCCGGCCCGTGGTCAACCCTCACGGTGACGAGTCGGTCATTGTCGGTAAAGAAAAACTGACCGAAGTGTTGACCCATCTGCGGGACGTCGAGGGCTGTGAACAGCTGTCCGATGTGGTGGGAGTCGATTACCCGGACCGGGACCAGCGGTTCGAGGTCAATTACCTGCTGCGCTCCTGGAAAAACGATCACCGAATCATCGTCAAGGTCAAAGCCGAAGAAGACGAATCCGTGCCCACGGCCACTGGCATCTACCGCAGTGCCGACTGGCACGAACGCGAGGTGTACGACCTGCTGGGTGTACCCTTCGCCGGACATCCGGATCTGAGGCGCATCCTTTGCCATCACGAATTCGAGGGTCACGCCCTGCGCAAGGATTATCCCATCGAGCAGGGGCAAGAGTGCTCCCGGCCGGAAAACCTTTTCACCGATCAGGATATCGCCGCCGCGGCCCAGCGGGCCACCAATCTGGTGGCCGATCTGGACGGGCCCGTGGACGAAGTGCACCCCAGCGATCTGTTGACCGTGAACGTGGGGCCAAGTCACCCCGCCACGCACGGGGCCCTGAGGGCCGAACTGCTGCTCGATGGCGAGACCATCCTGGAGGCCCGCACCGAGATCGGCTACATCCACCGGTGCTTCGAGAAGGAATCCGAGGACCACACCTGGGCCCAGGTGATGCCCTACACCGATCGCCTGAACTACTGCTCAGCCATGCTCAACAACAGCATCTACGCATCGGCGGTGGAAAAGTTGATCGGGGTCGAAGCCACGCCCCGGACCCAGGCCATCCGGGTGATCGTCAGCGAATTGTCCCGTATCATCGACCACCTGGTCTGTATTTGCGCCAACCTGGTCGATATCGGCGCCCTGACGAACTACTGGTACCTGTACAACGTTCGCGAAAGCATTTACGAATCCCTCGAGAAGCTTTGCGGGTCCCGTCTCACCACGAACTATGCGCGCATCGGCGGCATGAGCCACGATCTGTATGACGGTTTCGATGCCGAGATCCTGACCAAGCTGACCCAGCTGGACGACTGCATCAAGGACGTGATGGATCTGATCGCTCGCAATCGCATCTTCCTGGACCGCACCGTCGACGTGGGTGTCATCAGTCAGGCCGATGCCTTGAGTTTCGGTTTCACTGGACCCTGTCTGCGCGCCACCGGTCTGGAATACGATCTGCGCAAGACCGCGCCCTACTGGGGATACGAGAAATACGACTTCGCCATTCCCACAGGTACGACCGGGGATACCCACGACCGCATCATGGTGCGGATGGCCGAGATGGTTCAGAGTCGTTCCATCATCGTGCAGGCCATGGAGAATTTGCCTGACGGGCCCCTGAACGTGGACGACCACTCGGTGGTCCTGCCTCCCAAGGACAAAGTGTACGGCAGCATCGAAGGCGTCATGAACCAGTTCAAGCTCGTATACGAGGGCATCCAGGTGCCCGCGGGCGAAGCCTACGGCTTTGGCGAAGCCGCCAACGGGGAGCTGGGCTTTTTCGCCGTCTCCGACGGCACCGGCCATCCCTACCGGCTCAAGGTGAGGCCGCCGTGTTTTCCAATATTTTCTTCTTTTGCATTCCTGACCGAGGGCGGAATGATTCCCGATGCCGTCGCGACTCTCGGCAGTCTGAACATTATCGCCGGCGAGCTGGACCGTTGAACGTCCGGTTCCCATGGAAGGTTGTTCGTCGATGAGCAAGCCCGTGAATGAACAGATCGGCTTCACCCTGTCGCCTGAATCCGCGGCCAAGGTCGAGGACCTGATCGCGCGCTACCCGACCAAGGCCAGCGCCCTGATGCCCTGCATCTGGGTGATCATGGACGAGATGGGCTACGTGTCCGAAGGTGGCGTGGATTTTCTGACCGCCAAGCTGGAGCTGACCCGGGCAAGGGTTCACGAAGTCTTGAGTTTTTACACGATGTTTCGCACGGAAGCACAGGCTGAATATACACTTCAGATCTGTCACAACATCAGCTGTCACATCATGGGTGCGCGGCCGATCATTGCCCATCTGGAAAAAAGGCTGGGGATCCGGCTGGGTGAAACCACCCCGGACGGAAAATTTGCCCTGGAGGGGGTCGAGTGCCTCGGCGCCTGTGGATTGGGGCCGTGCCTGCAACTGGGCAAACACCTTTACGAGCACCTCACGCCCGAAAAGACCGACGATCTGCTGGATAGTCTGCGCAAGGGCGTGGTGCCCCGGGCGGACACTGACCGTGAACTGCAGGCTGGAGGGGAGATAAGTTGACCACCAGCGACTACAACATGCTCTCGGCTAGATTCGGACGCTCCGACGGCCACCTGCTGTCGGTGTACGAAGCCGAAGGCGGCTACAAGGCTCTGCGCATGGCGGTGACCATGCCGCCGGCGGAGATCCGTGACGTGGTAAAGGAGGCGGGGTTGCGCGGCCGCGGCGGCGCGGGATTCCCGACCGGTGTCAAGTGGGGCTTCGTGCCCGAAGGTTCCGAAGAAGTCTACTTTTTTGTCAACGCCGACGAGAGCGAGCCGGGCACCTTCAAGGACCGCTTCTGTCTGGACTACGATCCGCATCAGACTCTTGAGGGAACCATCATCAGCTGCTTCGCCGTGCAGGCCAAGCTGGCCTTTATTTACATTCGCGGCGAGTTCGGCTGGCTGGTGGACCGCGTCCAGGCGGCCGTCGACGAGGCCTACGCCGCCGGTTATCTGGGCAAAAACATCCTCGACAGCGGGTTTGATCTGGACGTCATCGTGCACAAGGGAGCCGGCGCCTATATCTGCGGCGAGGAGACGGGACTGATTAATTCGGTGGAAGGCGTGAAGGGCCAGCCCAAGATCAAGCCCCCTTTTCCGGCGGTGTCCGGATTCCTGGATAAACCCACCATCGTCAATAACGTGGAGTCGGTGGCATCGGTACCCTTCATTATCAACAACGGGGCCGAGGCCTACAAAAAATTCGGGACAGAAAAATCCTGCGGCACCAAGCTCTGGTCCGTCAGCGGACCGGTGAAAAATCCCGGCGTCTACGAGGTGCCCCTGGGCATGCCCTTCAAGGAGTTTTTCCACGACTACCTGGGAGGGATGGCCGAAGGCGAGGAACTCAAGGCCGTCATCGTCGGTGGCAGTTCGGTTCCCGTACTGCCCGCAGACGAGATAATGAACTGCAACCTCGATTACGAATCGCTGACGAACGCCGGCACCATGCTGGGTTCAGGCGGGATGATCCTGATCCCGAAGAGTAGCGACATGGTCGAACTGATCCAGGTTCTGATGCATTTCTACTTCGATGAATCCTGCGGCCAGTGTACCCCTTGCCGGGAAGGCACCGGTTGGTTGTACAGGATCGTCAAGAAGCTGCGCCGGGGTGAAGGCACGGCCGGAGATCTGGACCTTCTGGGCCATGTCTGCGACGGCATGGCCGGATTGACCATCTGTCCGCTGTCCGACGCGGCGGTCATGCCCATGCGAAGCTTCATCGATAAATTCCGCCCCGAATTCGAAGCCCTCATCCAGGAGACCGCGCCGGTCGCGCCCACCAGCCGCTGGCCGCGGGGCGAGCAGGAGTAACAGGAATGGCCAAACTGACCATTGATGGCAAGGAGATCGAGGTTCCCGACGGAACCAGCCTCTTCGATGCCTGCGGGCAAGCCAGGGGTGAAGCGCTGCCCCACTTCTGCTACCACCCCGACCTGTCCATCGCCGGCGTGTGTCGGCTGTGCCAGGTCGAAATCGAGGGGATGCCCAAGTTGACCATCGCCTGCAACACCACCGTTCGCGACGGCATGGTGGTGCAAACGCGCAGCGAAAAGGTCACCAAGGCTTCCCGACAGATTCTGGAGATGCACCTGATCAACCACCCGGTCGACTGCCCCATCTGCGACCAGGCCGGCGAGTGCGGGCTGCAAAACCAGTACATGGGCCACGGGCTTTACGATTCCAAGATTGCCATCGACGGCAAGGTGAACAAGGGCAAGGCCGAGGTCATCGGTCCCTACGTGATCCTCGACCAGGAACGCTGTGTTCTGTGCAGCCGCTGCGTTCGGTTTTGCAACGAGGTGACCGGCACCGGGGAATTGGGCATCTTTAACCGCGGCGACCGAGCCGAAATCGGCACCGCCCCCGGCGTCGAACTGGACAACAACTACAGCATGAACACGGTGGACATCTGCCCCGTGGGCGCCCTGACCAGCCGGGATTTCCGTTTCCAGAAGAGGGTCTGGATGCTCAAGGCCGCCGACAGCGTCTGCCCCGGCTGCGCCACCGGCTGCAACGTGCGCCTCGATCACGAAGCCGGCCGCCTTTACCGGCTGAAGCCCCGCTACAACCCGGAAGTCAACGGGCGCTGGATGTGCGATGTGGGCCGCATGACCTACAAGGCGGTCCACGAGGAGAGCCGGCTGGGTGACCCGCACGCTGCTGGACAAACAGGAAACTGGGCCGAAGTACCCGGCGCGGTGGCCGACCTGGGGGCCAAGGACGGGTTCGCCCTGGTTGTCGCCAGTCCTTTTCAGAGTCTCGAGGAGATGTACCTGCTGAAGACCCTGGCCGGTGGTGGGTCCGTGCACGGAGGGTTGAGCGGCTCGCATCTGGGCGATAACGACGACCTCTTGCTGGATTCCGACCGCACGCCCAATCGCCACGGTTTGACTCTGCTGGGGATCGAACAAGGTAACGGGTCGGCCCTGGCCGGCCGGATCAAGGATTCCCAGGGACCGATTTTGATCCACGGAGGCGATCCCGCCGCGGATCCCGCGGTGGCCGCCGCTTTATCCGGCCGCCAGGTGGTCTACATCGGAACCCATGACAACGCCACCGCCGCGGTGGCCGCCGTGGTTCTGCCCGGGGCCATGTGGGCGGAAAAGGCGGGGATATTCGTCAACAAGAGCGGCCGACTCCAGGAATTCAAGCAGAGCGTAGCCCGGCATGGTAATGCCCGCGAAGACTGGCGCATCCTGGCCGAACTGATGACCGTCACCGGCAAGGAAGGGGCGCCCGGCAGTCTGAAAGCCGTGCGAACCGACTTGAACGCGGTGGTCGACGGCGCGGACCTGAACAAACTTCCCCAACGAGGATTTGTGCCCGGGGGTGAAAACCGATGACCATCGTATTCGACACGCTTGCCAAGATTGGCTTTTTCTTCGTCATGATCATGGGCATGGTGGTCGTCTTGATCTGGATGGAGCGCAAAGGCTCGGCCTTCATTCAGGACCGGACAGGACCGAACCGGGCGGCCATCGGCGGCGTCCGGCTGGCCGGCCTGGTCCATCCCGTGGCCGACGTTCTCAAACTTCTTTTCAAGGAAGACGTCACCCCCGCCAACCGGCACCAGGCTCTCTACAATCTGGCGCCCTGGATCGGCATGACGGTCGCGATGAGCACCTACCTGGTGATTCCCTTCGGGGATTTCATCACCGTCGCCGGCCGTCAGGTTCCCCTGGTGGTTGCGGATCTCAATGTGGGGCTGCTTTACATTCTGGCGATCTCCAGCCTGGCCACTTACGGCACGGTGATGGCGGGCTGGGCGGCCAGCAACAAGTTCTCTTTCCTGGGTGGCATTCGCGCCACCAGCCAGATGATCAGTTACGAGATCAGCATGGGCTTGGCCCTGATGGGGCTGGTCCTGGTCTTTTCAAGCCTGCGGCTGACCGACATCGCGGCCGGACAGGGCGACCTGATCCTGGGCTTCTTGCCCAAGTGGGGCGTGGTGGTCCAGCCGGTGGGTTTCATCCTCTTCATCGTGGCCGTTTTTGCCGAGACCAATCGCAATCCCTTCGACATGCCCGAAGGCGAATCGGAGATCGTGGCCGGGGTTCACCTGGAATACAGTTCCATGAAGTTCGCCCTGTTTTTCATGGCCGAATACGCGCACATGGTCGTGGGCGCGGCGCTGATCGCCACCTTCTATTTCGGCGGGTACCAGATTCCCTGGCTGCCCCGGCCGCTCATTGAAGCCAACGCCGGTCTGATCCTGACCCTGGAACTGATCGGCCTGGCGGTGGTGGCCCTGCTGATCGCGGTTTTGTTTTTCCGCCGTGTCTCGGCGGAAAAAGGAAAGTTCGGCGATGCCCGCGACCGCGAGCCCGTACTCGGAGCGGGCCTGTGGGTTCTGGTGGCCGTGGCCGCCGTGGCGGGCCTCGGGCTGAAGCCCTGGACCATCGGTCCGGTGGGGGCGGAAATGGTGGCTTCCCTGCTGCAAATCCTGTCCTTCGTGGCCAAGGTCGTATTTTTCGCCTGGCTGTTCATCTGGGTCCGCTGGACCCTGCCGCGATTCCGTTACGACCAGCTGATGCATCTCGGCTGGAAGGTCTGGCTGCCTTTGGGCCTGGCGAATCTGGTCATCACCGCCGTCGTGATGGCGATTGTCTGACACGAGGAGTGCCATGAGTTTCGAAGGATTACCCAAGGGTTCGTGCGACAAGAAGAAGTCGTTCCGTGAATCCATATACCTGTGGGAGATCGTGCGGGGGCTGGGGGTGACGGCCAGGCACCTGGTCCGCAATATCCTGCACACCGACGACATGCCCACCATGCAGTACCCCGA